>Ga0070765_100000229_pt1 | contig 33706 bp, 24 predicted proteins | sample HubBroMetageWFT5_FD_71516 | JGI IMG/M metagenome (GOLD analysis project Ga0070765, IMG submission 71516) | Warmed and freeze-thawed soil microbial communities from the Hubbard Brook experimental Forest, New Hampshire - Hubbard Brook CCASE Soil... | ecosystem: Environmental > Terrestrial > Soil...
CTTCGGAAATCAATACGCAGGAAACCGGTACCTGGACGGCAAATCTGGTGAAGCCATTGAGCGGAAATTTTCAGGGCAGCTTCACATCGACTCGCCTCGCCAAAACCTTGCCGGTAACGGGTCAAGTCACCGAAGGGCAAAACACCGGGAACAGCTACGCATCGCTCACAGGGAATTTGAGTATCACGGGCTATTGCTTCACCAACGCGAACATCGCGGGTGTAATCAGTGGAACCGCTGTGGTGATGAATCTGGTGAACTCCGGCGGCGTAGAGATAGGACAAGTGACTGGGACAAGCACACTCGATGGAACCTCAGTGACGGGTACGTACCATATCATTCCCCAAGGTGCTGGCGGTACGCCGCCTTGCGTCGATGGCGATGGCGGCATGGTGACTTTGACTCTGTAGCACGCGAAGTCGCGGGCTATCCTTTCCGTGGCAGGGAGTTCTCTGCCTTCCTGTTCGACTGCGGCTGAGAATCCCCAGATGCACTTGAGTCAGGAATAGAAAATTGAGGCAGACTGGCACAGTCTGCCTCAAAAAGCGTTCAGTCCAGCCTAACAGCCCACGCTACTGCTTTTTATTGAGCACGCCCGGAGCTGCTGCGAGAGCCGTGGTCGCGGTCAGGTCATAAGCAACATGGGTTTGGGTGTTCGGGTTCGTCGTCACATAGAGAGCGGTCGATGTTACTGCTACATCGGCCACCGTATAGTTAGAACCGTTGATAGTAATCGTGAGACCTTCCCAGGCAGTGCCAGCGGTGAATTTCTCACCCGCCGTCCACGTCACTCTGTAGCCTTTGCCTGCGGTCAGTGTCTTGGTAGTGTTCACCGTCCCGGAGTACTTGACGGGCACGCCGAACGGCCCTTCGATCGCGCCACCCACGTCGCCACCAGCTTCGGTGCCGCCGCCTAGTGTGTTGCCACCATCAAGAAAATTCGGAGGAGTTGCGACCCCGTTATTGCCAGCATGCCCAGACTGGGTGAAGTGCGAACGATAGACATCCAGGCCGTCGCTGCCGCTTGAGGTGTGAAAGGGAACGAAGTCAGACACCGTCTGGTCGACGTTGTCCTGCTCGGACTGAGCCAGGACGTCCGGCCCGTAGGGATCGGCGCCGATAACAGAGTTCGCCACTAGATAGCGTTCGAACGACCATAGTTTGTAGGTACCGTTGCGGAGGCTAGGGAAGGAGGGTGTCGAGGGCCAGACTGAGGCTGCAGCGGTCACACTTCCATTCGGCAATTCCTGGTTTACTGTGCCTGGAATCGCGAGTGGGTCGACGCCGTCCAGAGTCAAGTAGTTCCAGCTTGCTCCCGAAAGTTTTGCCGCATTGCCGAAGCTGAAAGCGATGTAGCCGAGGGTATTCGCGTTCTTGAGCGCAGACACAACCTCACTGGTGCTGTTGGCGCGCTGCCGTGAACCGTGGATTGGGGTGGGCAGGTTCAATGGGTTGTATGGTGCGCGAGTGGGGTTAACGACGCCAACTTCCTGCGAATCGGTCGCATTGCCCGTGGTGCGGAACTCATCGAATTCGACCACGCTCGCCGCTGCAGAAATGGGCTCACGCAAGATGAGAGCCAGAGGAGTCCCCGCTCCGTCGCCGTTTCCACCGAACGCCGGATTGTGAGTATCGGCCGTGGTTGTGCCGTCGAAAAGGTGAGCCAGAGGGAAGGGCCCCTTGGTTCCTACCCCGGTAATGAAATTAGCCGTCGAGGATGAGAAGGCACCGCCATTATTCAGAACGAATATGAAAGGAGCCGCCCCCACGTCGATAGTCGTGTAGGCTGGAACCGCGATGTGCGAGATGGGATCGGTTCCGCCGCTGAGAGCGAATTTAATCGGAGTCGACGAAGCGCCGGTACCTTGGGCCGAGAAGATCGGGGCTCCGATATTCGGCGTAGGCCCTTTGTAGCCAAGACCCGACCAGGTGGTGGTGTTGAGCGTCGCAAGGGCCCGCGTGGTTGCATACAGCGCGTCTTCCGGGCGGAGATCGGTCAAGGCGACGTTGATGTGCACGTCACCAGCTCCCGTAGAAGAGGTACCGATCGTATTCGAGACGTTGGTCACGCCGATCAGGCTGACATCTGCCTTACCGTCCGCCCACAGTGATGACGGGGAGATGAGGTTGCCCTGAACTGCCGGGATGATTTGCAACTGGGCGCCGCTTCCCGTGGTTTCCTGGGCTGAAAAAGCACGCACGGCGACTGTGGCGTCGACGCTTTCCGCCGCCCAGATATCGGTAACGTTGGTGTTGCCCGTACTATCGCTGCTATCCGCGATCCATACCACAAAGACATTCCCGATTTCAGGCAGGATTCGCCCCGCAGGATCGCGGTTGTCGATGATGTTCGCGGAGTTTTTCGCTGTCCAGTGAAACGTGCTTTTTTCGCCTGGAGACCAAACACCCTTCGCCACATTGGCGGCGATTTCCGCGAGGGCGAGCTGGTCGGCGCCGAGCGCCGCTGTAAGGAATTGTGACGTACCGCTGGCGCCGGCAACGTGGACGGTCTGCCCTTCGGCGGCCGGAACCATTGCGACCAGCGCGGCCAGCAGCAGGGTCGTGAGTCTATTCTTCTTCATTGTGATATCTCCTTTGGGATACTGATGGCTTTTGGGGTTTTGGTTGTTCCCCCTGACTGGAGCAGGCGCACAAAATCTACTCGTCAGTGGGATTGTGGAACTGGATTCTGACTGTTCCTTCCGAAAAGCCGGGGCTGGCTTTCGCTCGCAAACGGGAATGTATCTTCCCTTTAATCAATGTCAAGTAATTTTATCGACTTTGTTGCATATATTCATATGCTTTCTCGTCCGCGGTCATAAATACGCGCACCCTGGTGGATCCAGAATCCCGCCAATGAGGACAATCGTCTATCGGGCAAAACTATTGCGGAAAGATGCGGAAACAGATCAGGCTAGTGTGAAGTTCGCGGCGTCCGAGATCGTGGATTCAGGAGAATGCCAGTGCCGCGACACTGGTTCCTTTTTGCGCTGCGCTACTGGTCTCTGCCCGATCGGCCGTCGATGGTCTTTGTATCTACGTTCCTGTCCCGGACAGCAGAACCGTCTGCGGACTACCCCCGCCGTCGTCGGTAACCTTGAGGATCGCGGAACGCGGCCCTGTGGCCGTGGGAGAGAACGTGACGTCGATCGTACAGTTGGTCTGAGGCTGCACAGGAGAGATGCAGTTGTCGGTGAAGGTGAAGTCGCCGGCGTTGGTCCCTTGGATCGCAATCTGAGAGATGTTAAGCAGGCCTCCGCCGATGGTGCTCGATGTATTGATGTTGCTCAATGTGATCGGAACTGGTGTGCTGGATGTTCCGACGTTGGGATTGCCAAAGTTGACGCTGGCCACTGACAGTGTGACCATCGTGCTCGGAGTCGGCAAGAATACTATCGAGTTTCCTGCGACTCCTGCGTTCAGGACGGTTGGGCCAATGAGCTCGCCGACTGGTAGCGTGGGACTACCGACGCCGATGTTTGCGAGACTGAAAACCGTTGCGAAGTTGATCTTGGCGATCCAATTCTGGTTTGCATCCACCAGCAAACCATAATTCTTCTTATCAACCAGGCTGGTGAAAGTCGCAATGGCGTTCGGATCGGTGCCGTTCACGAACGGCTTCCCATCGGGACTGGCGGGCATGGTGCCGTAACCATAAACGATCTGTGCGGGACCCAGTTGGGAAACCGAGTTCGGCCAAATTTGGAAGCCAACGCAATTTCCGGAGGTCTGGCTGGTAAACAGAGTGTGGGCCGCGTTTGTACCGCTGCCTACGCTAACTCCCAAGGCTGCCATGTTCATGCGGACAGGCTGGCCAGCACAAACACTGACACCTTGCACAAACGTGAAGATTGGAAGCTGCGGGTCTGCGAGGTTTACCAGCGCTTGATCGTTGGCGTTGGCATCGACCACCGAGGAGTAATTCGTGAACAAGTCTATGGCGGCGCTATTGGGAGCAGGCAGACCAGAATTGGTGTTTGTCGCGACCGCATTCGTGCTCAGATTCAGAATCTGCACTTCACCAGAAACTTTTGGATCCTGTCCGTAGGTTGGGCTAAGGATATACGGTTCCGCCGCAACTGGATTAATCGCGAAATTCTGTGCTGGAAAAGCGGTGGGCGTGAAAGGCAGGGCTGTAAATGTACCACTATTGAGATCCATCGTGTAATAGCCTTGCGCGGTACTTAGCACAAGCTGATCAGACGAGGGATTAACCGCGGCCGCGCAGATGATGCACGTAATTCCGCCAAACGACGCCTTCTTGGACACTGGCGCAGTGAAGGTGGCGATTACGTTGTTATTGTTGAGGTCGCCTGAGCTGTTGCTGGCATCAATTATCTGCACATCCGGCGAGCTATAACTGATCACCGCCACTTTCGCACTGGTTTGGCTGGCAGCGGTTGCATTGGGTACAAACCCAGCCGGCATGGGAATCGATGCCAGCAGCGCAACCGGCACGGGGAGCATGCTGGAGAACTGCTCTGCATCGAGATTTACCTCCTGCACCGTATACACTCCCTGAATCAAGCCTTGTGACTGCGGCAGATAAGCGGCATCAATTTCTGTTCCCTTGAAGGGAACACTTAGAATGGCGGTCGTGCCTGATGCGTACCCGTTGGTGTTGACGGTCAGTTGGAGAGTACCCACCACCGGTCCCATGGTCGCCAGCACGACGCTCGAACCGATAGCCATGCCGGTGGCGACTCCCTTCTCATTGACCGACACGAAGTTTGTGCTGCTGGGAGCGGAAGAGGTGCTCCAGGTTACCTGCGAGGTGAGATCCTGCGTGCTGCCGTCACTGTAGATGCCGGTCGCGGCGAGTTGACGGCTTCCGGCAAGCAAGATCAAAGAAGTCGAAGGACTGATCTGAATAGCTTGCAGCGACGCAGGCACGTAGGTGCTCCCCGCTCCGCAACCTTCCAGCAAAGAAATTGCCCCAGCCATTACCGCAACCGCCAGAACATTTCTCAGCCGGCCTGGCTTCGATCTAATAGCATCCCTTCCCGATGTCCGCATCGATTCTCCTAGGCGTCCCGCAGTTTAGCTCTACCAGGGTCGCAAAGCCTACTGTTGCGAGTTCTTCTTCTCGCTAGCGGCGCGATACTGCTGTACCGTGCCAGCTTGCATCTGCTGTTTAATCCAGTCAAAACCTTTGCCACCCGAGTTCGAGCTCGCAAACGCTCCCGAGTCGTCATAGTGAACGATCTGCGCGTTGACAGGAGCGGTGGCTTCCATCTTCTGCTGTGCTTCGAACGGCGTAATCCCGACCGTCTTGACAAATTGGATCCTGACCTTCCGGGTCTTAAGATCCGGCAGCCACTTCACCGGGTCGAGAGGCGTCACTGCCGCCAGCCATTCGGGCTTCAGGAAATCTGGCCGTTCTTTCTGTGGAATTCGCGTCGACTTCGCAATCCAGTCAGGCCAGTCACCCCAAGGATCGACAAGATCCAGAGTCTTGACTCGAGCATCTACCGCCGCCACTAGAATTGCGATGGTCGCACCCGAGCCATCGCCAAACATTCCCACGCGATCCATATCTACATCACCTCGCGTCGACAGATAGTTGAGAATCATTTGCACATCGTGCGCGGAAGTGGCGAGCGATTCGCGAAGCTCACTCACAAACCATTCCTTCATTGGACGATCATGGTACCGTTGCCCGGTCAGGGCAGGCACGAAACCCACCGCGGCAAACCCCTCTTTTGTCAGCAGACGACAAAATTTACTGTCGTGATACGGATCGGTTTCCGTGGGATAGTCGAAAAGGTAAAGAATCACAGGCGGCTTCTTCACGCCGGTCGGCTTCACGATGTACAGATCGATCGGATCTCCGGGACGCCACAACACGCGCACGACTTCGCGCGTAAACATTGGATCGGCGTCGTCGACTTGCAGCTCGAGTGATTGAATACTTCCCAGCGCGGTAGCGGAGGTCAGCGCTGGGGTGGAGAAATCCTCCATAATTTTCGGCGTCAGGTCCGCACTGGACAAATCTGCGCCTGGTTTCGGTGCAGGTTTGCTGTCGGACTGAGCATCCGAGACTTGCTTGTCAACTCCCTGTGTTTGCCCCGCGAGAGGACTTGAAAATATCGCTGCGAAGATAAAAATAAAGATCGCGATTCGAAAATCAATGCCCGCACGAAAAATCTTTCCCATGAATCCCTCGAAATAATCGCTCATTCTACCCGAAAGACAAAATACTGAGGCAGGCCGCCGAGAGAAGCCAGCCTGCCTCATCTTTTTCACTGCCTACTCAAATATTTACTACTGCTTCTTGCCGATCGCGCCATTGTCGCAACCGTCGGTGCCGCAGGCGGTCGGGGCAATGTATGCGCTGAACGACTGCCCGGTGGCCGGGGTGATTACAGCATTCACATACAGGCTAGCAGCGGTCGGTGCTTCGCCCGAAATCGCGCCACTGGTAACCGTATACTTGACTCCTTGGATGGTGACCGTCTTGTTTTCCAGCAACAGCGGCTGGCCTGCCGGATGCGCGTTATCGATACCGGAGAAGCCGAAGTTCCGGCCCGCTGTCTTGGTCACGTGAGTGTGACCCAGGTGCGTGCCAGTGCCCTTTGCGAGGGTAACCGTGCTGTGATCCCAACCGATGATCACACCACCCTCGTCGCCGCCCCGTTCAGGGCCGCCACCCAGGCTGTTGCCGTTAGTGAGCGTTTCCGTAGGACTTTGGCTGCCGTTGCACTCCTGGGCTCCGCCCGTGCCAGTGTAACTGCAAGCCTTTGCGGATTGGGTGAAATGCGAGCGGTAGACTTCGAGTCCGTCACTGTTGGTCGAAGTAACGAACGGAATAAAGTCCGCCACGGTGCTGTCGATGTTGTCTTGCATACTCTCGGCCAAGCCAGTCGGTCCCAAGGGATCGGTGTTGGAGTTATAGTTGGTCCAGCGATACAAGGACCAGGCCTTGTAGGTGCCGTTCCGAAGTGTTGGGAAGGAGACTCCGCCCGTCCACCAAGCGGTCGCCGGGCAGGTAGTGGCACTGCACCAGGGCAGTTCCTGGTTGGTTGTTCCCGAGATACCAAGTGGGTCAACTCCATCGACGGTGAGGTAGTTGAAGTGTGACTGATTCGCCAGCGAACCATTGACTGTCGCCGAATTTGCGAAGCTAAAGAAGAAGTAGCCCAACCCGCCAGTGGTTCCGTTGATGGCGCTGAGGACTTGGCCGGTACCAATGCGGCGCTGACGGGAACCGTTGCCGTTGCACGCGAGGTTGAGCGGATTGTAAGGTGCGCGGGTGGGATTGACGATTCCCTTCTCCTGCGAATCCGACGTGTTGCCGGTGGTGCGGAAGAGGGAATATTCGGTGGTGTTCATGGTGCCCGAGAGCGGCTCGCGCAGGAAAAGAGTGATAGTGGTTGACGACGAGCCTGTCCCACCGAAGGCAGCGTTGCTGGCGTCGCAACTGGTGGTGCCGTCGAACAGATTGGCAAGCTTGTAGGGGCCACCCGGCGTGCCATCGCCCTTGACGCCAGAGATCAGATTAGCAACCGTGCTACTGAAAGTTCCATTGTTGTTGTACGCAAAAACGATTGGCGCTGCGCCAACTGGGATGGTCGTGTAAGCAGGTACGGCTACGCCGCCGTTGATCGGGTCGTTGCCTCCGGAGAGTGCAAAGCCAATCGGGGTGAAGTTCGATGAGCTGCCGCTTTGCGCGGTGTAAATTGGGGCACCAATTTGCCCAGTCGGCCCTTGATAGCCCAAGCCCGCCCACGTGGTGGTGTTGAGAGCCGCCTTCGCCCGCGTGGTTGCAGCCAATGCGTCTTCCGGACGGATGTCCGTCAGACCCATGTTGACGTGAACGTTGCCAGGAGCGGCAGTGCCGAATACGTTAGCGACATTGGCCGGGAGCGCGCCAACATCTGCTTTATTGTCAGCCCAGAGGTTGGACGGATTGACCAGGTTGTCGTCGCCCGTTAGAAGCGATGAAACCAGGTAGAGGGTTGCGCCCGGGCCAGCCGTGGGAGCCTTCTGCTGGGCGGAGAAGAGACGTACACCCAGGGTCGAGTCGTACTGACCGTCCATCCAGATGTCCGTGACGCCGGTGTTGCCGGTGCCATCGCTGCAATCGGCAATCCATACGAAGCCTACGTTTCCGTTTTCATCGAGAATGCGTCCAAGGGAGTCGCGGTTGTCGTGGGCCTCGAGAGCGGCTTTGCGGGTCCAGTGGTATTGGCATTTACCGGTGACCAGGTTGTTTGCGGCCAATTGGCTCATGCCGATCATGGTGCCAAGAAATTGCGCCGAGGAACCGACGCCGGCAACATGCACCGTCTGTGCATTGGCGGCCGGAACTACGGCTGCGATCGCGGTGACTACCAGGCCCGCGAAGAGGGATCTAATTCGTGTCATTTGCTTAGTCTCCTAAGAAAAAGTTGGGAAGCTGTGGAAGTGGTGTTGGGAGCTACACCGTCGCCGTACACAGACATATCGCGCGTCAGGCAATGGAGCCCACCAAAGGTTTCGTTAGACATTTTGTTGGAATGACCAATGCAGCGCGGGCAGCATTCGTCGAAGCAACTATCTAGGGGGCGCGTTACAATCACATGACGCGATTGTTAAATTTGCGAGAATCTCCGCAACGAATTCTTGGCGGCGAAGACCAGTGGCGCGCCATCCGAATTAGTCCCCGGGTCACAAATCTGAAAGAGCCCTCCTACATCAAGAGTGAAGCCAAGAGCGCCACGGGAATTTAACCTGATCTTAATCGTACTGTCACAATTCCACTGTAGGTTTGACTGCTCAACTCGTCGTACTTTCAGTTTCCAACAAGCGAAGACACTGGCTTGCCCGGAGGGGTGTAGAAATCGTGAGATTTCCCAGGAGCTTTTTCTGTCTCTTGACGCTTATCGTCGGTATCTCAGCCAATGTTTCAGCGCTACCTGCTGCGCATGGCAACCCGGGACGAGACGGAGCGGTTGCAGCGTCGATGGCGGATGACAGCGTTGCTTCAGTCAGTGGGACGGTAACAGATCCCTCCGGTAAGGCTATCGTTGGGGCTACGGTTTCGATCACGAATGCTTCCGGTATCAGCCAGCCAGTGGTTACCGATAAACAGGGCAGATACTGGGTGGGCGGCTTGGCAGGGGGAACGTATAAAATCTCTGTCGCGGCCAAGGGCTTCAAAGATTTTCAAGTCGCGGATGTCGCTTTGGTGAATGGGGACGTGGTTCCGCTTGACGTAGTTCTGGAGCCCGGGAAGTCGGCAACGCTTGATGCGGCCGCTGGAAATGTTGCAAAGGGTTCCGCAACAACAGGCGCCACCACAGCCAACGTTGCAAACGGCGTGCCCACAACTGGCGCGACCGCCCCAAGCAATGTTCCCAAAAGCGCGTTACCAACAGGCGCGGCCGCCACTGGTAATGTTGCAAACGGCCTCGCAACAACAAGCGCGGCCGCCGCAGGCAGTGTTGCAAACGGTGCGGCAACAACAGGCGCCGCCACCGCACCCAATGTTGTGAACGGTGTGGCTACAACAGGCACGGCGACAACAGGCAACGTTGCAAACGGCGCCACAACGACAGGCGCGGCCGCCACAGGCAATGCTGCAAAGAGCGGGGTAGAAACAAGCGCGGCCGCCGCAGGCAATGTTACAAGCGGCGCCGCAACAACAGGCACTGCGGCAACAGCCGATGTTGAAAAGAGCGCGGCAACAACAAGCGCGGGGGCAACGGCCAATGTTGCAAAGGGCGCGACAAAAGCCGCTGTAGCAAAATCCGCTGCTAAGAAAACCGCGAAACCCGCTTCAATGAGCGGAATGGTTACCGACATGGTGGGCACCGCGATCCCGGGCGCCAGCGTTTCGGTGGCAAACGATGCGGGCTTCCATCAGACGGCTGTAGCGGACGCAAAAGGCAACTACGCGCTGAGCGGATTACCTCCTGGAACTTATGACGTTTCCGCATCAGCGCCCGGATTTAAAGCCTTCCAGGCACCCGGCGTGATGTTAGCTGCTGGCGACAGCATTCCGCTCGACGCGACGTTGGAATCTGAGAAAGCAAGCGCAGCAACATCAGCAGAAGCTAGCGGCCTACCGGCTAGCAACTCTCAAGCCGCGCCCGAGGTAAAATCATCCGAGCAAAACGCTGCGGCCAACGTTCCTGCTCAGCCTGCTTCAGAATCGAGCCAAACAGCGGTTGCAACCACGAACGCCGATACTCTCGCCGCAGTACTAAACGTCGCCCCCGTTATACCCTCGGCGCCGCCCGGTGCCACCGCCGTGGTTTTGCCGTCAAGAGGTGCTGGGCAGAGTCAAGGGGCAGTCACTGCCACGGTGATCCATGACGGAAAGAGCGCCGCCATCAGCGGTACGGTGACGGATCAGACCGGCGCCGTTCTTGCCGGGGCGACCGTGACCATCACGAACTCTGCAGGATTCAAACAAACCACTACCAGCAACGGGCAAGGTGTCTACGCGGTGAGTGGCTTACCACCCGGCACATACGATGTTTCTGTCTCCGCCCCTAATTTCAAAGGTTTTCAAGCTCCGGGCGTTACGCTTGCAGCTGGCGACAGTGTTCCTCTCGATGCGAGCCTGGAGCCGGGAGGAGAGAAGACCGAAGTGAATGTAGAGGCAGGAGGCGCGGCGCAGGTGCAGACGGAAAACGCCGAGGTTTCCGGAACCGTCACGCAGAAAGAAGTATCGACCCTACAACTGAATGGCCGCAACTTCACCCAGTTAATCACTTTGACCCCCGGCGTGAGTAACCAGACCGGGCAAGATGAAGCGAAAGTCGGCGTACAGGGCAGCGTAAAGTACAGCGTGAACGGCGGGCGCGTGGAATACAACTCCTTTGAAGTGGACGGCAGCGACGTATTGAATGCAGGTCTAAGCGGTGCGGAAAGCACGCTGATGGTGTATCCCAGCCTGGACGCCATTCAGGAGGTCAAGGTGTTGACCTCCAACTACGGCGCGCAGTACGGACGGACTGCGTCGGGCACGGTGCAAGTGACTACGAAGTCGGGCGGCAACCAATGGCACGGAAATGCTTACGAGTTTTTTCGTAACGAGGCCATGAACGCCCGCAACTATTTCGACCAGACCAAGGAGGCGCCGCTCTATCGCAGAAATGATTTCGGCGGAACGATTGGTGGGCCACTGTGGATCCCGGGCCATTACAACCTGAACAAAGACAAGACATTCATCTTTTTCTCCCTGGAGTTTCGTTACGAGAAGTCACCGAGCGAGTTGCAGCCGAACTTCAATCAAGCGGTGCCAACGTTGGCGGAGCGTAGCGGAAACTTCAGCGATGTTTGTCCGAATCCGAACGATCCCGAGGATCTTAAGAAACTGGTAAACCTGAATTCGCCAGGAAATTATATTTTCCCGATCGCTTCGTACCCGGACTGTCCGGGCGTCCCCAACGGAACGGCCACGGCCGGCTATCGTCTACTATTCTCTAACACCGTAAACGGCAACATTCTTTACAATAACCTGGCCAATAGTTCCAATCCGCACGCCGGGCTTGACCCGAACGGCGTAGCCATTCTGAATTCGAATCTTATTCCTTTGCCCAACTCCTTCAGCGGCTGCAACTCAAGCCTGGTTGGGCAGTTCGATCACACCACAGGGCAGCTGATCATGCCCTGTTATGACGCAGTTATTTCCGAACCCACTCACTGGCGAGAGGAACTCTTTCGAATCGATCATAATTTCACCCCCCGTCTGCGTGGCACCTTCCGATATATCAATGACTCCTGGGACACGATTACTCCCACCCCCAACTGGGGCACGGTGAAGAACTCGTTCCCTACGGTGCAGAATAAATTCGTCGGACCGGGAGTCGACGTGCTGGTCCGCCTGACGCAAGCGATCACGCCCTCGTTACTCAACGAAGTTATATTCAGCTATTCCGACTCACACATCACCCTGACCGATGTGAATGGCCCAGGCGGAGCAAATTTTCGGCGTCCTGCCGGACTAGGGAACCCCAATCAGGTCGGCCAAACAAGCGCCACCTGTCCTTCCCCGACCGGCGTCGATCAGTGTCCCATGGGATACGTTTTCAACAACGGGTTCGGGAACAAAGTGCCGGGACTGGTGCTTACTGGCAACAATCAGGCGTACGGAGGAGCGGGATTTGCGGTCGATCCGTCCTATATGCCGTGGGACCACACCAACCCGACCTACAACGTCCGCGACGACCTCAGCAAAGTAGTGGGAAAACATACTCTGCAGTTTGGAGCGCAGTATGTGCTGGCGCAAAGGAACGAGACTAACGGAGCGTTGGGAGCGGCCACCGGCGATACCCAAGGTTTGTTAACGGTTAGCAATGTTAATGGCGGACTTCTTAACACAGGGAACGCGTTCGCTAACTTTCTTTACAATGCCGGCAACAGCAATTTTTACGGCGGGGCTAACACTATAAAGAGCTACACCCAGGACAGTACACAACTCCGATATTACTATCGCTACCAAACTGCCGAACCTTTTGTGCAAGACGACTGGAAGGTGAGTCCGCGTTTGACGCTCAACCTGGGCGTGCGTTTTAGTTTGTTCGGGAACTGGCACGAGAAGTACCTGCAGGCCTACAACTGGGAACCTCAGGCTTTCAGCCAGACGCTCGCCGCCCAAGTTAAGGTGGACCCTTATACCGGACAATTGCTCGGCTTGCCCGGGGGTGCGCCGATTCCGCTAAATCTCGGTAATCTGGACCCACGGATCACCAATGGAATCGTGCAGTGCGGCGTGAAGGGAGTGCCGGCGGGTTGCATACAAAATCATGTTTTCAACCCCGCACCGCGGGTTGGAGTTGCCTGGGACCCCACGGGTACCGGAAAAACCTCGATCCGCGCGGGATATGGCATCTTCTTTGAGCATGGTACAGGCGACGAAGCTAACGCCGGATCTCTGGAAGGAAGCGCTCCCGATGTGCTCAACCTTACGCAACCCTTTCCGACTGGTTATGCCTGCATTGGCAATTACGGGCCGACTTGCAATGAGAACGGCGGAGTCTCGCGTCCTGGAGCCTACCCCATCAATGTCACGGCTATTCCCACGCAAACCAAATATTCCTACTCGCAGCAGTGGAGTTTGAGCGTTCAGAGAGAATTTCCGAAAGATTTCGTGGGAACTTTCGCATACGTGGGCAGCAAGGGCACGCACCTTACGGTCGAGCGCCAACTCAATCAGTTGCAACCAATTTCTTCATCGTTGAATCCGTTCGCGCTGCATGAACCATTTTTGCTGGCGGTTCCGGGAAGCTCTCAAGCCGACTGCGACAATCTAGGCACGATCAGCAATCCCCTTTTCATTTTGCAGAATGGCGTAGCAGTGAGCTCGAATAACCCTGCATCCATCAACATGCAAGTGGCATGTCAGGGGCAATCATCGAACTCGGCCCTACACCCCCCGATCGCAACGACGAACGTATTCCGCCCGTACCCCGGACTGGGCGAGATTTTTTCCCTGCAAAATGGTGCTGACTCCTCGTACCAGGGCTTCCAGGCCACTGGCCGGCGCACCAAGGGGCCACTCACCGTTGGCGTGGCTTATTCCTTCAGTCACTCGATCGACGATTCCTCGGACCGCACTGACCCTACATTTGTGAATTCTCTTGATTTGCGATCGAATAAGGCAAGTTCGAATTTCGACCAGCGGCACCTGCTTAACATCAGCTACATATACACTCTCCCCAATTTGAGCGGCATACTCAAACGGTGGACCGAGGGCGCGCCCGGCGATCCAGTCGGTGACGGCCAAGAACCGCCAGTGTCTGGTGCGCCGTCGCGGTTCCAGCGATTGCTGGGCGACGGATGGCAATGGTCAGGAATCACAATCTTCCAATCGGGAACGCCGTTCAGTGTGATCAATAATGCCGGCAGTTCCGGAATCGGAGTGCTGGACAACGCGGGAGTGGCGAACGGAGTTGGGGCTGGCTCTTTTCCCGACCTGGCCTCAAGTCCGGCTCCAGCAGCATTAAAGTCGAATCCGAGCAGCTTTGGGCCGCTGCTGTTAAATCCCAACGAATTCGTTGCGCCGCGCGGGCTTACCTTCGGGGATGTCGGACGAAATTTCCTGAATAACCCGAACCGCTGGAATTTCGATATGTCGCTGCTGAAACACTTTCCAATCCGCGAAGGTAGCGAGGTCGAGTTCCGCGTGGAAGCTTTCAATATCTTTAACCATACCCAATTTCGTCTCTATAACCCAGACTTAGGAAACACCGGCAGCAACACGATCAGTTGCTATGGCGGCGCGAATTATTCCGCCGGGGCGTATTTCCCGGGGGGCTCAGATTGCCTGACCGGCAGTTCCTTCTTACACCCGGTGGATGCTCACCGCGCTCGCACTATGCAATTGGCTCTTAAGTACAGCTTCTAACAGGTTGCCGGGGCTTACTTGAAGTGCCCTTAAGACTCCGCTGATCGTTCCTCCAGCAGGAAAAAAGACCGCGCTCACGTCGGAGGAGAAGTGACTCTGCCTAGTCGGGCACGGAAGCCATGGCTGCGATCGCAGCCGCGCGAACGCGAAATAGATGTGATTCGGAAACTCCGGTGAGAAATGCCAAAGACGCACTATTGAAAGTCAAAGGCGATTGAGCCAGAGTCAGAGGTTTGATTGGTACCGCTGCTTGGGTTCAAGAGCGGCGGGCATGGCCCGACAGTCCCTGTACCCGTGAATGCCCCGAGGAACAGGCCGGCGGGGCTGGTATCGATCAGCGAAACTCCGCTCGAAGTGACCACCACTGTCGCCGGAGAGCCAGCGGTACCAACCGTGCCTGCTTGACCGAGGGAGCCAATCTGGACGCCGTTGTACCCAAAAATATTCAGATAGACATTTTGCCCACTGATTGTCCCATTTAACGCGGCAGTACTAAAGCAAGGATAACCAACGGCGCTAATCGTCCCGGTCAAGGTCGCACTGCTCGTACCCGCATTTGCGCTCTGAGCAATCGTGCCTGACACGACAATCGGAGCCGAGGGGGAGGCACCGGTCACCAACGTCATATAAGTTGAATTTGAAATCGTTCCGGTGAAGTTGCCGTTCAACGGGGGAATCAGGAAGGCATTCCACGTGCCCGTGGTCGGTGTGGTGAAGCAACCTCCACCCGGACCCTGATAATCGCCAGCTATCGATTTGCCGTCCGAGGAGATGGTTCCGGTTAAGTTTAGAGTCGTCCCGCCCTCATTCACTGAGAGGGTAACGTTCTGGCCGCTTACAGTCCCGGTCACAGCAGAGACGCCTCCGCAATTATGTTGGCCGGCGACGGCGGGGACCTCGACGCTACCTGTCAGCGCACCGTCTGATTCCACAAGAAAGCCGGAAACGGAAAGGGGCGTCTGAGGACGTGGCTCCTCTTGCAAAAAATCCAGTTGCCAGTTGCCAGTAAGGGAGCCGTTCGTGACTACTGGCGAACTTCCTCCGCCGCAAGCCGCCAATGCCAACGTGACAAGGGTCAGCCATATCGTAGCGAGAGTTCTCAACGATATCTCCGAAAAATCAAAATGAATTGAACCATTCAGCGATGAACGCGGCAGCGCACAAAAATAATGTGCTTTTCCGCTCTCTTTCGGTTTGGTCCAGTAGATTACCTCTCCGCCGATGAAGTGATTGTTACTGCCAAGTTAAAAATCGATGAATTAAGGGCAGGAGGGCTGCGCATGAACGCGGCTGGGGTTGGCTGCCAATCTTTTTTTAACCCAACATTCACCAAGCACACGTTTGGTCGGCGATATAATTTCCGCTTCTCCTTTGATTTCCTGAGGTAATCGCATGCGAAAGTCGCTCCTTTTGCTGGTGTTCGCGAACTTGTTGTTCCTCGCCAATTGCGGCGGTGGTGCAAGTTCGGGCTCGACCGGCGGTACTGGTACGGAAGGACCAGTAGTTCTGCAATCGATTCAACTCAATCCCAGCGCGGCATCGATTGCCCCAGGAACGACGCAAGCGTTCACGGCGATGGGAAAGTATTCGGATGGAAGCATGAAGGACTTGACGTTGACCGCTCAGTGGTCGTGTCTGCTCTCGAACCTGGCGACCGTCAGCAACACAGCTCCTACGCAGGGGCTGGCGCTGGGTGTTGCTCCAGGCAGCGCGCTCATCAGTGCATCTATGGGAGGTGTCTCTAACGGCGCTACGTTAACCATCAAGGGCGGCCTGAGTGTAACTTCGCTGCTGGTAAGCCCGGCGAAGGCAAGCCTCGGATATGGAAATCAGCAGCAATTCACAGCAACTGCCATGTTCAGCGACATGACCCAACAGGACGTCACGGATGTGTCCTTATGGAATGCTTCTCCACTATTCGTTACCAGCCACAGCGGCCTGGTAATCGCTGACAATGTAGGAACCGGCAATATGGTGCAAGCCACCTTCGGCGGGGGCGGGAGTGGGAGCGCGACGCTGAGCGTGGATGTGTCGAACCTGGTCTCGGTTTCAGTTGTACCTGCAACTGCTTCCATCGCCAACCATACGGCGCTGCAGTACGCGGCGTTGGGAACGTTTAACGATGGCAGCACGCGTGACGTCACGAGTCTGGTCACGTGGTCTTCGTCTGATCCGACAATCGCAAGCTTCGGCTTCACGGGAAGCTTGCTGACCGCCAGGCTACCGGGACCGGCGACGATCACGGCTGCTGCTTGCACTCAGATCGACCCTATCACTCTCATGTGCACCGGCACGATGATAAGCGGATCCACGTCGCTGAACGTGACAAGTGCCACCCTGAATTCGATTGTGGTCTACCCCGTCAACGATACAATCGCTCCTACCACCAAGCTTGGCTTGAGAGCGATTGGAGTCTTCAGTGATTCAACTACTCAGGACCTGACCACCCAGCTAGCGTGGGCCACCCTTGACCATTCGGTTGCGACCGTCGAGAGCCCAAAAGGTATAGTCACAGCGGCCAGCCCCATGGATGGAGGATCCACCACAGTGAGCGCAACTGCCTCTGGCATGCTGGGTTTTATTCACGGCTCAACTCAGATCAACGTGACCTCGGCTACGCTCAGTTCCATTGCGCTGAAGCCGGCCAATACATTCATTTCACCGGGAGCAACTCTAACCTATTCCGCAACTGGCATGTTTAGTGACAATTCTGTCCAGGATGTTTCCGACACATCGTCTTGGGCGTCCGAGTTCACGAATGTTGCCACGGTGTCGTCGGCGATGGCAACCGGCCAGGGGCTGGGACAATCCAACATCACGGCAAAGTTGAAGTCGCTCAGCGGAACGGTTGTCACCGGAACCACCAATCTTAAGATCGCCTCTCCAAAACAGATTTCGGTTGCCAGTGCTCTCGCTACCGTCCAAATCGCGGCTCAGACTTCGTCACAATTGACGGTCACAGGCACGTTTGTCGATGGCAGCACGCAGGATCTCACGACTGCGGTGGATTGGACGTCTTCTTCGGCAAGCGTGGCTACTGTGGGTGCTCAAACAGGAATTGTCTCGGGCCTGGCACCGGGGAAATCGACGATCACCGCGACGCTCGGACCAATCTCCAGCACGATTCAAGTAACGGTGACGAATGCCAGCCTTGCGTCTATCAATCTTTCGCCTGCCAACCCAAGCATCGCCTTGGGAAGTTCGCAGCTGCTTATGGCGATGGGCAAGTTCAGCGACGGCAGCACTCAAACTTTACTTACCGCTGCCTGGAGTTCCTCAAGCCCTGCCATCGCGGTAGTGGACGGCTCCGGTCTGGCCACGAGTGCCGGCGCCGGTACGGCGACAATAAAGGCGACGCTCAGTGGAATCAGCGGAACGACAAACCTGACGGTGCATTGAGAACAGTCATGAGAAGGGCGTTTCGCTTTCGGGCTCCGTCGATCGGAAGCGCGGCCAGCCCGCATGAGCGCTAAACCAGAAGACAATAAATTTCGCTCCTGACTTTGTCAGAACACTCCCACAAATCGCGGAAATGGCTGGTCATTGTAATAAGCGTGGCCTTTATTCTGTTGGCGATTGGTTTGATGTTTGGCATCCGCTTAGCGCTAGTTGCTGCCAATCCGCCGCCGGGCCACGTGGATGCAGCTGTAGTCCTCAATGGTTCGATGATCGGACAGAGAGCTCGCCTGCAAGGAGGAATGAGTCTTCTCCAACAGCAGGAAGTGAACCAGTTGCTGGTGAGCATTCCAGATCTTAGTAATTGGGATGAACCAGTCAGGCCCGTCGCACGTCAGTATCTGGAGCGGAAATACGGGGATGAAGCTGTCGCTCGAGTAAACTTTTGCGAAACCGGGCCGGAGGTGAACTCCACAGAGCAGGAGGCAGAAGTGCTCTTAGGCTGCATACGCGGCCATCACTGGCATTCCGTTGCCATTGTAACCTCTGACTATCACACGCGCCGGGCGGGAATCATCTGGAGAAAAATGGTCCGAACGGCAGACCCTCAGCTTCAGATCACCATGTTCGCAGTCGAAGACCCGGAATTTGGCCGTTGCCGCTGGTGGCGCCAACGACTCTTCGCAAAGACTTGCCTGCTGGAGAGCACAAAATTGGTCTACGTGTTGCTCGGCGGAAAATAGGGGTTTGAGACGACTCGAGACAAATCAGGCGAGTTTTGGGCCCTCCCTGACAGAATGATAATTCACAGACGATTCATAATCGTCTTAGCGGATAGTGATAAGATTCAGCCCGCGTTCCCAGGATCACGACTAGACGAATATTGACAATGATTCAATCCTCTCGCACTTTCCGACCAATGGCCTTGCCCAGGTTGAAGTGCTGGCTTGTCAGCCGCAGTCCTGCCCTCCGATTTGGGTTTAGCCGTTGCCCGATAGCCTTCTGGCTATTTCTTTTGACATTCTCACTTTCGGGGGTAGCAGCGGCAAGCAAAGATCCAACTCTGAGGCCTGCCGATTCTGCCAGCCATACCGGTTATGGTACCGCATCACAACCGAGAGGAGCCTCTAAAGCTGGGCATGGTCTGTCTGCGGAAGGCAAAAGCAAAACGGTCAGTCTTGACTCCCAGCTCAAGCAGCTAGAGAACAACACATCGAAGGCAACGAAGGTTGAAACGAAATCCTCGAACCGCCCAGAACCCATGCCCCCACTGTCCTCGCCAGGCGATAAAATCAATCTCCGACTACCGCCACAACAGACGAAAGGTGGAACGAGCAATCAACTAGGTCAAGGTTCCGGCAGCCGACGATATGGACCCGGTCGCCGGGTCACCGAAAAGTCACCCTAGTCCTGATGCTCAAGTCAGCTGTTGATGCAACTTAGCCACGGCGCTCTAGATCGCTCGAGCGACCGGGAACCTGAATGACTGCGCGGCTCACCCGCCGTTCCTCATCACGGCCAGACAATCGCCAATTTACGTGCTACCTACAGCAGATAACGGCATGTCAAGTAAATTGCCGACACAAAGATCGTGATGATTGTGGCGACTCCGAGCGCAAACGCCGTTTTGGCAAACCCAGGGTGAGGTTGCTCTTCTCGCCGGATGCGTGTTTGAGAAATTGTCTGCGACTGCGGGAACCCATCCTTGGGACTATTTTGGTTTTGGTCCAGTTCCGTAGGCCACAACCGAGCGTCCGTCCACAATGTACCCATTTGGGGGAAGACTCCGACCGGTGCTTTACCACTTGCCCGGCTCCAGTTAAGGGGAGACCCAACTGAAACACTCCCTTGGTTCGTAAACGACAAGTTGTTAAAGAACTAGTTGGATAAACGACCGTACGTCAAGAGGTACCTTAAGTTGTATATGTGATTGTCTAGTGACGAGATCATGAAAAGCGCGTGAATTTATGACGACACTGCAATTGTTTTCCACATAGCGGCGTTCCCAAGGGCATATCGAGTTGCCCGATGGGCGGGAGAAGTCGTACGCTCTCGCGGAGGCTGACCCGGCCAAGGATGGCATGAACTGGAAGAAAGCGCGCCCGCAACCTGGTCCAAACAAGCTAATTCCCTACCACGAACATATGGCCGTCGTTCTCGGTATAGGTCTTTCCGTCAGGACCGATCGAGAGTGGCGTATAGGCCGCTCCGATCGCAAGGTTCAAGAATATTGACTGCATCGGTTGGGCGAATGTGCCGATGATTCCCTGCGGGATCGTATATAGGTTGCCGTCCTCACTGTCGGCGTACACCGTGCCATTTGCATCGATTGCGGGGGCGTTCACACACCATTCGAAACCGTTGGGATGGTCGGATACACAGGTCATCGAGCCATCCGGATTAAGCTTGCAGCTTTCGGTGTTGATGTTCTGAAATCTCCACTCGATCTGCAGATTCGGGTTGAGCTGCGTGATGTAATACGCGGGTTGCTGGGCAGGGCAGAGTGGATTGTTTGCATATGGGCAGTAGAGCGGTGCGGGATAGTGATTGTCCTTGAGGACAACGGAGTAGGTCTTGTCGTGCGAATAAACTGCGGGAGTAGAATCCCATCCGAAGTCGAAAGCACTAAGGAACTTGCCGGTAGGGTCGAACTTAAGAAGATGCCCGCGCCCGCCGTTGTAATCTGTGAGCGCCGGGAACAAAATTGACCCGTCGGGCAGCACGGTCGGTGAAGATGAAGCCTGGTCAACGATCAGAGCGGAGCCGTTGGCGTTGGTAGTCGGGTCCACGCCCTGGTTCGTTCCGGGGCGGCACGAATTGGGCGTGGTATCGGTCGCACCGATGGGCACTAGGACCCCACAGCCGTCGGTCAGAATGTTCTGCAGTGACGCGGTCCAGTTCAGTGTGAGGTCCGGGTTCACGGCAACGAGATAACCGACCTGGTTATCGAAATGTGCGCGGCTTGCAGTATAGATGGTACCGTCGGTCCCTACCGCAGGAGCAAGGTTTATGCCCGGTCGCTGCGAGCCACAGGGCAGAGTCGGCGGCACAGCACTCGTACTGGGAGGCCATGGCAATGAGGCTCCGTTGTCCGCAAGGAGGGCAAACGTACCCGGACATTGTGACGAGGACATAGGCGCGTTCGGTACCAACGTCGCGTAAGTCACTGTGCTGGCCGCATCGCCCGGCGTCACCTTCACCAGCCAGGCTCCTACTATGTCATTAGAAACCCACGGGTCTCCGAGCGAAGGATCGGCCAGTTGAACCACGTTGTAGTAGACATTGCCATTCGCATCCGCCACTAATGGGCTGGATACGTATGTATTCGTGGCAACGACCGAGGTGCCACCGAACGGATTAATATGCGAGGTGACCGACCCATCCGTCTTACTCACCTTCCAGACCGTGCCTCCAGCTCCCGGAACGTAGATTGCCCCATTCGCCTCCGCGGGTTGAAATACAGGCTCCCAGCCAGAGAGTCCGAAGCCGCTCGGTTCCGGCTTCCAGTCGCTATTGTAAGTCCAAATCTTAACAAGACTGCTGTTCTCCCACGTGTAACGGGTTTCACCCCATACCTTCGAACTCCAGGCGTTCGGTCCGCATGCGGGAAACGGCGACTGTGCCCACGCCCCAACAGGATTGCATGAGATGTAATTGCCGCTCTCAGTCACCATGTAAACATCGCTGCCGTCTATCAGAGGAACCTGGTAGTGTGCCAGCAATCCAGGTTCGCCGATGACCGGCGCATTTTCCGCCTGCTCCTGCTGAGTGAAGGGATCGTAAACGATGTTAGCGAGTTGGTTGTTGAGGCTCTGACCAACGACCGCAACCGCGCCCGAGTGCTGCGAGTTTGCTCCCCACTGAGCCCAGAACGGAGAGTTCGACGGAGGTGGTGGCGTGGTACCCCCGCTCATTGTGCCGCTGCTAGTGCTGCTTCCTCCGCATCCGGCAAGCACAAGGCTGAAGAAAGCCGCGACCACGATTTGCCGCACGCGAATCATCGGCCAAGATAATACCTTGAAGGTCGAAGGATTCGCCATGCTCCTACAAAAATATTTAGTGAATATTTTGGTTGGCCACGGAAGTTGATTTCCTGCGTAAGAGTTTGTCGGATAAGAACGGAGTGCGCTCGATGGCGCACCTACCTATTGCTCTGCGTCTTCGGTGTGTTTGACCACTGCTAACGAAGCAGTGTAAAAAAGGCCAGCAGGCACGCTTGTGTTGAGAGTGCAGACTCTCTGAAAGAAGTTCGCCGCAATCGTTTGCGCTGGATCACAATTGGGGGAGAGATGAGTTCTAAGGGACAAGTGGACGAGTTGTTCACGAAAACTGTCGAAGATTGGGCGCGCTTTTACAGCGATTCCAAACCAGCGACCCTGAATGCCCAGAACCTGATCTCGCGCAGAAGATTTGCTCTGGACATGCTCGAAACAAGAATCTCACCGGGGTCCAATGTCTTGGATATTGGCTGTGGCACCGGCCACCTGGCGGGAGAGCTGATGCAGCGTGGGTACGCGGCCTGGGGCGTGGACCTGTCGGAAGCGATGGTGGCGTATGCCCGCGAGCACTACGATCCGGATCGCTTCCGGGTTGGCGACATCGAACAGATTCCCTTCCCAGATAACACTTTCGATGCGGTGATGTGCCTTGGGGTCATGGAATATCTGGAGAAGGACGAGCACGCCTTGCGGGAGATGTGGCGCGTGCTCAAACCAGGTGGCCACGCGGTAATCACCACACCCAGCCTTGTCTGCCCCTTTTTTCACATGGATATGGCGGTCCAGAAGATGAGAGTTGCGGCGCGACCGCTGGTGGGTCTCTTTCGACATCACGTGCGCGGGAAATCGTCGCCCAGCAATGGGGCGTTGCCTCAAGTGATCCATCGCCGATACTTTCGTTCCAGGTGGCAGAAACTGCTCCGCTCCATGCAACTGGATACGGAGGATTGGGCCTGTCACAGTTGGGGATGGTACAGCTTGGAAAGGTTTTTTGACCAAGGGGCACTCTGTCGCGCCAGCGACCGCTTCGCCAGGAATTCCCTGCTAAACTGGCTCGCCTCCAATCAACTGGTGTGCGTTCGCGCGATCAAGTAGCAGACCTTCAGGCAACTGGTTGCGCACGACGGCGGAGAAAGGCGTACTCCAGATTCCACAGGAACTCATGTTCGGAGCGGGGCGTCCAGACACGCGTGAGCGTTAGCGGATTATCCCCGCTGCGCACCAGGCCAGGGGTTGTGGTGACAGCGGTTTGGTATCCGGCTTCTTTAGTGATTGCGACCGTTCCACGATTCCATTGCGGATTCAAAGCGGGATGCGGATAACTGAAGTGCAGCACGGGAACACCCAACTCATCTTCCAACTTGCGCTTTGACTCCGTGAGCTCTTTACGAGCAACTTCCTGGGCTAAGTGCGCCACGTTTGGGTGCGTCAGGGTGTGGCAGCCCACGATGTGGCCTGCCCGTTGCAAGGTTCTCGCCTGATTCCAGTCCATCATGAGGCCGTATGCGCCATTCAGAGGTTCGATATCAAGATCCCGCTCGATGGTCTGGGCGGCCTGTTCGAGACTGTCTCCGGCCAAGGACGCGCAAATGTCGAAGGCCGCGAGGAGTGCAGCATTTCGATCATGGGCAGTCGTCAGGGACAAAGGCTGTCCGTTCGTTGGGGGGGGCCACTCTTTTTTGCGAGCCGTCGCGAAGGCATTGCGTAGCCGACAAAACCAGGGAGGGTTTTTCGTGCCGATGAGACCAGCCGTCAGGTAGAAGGCCGCGCGAACGCCGAAGCGGTTTAGGATGGGTGCAACGACCTCGGGATTATCCGCATACCCGTCGTCAAAGGTTACAGCGACAGCTCTCGGAGGTAATGGTTCCCCTCCCTTAAGAAATTGCTGAATGTCATCAATAGTTACTGGGTTAAATCGCTTGGAGACCAGTTCCATATGCCGCGAGAACATCGATGTAGCGTGAATAATGCCCGTGCCAATTGAGTTGGCATAGAGCTCGGGTTCATCCTGAACCGAGTGATACATCAGAATGGCAGCCCCAGTGGGTGAAAACTGGCTCGCCAAACGAAGCACTCCGGTTCGCTCTGAAACCCGCTTGACCCAGTTCTTGAGGTTTGATTTCATCTGATTCCGCACGACACCCGGGACCTCGCTTTGCCGCGCACCGAGCCGGTTTCCGCAGTTTAGCACCGGGCTTCAGTTTGTAACCTTGCTGTAACATGCCGGCAGTACACTCGTGAGTCTGCGGGGATGTTGTCAGGAGATCACGTTCACGGGGCACTCAAGTAGGGAGATGCCCGAGATCCCCAGGTTTACTGACTTTCGATTTGAAGAATCCGCTTTTATCTACCTGCGATTGCGGGCTAAAGCTTATGGAAGCTGTTGGTCAACGCGAGCAAGGACCAAGAGTCAGCGTGATAATTCCTGCCTACAACACGGCTGGCTTGATCGCTGCGTGCTTGGATTCGGCACTGGCACAGACCTATCGAGACTTCGAAATCATTGTGGTGAACGACGGATCTCCTGATACCCATTTGCTCGAGCTTGCGCTGGCCCCTTACAAACAGCAGATTCGCTATATCAGCCAAGAAAACCGGGGCCCGAGCAGTGCGCGAAACCTGGGCATACTGGAGGCTGCCGGTAAATACATTGCGTTCCTCGATAGCGACGACGAGTGGCTCCCACAACATCTGTCTCAGCAGATGTCCATGCTGCTGCAGAATCCGTCTTTGGATTTGGTTTATGCCGATTATGCGCTGGTCAGGGGCGGCAAAAGGGTGGGGCATGGGTTTGGGCTGGAGCCTCAACACCCGCCGGTGACGTTCGAAAAGATTCTGAGCGAAGAATGCACGGTCGGCACATCTTCGACAGTGGTCAGGCGCCAAGCTCTCATCGATGCAGGGCTTTTTGACGAGCGCTTTCGTTGCTGCGAAGATTTCGACCTTTGGCTGCGAATGTCGTTTCAGGGAGCGAAAATCGGCTATCGTAGTGGTCTGCATATGCTTCATCGACTGGCCCCGGAGAGTTTGTCGGGCGACCGTTACGTGATGAAGCGAGCACGCATCGAGGTTTACCAGAAAATCGCCAACTCTTTACAGGTGTCCGCGGCGCAACGGACATTAATTGATTCCCTGATTTTGAAGAACGAAGCGGAGTGTCAAACCGATCTGGTGAAACAGCATTTGCGCGACAGAGAGTATTCGAAAGCCTTGCAGGCCGCCAAATTGGCCGGCCTGACTAAACGGAATTGGAAGATGCGCGCGACGGTACTGGGATTACGAAAGATGCCAGGCGTTTTTCGCTATTGTCACGCCGCCTACGAACGGTCACTTGCAATAGCCCATGGTATTCGCCGGATTGGATCGCGGCACCAAAGCAGAGCGCAGTCACGGACGCCCGCATCGACCCGGAGCGCCTGCTGAAAGACCAGTTGCATTGGAGACTTTTCTGCTTAAACGGATCATAGCCGGTACCAAACTCGCCTTCGGCCTCCACCGGCCCGGCCGGAACCTGGTGGTATTGCCGGATGATGTGTTCATCGTTTCCTACCCGAAGTCCGGCAACACTTGGACTCGATTTCTGATTGGGAACCTGATTCACCCACAGTCACCCGTCGATTTCTCCAACATCAACCTGATCATCCCTGATCCCGAAGGCCTCTCCAAAAGACAACTGGCTCGCATGCCTCGGCCGCGCTATATCAAGAGCCACCAGTACTTCGACCCTCGATACCCGAAGATCATCTACGTCGTACGCGACCCTCGAGATGTCGCCCTCTCGCAGTATCACTTTCATCGGAAACGCAAACTGCTTCAAGATGGAGCCTCCGTCGAGCAGTTCGTTAGCCGCTTCGTGGCCGGCAAAACAAGTCCATACGCGTCATGGGGCGAGAACGTCGCGAGTTGGATGGCGACCCGCAGCGACCGTCCCGGCTTCCTCTTGCTGCGTTATGAGGACATGGTCGTGAACACAACCCGCGAACTGGCCGAGGTGGCTCACTTTCTCGGCATTCAGGCCTCGAAGGAGCGGCTTGCCCAAGCCGTAGCGCGAAGCTCTGCGCATGAAATGAGGAAGCTCGAGGAAAAACAAGCGCTCTTGTGGTCTTCGACGAAGGAGACACGTCAAGATGTTCCGTTTGTCCGCGCAGCCAAGCCCGGCGGTTGGAAAACCGAACTTCCTGAGATCTCGGTGCGCGAGATCGAAGGCGCGTGGGCAGGGTTGATGAAATCTTTGGGTTATCAGCTTTGCTTTGATGAAGAGCACGCTCGCGCACGATACGAAGAGTCGGACGCCAAGCTCGGCAGGGTTCTGCGATGATTTATGGCTCAAAGCGAATCTTCAGGTATCTGCTGGGAACTGACATAGCTGGACGCTCGCTCGCCGTTTATCAAGATGACACTTTCATCGTTTCTTATCCTCGATCGGGCAACACGTGGACACGATTTCTCGTGGCAAACTTACTTCATCCCGAGGAGCCGACCAGCTTCGCAAACATCGAACGTCTGGTTCCTGACAGTGAAGCACAATCGAGCCGCTATTTACGACGAATCCCCAGGCCGCGAGTCATCAAGAGTCATCAATATTTTGATCCCCGCTATAAGAGAGTGATTTACGTCGTTCGGGATCCGCGCGACGTGGCACTCTCCTACTACGATTTCGAACGAAAATATCGGCATATCGACGACGCATATCCGCTCCAGAACTATGCCAGCGACTTCGTAAGCGGAAGACTGAGTTCCGCTGATTGGGGGACCTGGGGAGAAAACGTCGGGAGTTGGGTTTCCACTCGGCGAGGTCAAAAAGATTTTCTGCTTCTTCGTTACGAGGACATGCTCGAGAACACGATGCTCGAGGTCGCAAAGATTGCAGCTTTCTTCGGTATGGAGGCGACTGCGGAGCGAGTGCGTGGCGCTGTCGAGCGTAGCTCAGTCCAACGCATGCGCGGACTCGAGAAGCTTCAGGGCAAAGATTGGGTTTCCACTAAGAATAAGCGCCCTGATATTCCTTTCGTTCGGACCGCTGCGTCGGGACATTGGATATCGAAGCTGCCGAAGAACTCGATTGCGGAAATTGAGTCAGCATGGGGACCGTTGATGGCAGCGCTCGGCTACGAGCTTGTGACCACACAACCTGGATGCGGTGAGCCCTTGCAAATGCTTTCCTCCAGCGTGCGGTCGACATTGTCGAGGGAGCGAATTTGACGCCGAACAAAATACGCCTTGGAATTCTGGGCTGTGGAGCTATCACCCGGCTCGAACATTTGCCGGCGGTGCTGGCTCACCCCGAGGTTGAGCTAATCGCGCTGGTAGATTCGGATACAGATAGAGCGCATGCGCTGGCGCAAAGCCGGTCCGTTCAGTGTCAGGTCTCTGCCGATTACCGCCCTCTCATCAGCCAACTCGACGCTCTGATCAACGCGCTTCCCAACAGTCTTCATGCTCCGGTTACTCTCGATGTCCTGCGTGCGGGTGTTCATGTGCTTTGCGAAAAGCCACTGGCCATCAAGGCGTCGGACGCGCTGGCTTGCGGCGCCATGGCGGAGCAACAGGGGTTGGTTCTAGCGGTTGGCATGAACCGTCGATTTTTCGCCAGCCACAAACTAATGCGGCTGGTGCTGGATGAAGGAGCGTTAGGTCCACTGAAGAGTTACAACTGCGATTGGGGAGGCGCTTTTGATTGGAAGAGCGCTTCGGGTTTCTATTTCTCCAAAGCCTTAGCCGGCGGCGGCGCCATGATCGATTTCGGGGTTCACTTGCTGGATAGTCTGATCGACTGGTTTGGTCCGGTATCGGCATTTAGCTACCAGGACGATGACTGGGGCAGTGGAATCGAAGCCAATGCGATCATGGAATTGCAACACTCAGGACGTTACGGTTTGGTGGAAGGACGGCTTCAAGTCAGCCGCACCTTTCCGCTGAAGAACCGCCTTCTGGTTCGAGGAGGCCAGGCTGAAGCCGAAGTGAATATTGCCGATCTTGACTCGCTCATCGTGCGTCGCACTATTGGCGGCGAGCCAGTGTGCCAGACCCTGCGATTGAGTGATGCAAAGACGAGCAGTTTTTACAAACAACTCGATAATTTTGTGCAAAGCATTCGGGGGACGCAAAAGCCGGAAGTCAACGGCGCACAGGCTGCCGCGGCCTTGCAGTTGATCGAAGATTGCTATGCCAACGCTCGCCGCATCCCTGAGCCATGGTCCGAGGTTCCTTCTGAAATTCGCACACTGCCCACCAAGGTCAGGGCATGAACTGGCTCGACGGCACTGTCTTTGTAACTGGAGCCACCGGGTTCATTGGTGGACGCGTATGTGAACGCCTGGTGCAAGCTGGCGCTCGACGAGTTCGGGCACTGGTGCACAGCACGCATCGAGCCGCACGCATCGGACGTCTTCCAATTGAGCTGTGTCCGGGGGACCTGCTGGAAATAGATTCTCTTCGCCAGGCGTTAGCAGATTCCACAGTTGTAATCCACTGCGGTGTGGGGAATGCGCGGGGAATTGTTCGGGGCACCGAGAACCTGCTCTCCGCGTGTCGCGAAGGCACGGTAAAACGCTTTGTTCACATGAGCACGGCCGCTGTGTACGGTCTTACGCCACCGCCGGGCAGCGAAACCGAAGATGCTCCGTTGAGATTAACCGGCGATGGCTATTGCGATAACAAGGGACGCGCCGAAGGTGCCGTTCTTCGAGCCGGACAACAGGGCCTTCAAGTCGTGATCCTGCGCCCTTCGATCGTCTATGGCCCATACTCTTCGTGGTCCACGCGCTTGATAAAGGACTTACGGGAGCATCGCGTTGCGCTCATCGACGAGGGCAAGGGCGCTTGCAACACGGTCTACGTCGACAATCTGGTCGATGCCATCTTTGCTTCCATCGAGAACGACCGGGCGGTCGGAAATATCTTTTTCATCACCGACGGCGAAGCCATCACCTGGGGAGATTTTATTCGTGCCCACATGGCGATGCTGGAGTACAAAGAAGAGCTTCCCGAGGTCAGCAAGCAGGAAGCCCTAGCTTATTACAAGGATCGTCCGGGCGTAGTGGCCGGGTCAGTGAAGGCCGCGGGCCGTATTTTGCGAAGCCGCGAGTTGCGTCAACTGCTACTTCAAATTCCGGTTGCCGAGCGAACTCTTACTGCGGTTTGGGGTCGCATGCAATCACTGCCCGAGACTCGGCAGCAGAAGATTCGCTCTCGCGTCGGGGTTCTGCCCAAGTCGTTCGGGCCATCGAAGAACGGCCGGTTCATACCAGATGAGATCGCGTTGGCGACTCAGACTGCTAGCGTATTCTTCAGCATCGAGAAGGCAAAAAGAATCCTGGACTATCGGCCTCGCATCCCATTCACCCAAGGCGCTGCGCTGGTCGAGCAATGGCTGCGTTTTGCGAACTACCTTTAGTTTTTTCCGATAGAAGCGCTGTATCGACGGAGAGAATTGGGAATTCTCCGCGGCGAACTTAAGCAAATCGTGATAACGATCAGTTCTCAATATGCGCAAGTTGGACAAACTACAGATTCTGAAGAACGTGGGCTCCAGTTGGTTCTCGCTGGGAATCAACGTACTAACCGGTCTGTTTCTCTCGCCCTTCATTCTTCACCGGCTGGGTGACTCTGCTTACGGAATTTGGGTTCTTATCTTCTCGGTAACCGGATATTATGGCCTCTTCGACTTGGGCATTCGCACGTCGATCGTTCGCTACGTTTCGAAGTTTGTGGCAACCGAAGAAACAGAAAACCTCGCCAAACTGATCAACACCAGTCTCTTTAGCTACGCTTGCATCGGCGTTGTGACCATGCTGGTCACGCTCGCAGTCTGTACCTTCATGGACCGTCTATTCCGCATCCCCGCAGAATTTCATACCACAGCCCGGTTGCTCTTTCTTATGGTAGGGGCCTCCGTTGCCCTTGGATTTCCCTTAGGTGTCTTCGGTGGAGTTCTGGAAGGGTTGCAGCGTTTTTACATCATGAACTGGACCAGTGCCGCAGCCTCCCTGTTGCGAACAGCGCTGATCATAATCGTCATGAATCACGGATATGGGCTCCTGACCGTAGCGTTGATTACCGTCGCCTTGCCCCTCGTCAGTTCGATAATCCGCGGAGTGGTGGCATTGCGGATCCTACGCATTGGTTTTGGCTTTCATTACCTGGACGGGACAACCTTCCGCTTAATCGCGAATTACAGTGGGATCACTTTCATCGTGCTCGTGGCCGGACGGCTGCGCTTCCGAACCGATGAGATTGTCATCGGCGGTCTTCTTACCGCTTCCGCGATCACATACTTTTCGATCGGCGCTCGGATTGTGGACTATGCCTCGGAAGTGGTCTCGAGTTTGGCGCAGATCTTTGTTCCCATGTCCAGCGATTCTCACGCCAAGGGTGATATTGCTCGCCTAAGGAAGATCATGATCGCTGGAAATCGCGCATGTGCCTTCATCATCCTGCCCATTGCCGCGATATTGATCATCCTGGGCAAGTCGGTTATTGAAGCATGGGTGGGAAGCAAGTACATCGCGCAGAGTTATTCGGTGCTGGTCATTTTGATCATCCCCTTCACTCTCATGCTGGCGCAATCGGCATCCGGGCGAATCCTGTTCGGAACCAGCCAGCACAAGACTTTCGCCATCGTTGCCTTGGTCGAAGGGGTTGCGAATCTGATCCTCAGCCTGCTGCTGGTACGGCCATATGGAATTGTTGGCGACGCGCTTGGCACGGCGATACCGCTGAGTTGCACCATGCTCGTGTTCATGCCGCGTCACGTCTGCCGGACACTTGGAATAGAGATTCCGACATTCCTCCGCGAAGCTTACACGCTCCCTTTGGTGGCGTGTATGCCGATGGTGATCGTTCTGCTGCTGATGCAACATTGGTTTGTCCCACATGGCTATCGGCAGCTGGCCGCGCAATTGCTTACAGCAGGAATGGTCTATGGGGCGGGCTTACTCTGGATGTATCGCACAAACCGCGCTTTTCGAGTCGGTGATCTTTCACCAGCGAACAGAATTGAGTCTTCGAACATGCCGGCTTAATTGCGAGGGGTGACAAATCGACGAGACTACGCAAACTGGTGTTGCCACCGCGCGCGAGGCCTCGATGTTCAACCAGCGTGACTGGCTTGTAAGGAAGGAAAAGCAGACGCCGATATTTTTTCATCCTTTTAACCGAAAATTCACGAACCCCTTGTATCATTTGGGTTTTCGTTATCCGGGGCGTTACCCGGGGATTCGCGCTGCTGGGCCTGAGCTGTATTCACCGAAGTTGAAATGACTATTCACGCAATCATCGGGGCCGTTTGCGTTATGTTCTTGTGGCTGCTCACGAGCCAACTCAAGCACGTCCGAGCTCGCCAAGTTGCCCTTCTGGTAGCCAGCTACGTTTTCTATGCCAGCTGGAGCCTGTGGTTTTTGCCCGTCCTTGTTCTGAGTTCATTGATTAACTACTTGCTTGGTGGTTTCTTGCGCAGCAAGCCGAGTCAGGCAAGGCTATGGGTGGGTGTGGGAGTCAATCTGCTGTTGCTTGGTTTTTTCAAGTACATGCCACCGATGGCGCGGCTCGCTGCCCCGTCTTCTTGGATGCACCGACTTGGCCATCTGGCTTTGCCCCTTGGGATTTCCTTTTGGACGTTTCAAGCAATGAGTTATCTCTTCGATTTGTATCGCGAAAAAGAGATCGACCCGTCGCTTCTGGAATTCTGTTTGTACATGGCATTCTTCCCGACTGTGGTTTCAGGACCAATTTGTCGCATGGGAGAGTTGCTTCCCCAATTCCGCCGCAGCGTAACTCTCAATTGGCCCGATTTCGCCAGCGGAGTTAAGCGCATCTCGTTGGGACTGGTAATGATGTCCGCGGCATTCGTCTTGGGGAACGGTTTGCGTGCCGGCGCCGGCCTAAACGCGGCGTTCAACCAATCCGCATGGAAGTGGAGTTTTCCGGACGCGTGGTGTCTGGCGGTCGGATATGGATTTCTATTGTTTTTTGACTTCGCCGGTTATTCCCATATCGTGATTGGCATTGCCCGATGGTTCGGAATCGAACTGCGCGAGAACTTTGACCGGCCTTACCTCTCGACTTCGATCTCCAGCTTTTGGACTCGCTGGCACATGTCACTTTCTTTCTGGATTCGTGACTACGTTTTCATGCCGCTTGCCACGAGCTACAGCGCCAGTTGGTGGCGTCATTTTGCGTTGTTTATCTCAATGGTAGCATTCGGACTTTGGCACGGGGCAAAGTGGACCTTTCTTCTTTGGGGTGCGTTCCAAGGCATGCTTTTAGTATTGCACCGCTTGTGGCAAGAGGCCCAGCGCCGTTTCGCATTCGAGTGGACAGGCGTTCCTCTCGACTTCCTTTCCGGAATCGTGACCTTCGCGGTGGTTTCTGCTGGCTGGGTTCTGTTTCGCGCTGAGAGCGTACATCAAGCCATTTCTCTGCTTGCGGGCTTGGTTTCCGTTGGCAGCCTGGATGGAGCTTCCCTGCCGCGCAGTCTCTACTTATTGGTTCTCGCATCTGTACTGGGCTACTTTGCTGTGGTCGGTATCTCGACGTTGCTCGACCGGGTATCCCAGATGGAAATATCATCCTTCAAGCCTTTTTGGGAAACTGCTTCACGGGAGCGGTGGGTCTGGGTCACTCCACTCACGCTGGTAATTGCCTTGTATCTAACGCTGCTTATGCAGACTCAACAAACTATGGCCGCCCCGCTGTTGTACAGGCTGTTTTAGTGGACGCAAGTTCTGGAGGATTACGTTGCTGTTGCAACCCGAAACTCTGACTCCTGCAGTGGCTAAGCGCCCTGCGACCAAGTTCCAGGCAGTGGCACTGCGGCTGTGCGTGGCGACCAGCATTGGCCTCGCACTACTGATCGCCGGCGAGGTGTCCTCCTATTTATTCCTCCGATCCAGAGCTGCGGGAAGTGAGCCGGCCGAAAAGATTGTTGGAGATCAATCCTGGAGCCACACCTTCTGGCAAGAGCGCGAGACTGCGGGCAAGAATCTGAGTTACCACGCGTACGTGCTGTGGCGGAGAGCACCCTTCAAAGGCCAGACTGTATTTGTCGACGAAAACGGGTTGCGAAAGACGTACCACTCGTATTGCGATTCCGATTCATACCTCATCTGGATGTTTGGCAACTCCGGCCTGTGGGGTTATGCGACTCCAGATTGGCAGACGATCCCCTCTCTTCTCGGCGCAGAATACGAGAATAACGGCCAGAAGGCTTGCGTAGTGAACTATGGTGAAATGGGCCGGGTGAGCACTCAGGAGGTGATCGAGCTGATGTTGGCTCTCAAGGGGGCTCCCCGCACACCAAACCTGGTCATCTTTTACGATGGAGTTTCCGACTCGGAATTGCCTCTCGAATCCGATCAGCCCGATATTCATACCGACTACAGCGAAATCAAGAGCGTGTTTGAAGAACATCGAAAAGAAGAGAAGACGCCTTTTGCCTACTTGCGCAAAACCTACACCTACCGTATGGCCGGAGAGTTATCGAAGCTCCTCCGACTCAACGTGACTACGGGCAAAAGCGCAAACCCGGATCGTGCCGCGCAAGCGCGCGCCACTCTAGGCAAATATCTGAAGAACCAGGAAATGGCACGGACCTTGTCACAGCACTATCACTTCGACTGTTTGTTTGTATGGCAACCTGCGCTTCTCTCCGACCGCAAATCCTTCAGCGCTCAAGAGAAACAAATTCGCGTGCATGAGCAGCGGACACATACTGGAGTAGAGCCGATCTTGCGCGCTACCTACGATGAGGTTCAACACATCGATGCGCCTGATTTCCTGAATCTGGCTGACTTGTTTCGGGATCACGCCGAAAGTGTATTTGTGGACCCGAACCACCTGACTGCCGAAGGCAATCAACTGGTTGCGGCGAAGATATTCGAGAGGTCGCAAGGGCGAGGACTTTCACTGCAGGCGAAGATTGGACATGCATCTCCCCCAAGCTAACAACTCATAGATATGACTACACTGCAAACGT
>Ga0070765_100000232_pt1 | contig 33426 bp, 33 predicted proteins | sample HubBroMetageWFT5_FD_71516 | JGI IMG/M metagenome (GOLD analysis project Ga0070765, IMG submission 71516) | Warmed and freeze-thawed soil microbial communities from the Hubbard Brook experimental Forest, New Hampshire - Hubbard Brook CCASE Soil... | ecosystem: Environmental > Terrestrial > Soil...
CTTTACTACAACATCGGTGGGCCAAACGGAAGCGGCAGCGGGGACCAGATCCTCAACAATCTCATCCACGATGTGAGTGATTCGTCGATCATCGATGTGGGGGTACTTGGATCCGGGTATGGCGCTCACGGCATTTACCTGGACATTGAATCCGCGGGTGTGAATGTGGCAAACAATGTTCTTTATCATATCGGCGTGAGTGGTCTCACCATGACCGAGGGCCCGCACCAAGGGCAGGCCGCGAATACTTTTAACAACAATATTGTGGCATACGCTCGCAGGGCGATGTTTGAGGAACAGAATCCCTGGCCGGAGAACTGCACCAGCACCCTCAAGGTCAAGGTCACCCACAATCTGTTTTATTTCGATCTGGACGATACTCACAGCTTCCACGCCGTGAGTGGCTGTGCCGATTCCTGCGGTATGACCTACAACCAGTTCCAGGGTTTCCAGGGCAATCTTTACTGGCGAACGGATGGAGGATTTGCCAGCTACGCCAATGCGTTTTTTGTGCTGAACACTCCGCCACCGCCAACTCAAGCGAGTTCCTGTCTGAACAATAATCAGAACCCAAGCGACTTCACTTATCTCACTTTCTCTCAGTGGCAGACCGGCTCACCCTTGGTGAACGGAAAGCCATTGCCGATGCAAGAAGACACGCAAGGGACGGCCAGCGTGAATCCCGGTTTTGGCAATAGCGGCCAGGCCAGCGACTTCCTGCTGTCAAGCTCCCCGATTGCGGGATTCGATTACACGCTGACGGACGATACCGTAAACAACGCCGGGCGAAGTAATCCGGTTATCACGCCTCCGACCGTGCCCGCCACGTTCCCAACGTATTCCGATCCGACGTTCTAGAGGGCAGGTTCTGCTACTTACGCGCTTGTGCCTGACACCGTTCTCGCCAGCAGTGTGTGCGTTTGCGGAGGCTAGAGTCTTTTGGCCCCATTCCTCCAGTTCCTCGGTCAGTCGGCAGAGGCATCCAACCAGCTCGCAAGAACTTCTTAGCCATAGTAGAGCCAGGAATCGAACCAGTGAAAACTTCTTTCATCTTGACAGCGAAGCCTAATACAGATCAAATTGTCGCCGGCGCTCTAGAGAAGTGTTTCTCGACGACGCCCGCATCCCTCCCCCAAAGAGGTATGTATAAGCAGGTTTCAAGACTACTGGCGCTGCCTAGGGTGGGCGGAGATTTCGCGCCCACTTACCTTCCCATTTTTCTCGGAAGGCGACACTGTGTCTTGAGTCAGATCACGAGGGGGAGTTAATGAAGCGCTCACTTGCCGGACTATTTCTGGTTGCGTCATTCTGGATTTCATTCGCCCACGCGCAGGTCACTGGATCAGGGACGGCCAACACCATTCCGATCTGGACCGGTAAGACGTCATTGGGCAATTCCGCGATTACCCAAAGCGGCTCCAATGTGGGTATTGGCGGCACGTCGGCGCAAGCTCGCCTCTTCGTCCTCACCAATGATAACGGCGGCGAAGCCGTGCTTGGCAGCAACAAGTCCCAATCGCAGAATACAATGCCTGTCGGCGTGGCGGGGCTGAGCAGCGGCTTATTGGGCGTGGGAGTCTACGGCTCAGCGAGTGCTACCACCGGCGCTCCCATCGGGACGGTCGGCGTCACCGTCAGTCCTGGCGGAATCGGAGTCGAGGGCATCAGCGATGCCAAGAGCGGCTCAGGTGGGGACGCAAGCGGTGTGATGGGTGTGTTCAATGCCACTTCCGGCAATGGCAGCGGGGTAATTGGAATCAGCGCTTCTCCTACGGGTAGCGGAGTTCTGGGCCAGTCGGTGAGTTACATCGGCGTGTCCGGTACTACCAGCGGGAGCGCGGGCATCGCGGGTTACTTTGACAATTCTGCCGCTGGGAACTTGCTCGTGGGCGCAGTCAGCGGCGTCAAGAAGTTTCGAGTGGACGGTACCGGCAAGGGTTTCTTCGACGGGGGCACGCAAACCGGCGGGGCCGACTTCGCCGAATCCGTGGCCATTGCAGCCAGCGAAGGGCGCCGCGAGCCGGGAGACCTGATGGTGGTGGATCGAGCGTCAACCCGGCAACTCACTCTGGCCACCCAACCCTATTCCACTCTGGTCGCAGGCATCTACTCCACTAAGCCGGGAGTTTTGGCCACCCCGCACTTGATGGCGGAAAATGTAGCTAATGAGATTCCATTGGCCATCGTCGGAATCGTCCCTTGCAAGGTTAGCGCGGAGAATGGCGCGATCCTACCAGGCGATTTGCTGGTAACTTCCTCCACTCCCGGTCATGCCATGAAGGGTACCGAGCGCAACCGCATGTTGGGCGCGGTGGTGGGAAAAGCGCTGGAGCCATTGAGCGAAGGGAAGGGCGTCATTCAGGTATTGGTGACCTTGCAGTAAAGCGCGGGGCTGGTCAGAGCTTGCGGTCGAGCACTGGCTTGGAGGTTTCTGCTTCGATTCTTTCCTCAAACAGAAGCCGTCGTAACGTGCGCAGGTCATTCAGCAGGCGGCGGCTCACCTTGATATGTTGTTCAAGCTTTTCCAGCTTGTAGAGCGCCAAGCGGACCGCTTCCAGTCGCCGTGGCAATTTTGCATTGGCCTCCGTCAGTAAGTCAGCGGCGACATTCTGACGGGCTTCCTCGACGGCCTCACTCAATAAGACGAGGTAGTCCTGAGCATTCTCAATATTGTCGAACGGAGACTGAAAGCCGTCAGGCAAAGGAACTCCTCCCGAAGTTGGCAGCCCAAGCACTATATATCCCAAACCGCCAAGCAAGCCAAGGGCATTTCTGCTGCCAGACGTTCGCAAACCTAAGCCATTGATAGGATAAGACATCAATGCTTTTCGGCATGGAGTCTCACAATTCTGTGCAGGCTTCTGCACATCCGGCCCAGGGTCGTTCCTGTCCTCAAAACGGACAGGCGTCGGCGGAGATGAGGCCAAACGACTCTAGTGGCAGTAGGCACCTTAGTTCCATTGCTTACAATTAATTGCAGTGTAGACTGGGACCAGCGATTCGCCCTGCGGCCGCTCGGGTCCCAGCGAGAAACCAACCCGGCGTCAGCCCCCGCACCGACTTTGCGACTTTAGATGATCCCCCAGAACAGACGTCTTTGACAGGTACATGGACTCCATTGGTGCGCCAAAGTGTGGGCGGAGTGACAGCATGAAACGCGGCTAGCGCATGGTGCCAGACAGTTTGCTGGAAATAAGCAGCACGAGAAGCAACGGATGCAAAGCGTGAATCCTCACCCCAGCAACGGGAACGGGAACGGACACACGCGCGGTCGTGTGATCGAGTTGCGCCGTGTAGTCGTCACCGGTATTGGCCTGCTTTGCAGTTTGGGTTTGACGACCGAAGCAGCTTGGAACGGAATCTTGGCCGGCAAATCCGGAACCAGACGCATCACACAGTTTGACACTCAGGATTTCCCCACCAAGATCGCCGCCGAAGTCCAGGGTTTTGATCCGCGGCAATACCTCGACAGCAAAGACGTGAAGCGGATGGCGCGCTTCATGCAGTTTGCCATTGCCGCCAGTGACATGGCGATCCAGCAGTCCGGCTTGAAAATAACCTGCTGTAGCGCGGAACGGGTCGGAGTCTGTGTGGGCAGCGGAGTCGGAGGACTGGAAATTCTGGAACGCGAGCATGCCAAGCTGCTGGGACGGGGGCCGGGCCGAATCTCCGCCTTTCTGATTCCATCGATGATTGTCAATCTAGCGTCGGGTTTCATTTCCCTGCGTACCGGCGCGCGAGGGCCGAACCTGGCGGGTGCGACTGCCTGCGCCACGGGCACCCATTCCATCGGCGATTCCCACCGTCTCATCCAGATGGGTCAAGTGGACGCGATGATCTGTGGCGCGTCGGAAGCCGCCATTACCCCGCTGCTGGTGGGGGGATTCAGCGCCATGCGGGCGCTCTCCACTCGCAACAACTGCCCCGAGGAAGCCTCTCGTCCCTGGGACAAAGACCGGGATGGATTTGTCATCGGAGAAGGAGCTGGAGTTCTGGTGCTGGAAGAGATGGAACATGCCAAAAAGCGCGGTGCGAAGATTCTGGCTGAGATCGTCGGTTATGCCGCGACCGCTGATGCCTATCACTTCACCAGTGTTCCGCGCGACGGCAACGGCGCTCTACGCGCTATGCGCAACGCGATCCAGGACGCAGAAATCCAGCCGCAAGAAGTTCAATACGTGAGTGCCCACGCGACCTCCACCGGAGTCGGTGACCGGGCGGAAAGCGCAGCCATCGAAACTTTATTTGGTGACCACGCACACAAATTGGCAATCAGCTCCGCCAAGTCCATGACCGGACATCTGCTGGGGGCGGCTGGCGCCTTTGCCGCGGGTCTCACCGCGCTTGCTCTGCATCATCAGGTGGTGCCGCCCACCGCCAACTTAACCACACCCGGCGACGGCTGCAATTTGGATTACGTGCCCGGGTGCGCGCGCCCCATGCCGCTGCAACACGCGATTTCCAACTCCTTTGGATTTGGCGGAACCAACGCCTCGCTCGTCTTCCGGCATTACCAGAACGGGTCGGCGTGATTCGGAAATCCCCAGCGGCAAACAGGTTGCGGGGAAAAGCAGATTCCTCAGCTAAGCGGTTCGGAATGACAATCTAAGAAGAAGATGCGGCTAGATTGCTTCCACGTCGTAGCCTTCAAGATCAATGGAAAGCGACCGCTGGATGGGTTCGATGAAGATCACCAGCCGGCGCTGTCCCCGCCGCGCCGTTAGGATGCCCTCTACGCCATCGATGGAGCCGCCCCGTACCCGTACCTTCTGTCCCAGGCGTAGCGCGGCAGAATTCTTGAAAGACACTTTGTTGCTCAACAACATCTTCACATCCTCGATTTGTTTGTCGGGGATGGCAGTACCCCGGCCCAGCGTGCCTACAAAGTCAACCACCCCGTGAGTGCGCAGCACTCGCATGCGTTGGTCCGGAGAATAGACGAGGCGCACGAAGGCGTAGCCCGGAAACAGCGGCATCTCCACTTGGCGCAATCCGGTGGACCATTTGTGCATCTGGGAGACCAGGGGCAGGAAGTACTCGATCTCCAGACCCTCAAATTGTTTGGCGACGACTTTCTCATGGCGTGAACGAGTGCGAACCGCATACCAGCGGGGCTGGTCAACGCTGGTCGCGGAGAGACTTGAGCTGCTTTCAGTTCCCTGAGTCATGGATGGCGTAAAGTTCTAATCTCCAGTTTAAGTTCTCTCGGCGATCTCCGCTGGGCAATCTGCGAATGCTTTGCGTTCTTTGCGGTCTCTTAACCGCGAAGCTCGCGAAGGAATCGCTAAGAGCGAAAAAAGTATATGCTGAGGCTCGTTAACCGGAACTTAAGGCACTGTCGGTGATTCTTCTGTTGCCGGCACCGAAGTTTGGAGACGGAGACGGAATCCCGTAAAATCCGAAACCAGGGCTTGGCTGGATCTTGCCCAAGAGCCTAGGTGCGACTTCGATAGATGACGTTGACTTCCAGTGCGAAATTCGGGACAGGCGCTAAGCGTCGTCGGGAGCAGGGCCAAACTATTCTGTTGGTGGCAATTTCCATTGTTAGCCTGCTGGCGATGGCGGCGCTGGCCATTGACGTGGTCACCTTATACGTGGCCAGCACCGAAATTCAGCGCGCGGCCGATGCGGCGGCGTTGGTCGGAGCGAAGGCGATGGTGGATTCCGGCGTTACCACGCTGCAGCCCTCCGATGGCGATGTGGTTCAGGGCGAAACCCTGGCACAGGATATGGCCATAAGCGCCGTCTCAGCCGTCGTACAGGCTGCGGTCAACAAGGTTGCGGGCGGATCGCCCGTGTTGGTGGGAGGTGTCCCCACATTCAGTTGGGCCGAAGGCAACGGCAATCCGCACATCACCGTCACTCTACAGCAGGCAAACTTGCCGACGTTTTTTGCCAAGGTTTGGGGCTCGAAGTCGGCTATTGCCAGTGCCAGTGCCACCGCCGAAGCTTACAACCCCGCCAACCAGAATCCCTTCACTCCGATCCAGACGTCGTGCGTGAAGCCGTGGCTGATTGGGAACTCGGACCCCAATAATGGAGGCACGCCGTTCGTGGCGCGCACGACAGGGCTGGTGGAGACCCCCGCCACTTCGATCCTCGGGAAACAATTTTGGCTAAGTTCTGACTGCAAGGGCAACGGCGACGACTGCACCGCTCTTATTGTCGATCCCCCGGGAAACAGCAATTTCAACGGTTCTAACTTCGACTACTTTGTGCCCGCCGCCGTCGTCTCGCCCCCTCCCAGCGGTGCGGACATTTGTCCTTCGTCCACTGCGTCTCCCTGTGGAGTAGGAAACGACCCTGCTGACAAAGCTGCCATCGAATGCTGCCACGTTACTCCCTACACGTGCGGCGGCAATCTATCGAATCCCCCCAACCGGACCACAACGCTTAATCCAGGGTTTCCGGGAGATGCAACCAGCGATCTTGCTCTGGGAACCGAATGCCTCATACATGCTTCAGCTGAACAAGCGGGACAAGGGCAAGACAGCCTGGACTGGACGACGGCTCCGTTTCCCAACGGGCCTCCCCAGATCACGGCAGGCAGCGGGCCAAAAAAAAACAGCTTCGTTTCTACCAGCAGTTCGATTGTGACCATACCCATCCTCGATACTCAGCCTTTGGTGACGCTCCCCAACACTCCCCCCTATCCGGTCGTGGTGGTGGGATTCCTGCAGGCGTTCGTGAATTCAGTGGATGACCTGGAGCCCGGTGGCACTAGAGGTCACCACGGCGACGTCAATATTACCGTGCTGAATGTGATCGGTTGCAGCCAGACTCCGAACGGCAACGCGCCGGCGATCGGGGGCAACGGCGCGTCGCCCATACCGGTGCGTCTCATCACGCCCCCATAAGAGCAAACTTCCTAACCGCTCCGGTGATACGGCGGCAGAGCAGATTTCCTCCGTGTACCTCTGTGTTCTCTGTGGTGAATGGGTTTCTAGTCAGACGCAGTGTCTGGATTCGGACGGTAAATCCAGTTGGCTGGCAAGGGTGGAACTGACGAGGGAACACCATCCGAACTGATCTGCCTCAGCGCCCGCTCCACTACCCCATGCGTGGGCGCTAGCGTACACACCGGATCGGTTGCGGCCGCGTCGCCAGTCAACAGAAACGCCTGACAGCGGCACCCCCCAAAGTCCTCGGTGCGACGCTCGCAGCTGCGGCAGGGTTCAGGCATCCAATCTTCGCCGCGAAATCGCTGGAAGGCCGCAGACTCGCGCCATATCCAGTCGAGTGAGTGCTGGCGAACATTGTCAAATTGCATGCCGGGAATCACGCCGGCAGCATGGCAGGGAAGCACCTGACCGGCGGGATCGAGCAGCAGCAGGCGGCGTCCCCACCCGCCCATGCAGGCCTTGGGATAGCGCGCGTAGTAGTCGGGAGTCGTGTAGTCGATCCGCATGCGGCCGCGTAATCGCTCCTCCGCCGCGGCCACGGTGCGTTGCGACTGTTCCACCTGCTGCTGGGTTGGAAGCAGCAAATCTCGATTGCGCAACGCCCAACCGTAATACTGCACGTTGGCGATCTCCAGGCGGTCAGGGCCAAGTTCTTCCGCCATCGCGATGATGTCAGCGAGATGGTCGAGATTCTGCCGATGCACCACCACATTGACAGTGAAGGCAATCTTGAACTGACGAATGAGCCGCGACAATTGTAGTTTGTAATCGTGAGTGCGCGCGCCTGCGATTTCGTTCGCTTCAGCTTCCCGCGAATCCTGAAAGCTAAGTTGAATGTGCTCGAGGCCGGCTTCCACCAATGCGGCGAGTCGCGGTTCCGAGAGCCCGATCCCGGAAGTGATGAGGTTCACGTAGAGTCCAGCTGCGCGCGCTCCGGCGATCAACTCCGTCAGGTCGGTGCGGGCCAGTGGTTCGCCGCCCGTCAGGTGCAGATGCAGAACCCCCAGCTTCCCGGCTTCGCGAAACACCCGCAACCAGTCTTCGGTAGGGAGTTCGGCGGCAGCTTTCTGCATTTCAAGCGGATTCGAGCAGTAGACGCAATGCAGCGGGCAGCGGTGGGTGATCTCTGCAATCAGCGCTAAAGGTGTGGGCAGCATTAGAAATCAACGATCCGCTTCTGCTGCAAGCTCTCGAGGAATTTGCTTACTTCCTGCTCGATGCGTCCGCTGTCGCCGGTTTTATATTGCGCTTGCAGCTCGTCGATAATTTTCTGAATGCTGCGCTGGCCGTCGCAACGTTCCAATATCTCGCGTCCGGTGCCTTGCAACCGCATCGCGCCTTCGGGAAACATCAGCATGCGTTCGGCGCCATTGGCTTCCGCCCAGCGGCATCCGGCAGCGAGGTGCGGCTTGCTGTTCTTGTCCGGCCCCGGCATGGTGTCTATTCCTTGTCCTCGGGAATAAAGGCTCCGGGAGGCGGCCACCCCGGTTGCACGTAGGCAAAATGCAGGGCATCAAGTTGTGCCCACAGGATGTCGCACTTCGAAGTCAGAGCCGCAATCGCAGCTTCCTGCTCGGCCCGAGTGTGGGCGTGTTCGGCCACGTAATCGAAAGCAAAGCGTGCATCCTCTGGAGCCTGATCCAAGCGGGCGGTGAAGTAATCCAAACCACCTGCGAGCCACGGATAATGCTTGCGCATCGCATCCATGCGCAGGGCAATCAGGTCGCGCGAAAACAGTTCGGTGAGTGAAGAGGCCACTGCTTCAAGCAGCGTCCGGTTCTTCACCAAATCCAGATAAGCATCCACGGCATAGCGGACCGCCGGCAGCACCTCAGTTCCGCTCTGCACGCGCTCACGGTTTAATCCGGTGGCTTCCGCCAGACGAATCCAGCGTTCGATGCCGCTTTCGTGGCCCCGTTCGCCGTCATGATCTACGATGCGCTTGCGCCATGCCGAGCGAAATGCCCGATCCTCGCTGCGCGAGAGGACGATTGCATCTTTCATTGGGATGCGGCTTTGATAGTAGTAGCGATTCAGCGCCCACGCCTGCAATTGTCCGCGAGTCAGGCGGCCCTCATGCATCATCAGGTGAAAGGGATGCTGGTGGTGATAGCGCTCCCGCCCGACCTGCTGGACGCGGGAAAGCAGTTCCTGCTTGGTGAATAGTTGTGATTCTGAAGTCATTAAAGTCCGGCTTGCCGTAGGTTACGTAGCACCTGTTTGCTCCTCCAGTGCTTTTCCTTCCTGACTAAAGAATACTCCCGATAGCCCAAGCCGGTCGCGGGACCCAAAATAGGAAGGGAAGTGGACAGGTGAGCCCATTAGTTAATACCCAACACGCGGCGCAACCTTGACAATGAAGTTGGGTTTGAAACATCCAAGGGGGACCGATGGCCACGACCAGGACCGCCATGGAGTTCGGATCGCGAGGCGGGCTGCGCATGCGCGACCGCCGGCTTGGCTCTGGCGGCTACCCTAAACCGGGGCCCAGCCGCGAGTTCTTGATTAGTCTGGTGATGTGTTTTCCGGTTTCCTGCATGGTGTGGGCCGGGATCATCTACAGCGCGGTTAGGCTGGCGCGGTAATCTGAAATGCCCCCAACGCAGTTTGCATTTTCTTTTCACGCGGGCATTCGCTGATCTCTTCAATGCGCGATGTGACAATCGGGGTTTGGTACTCAGGGTGACAAAACTCCAGGTGCATGCCCCGGCCAATGTAGCGTTGTTTCAACATGGACCCTCCCCACGTCGAACCTGCAATCGCCACCTGCACTGGCTTCGGGCAATACTTAGGATGCCCGGAAATCATGGCCTCGCTCCCGCCCAACAGAACTGCTGTATAGCGGTGGTTCTGGGTTCGGATCTGTAGCACCGTCGAGGGCTCTAGAGCAGCTAGCAGCACGCCGCCTTCAACTTCAGACTGAACGATGTTGCCGTTCACTTCATCGCTCAGATTGGGGTGCGGCGTGAACATCTTGGCTGGAGTCTACCACTTCCTGAGGGAAAATCTCAGAAATCGTTACCGCAGTTACCCGGGCGGGGTACCCGGAAGACCCAACCCGTTCGGGTTTGAGCGGTTGGCCTTACCGGCTGAATCACAGGATACAACTGGAAGAGAGCGAGTCAGGACTGGGATTCAAAGGGGGACGAGGCTTCAGAATAGCAGAGCGCTACCGACCCAGCTTCCGATTGGGGGAGGCTACGGTAGCGCCGCCGCGTACGTAAACCAAACCGATTAGAATCTAGTTAACAAGATGCACCACTGCTAGTACATAGTTGGATACTGGTAGGATGGCTACTTTTTCTCGGCGCCCTCCGCATTCTCGGCGGTTGAAGCCTTTTCCGGCCGCAGCAGGGGAAATAAAATCACATCACGGATAGTATGCGAATCGGTCAATAACATGATCAGGCGGTCCACGCCGACCCCCACTCCGCCCGCAGGTGGCATTCCGTAAGACAGCGCCCGGATGTAGTCTTCGTCCATCTGGTGGGCTTCTTCGTCACCGCGCTCGCGCTCTTTCAATTGCCCTTCAAACCGCCGTCGCTGGTCTTCGGGGTCGTTCAGTTCGCTGAAGCCGTTGGAAATCTCCATCTTGCCGGCGAAGATCTCCCAACGCTCGGTCCAGTCCGGCTCGTCTGCTTTTTGCTTGGAGAGCGGCGAGACGGCGGTAGGGAATTCGTAGATGATTGTCGGCTGGATCAGGTGCTCTTCGGCCGCTGCTTCGAACAGCGCGGCAATCGTTTTCCCGGCGGGCTCATTGGGATCATAAGCCACATGCGCGTGCCCACGGTTGAAACGCTGCACCAATTCCTTCACCGAATCGTGAGTTCCGAACTCGGCCATCGCCGGCTTGGCGCCGGCTGCTTCCGGCCACCGCTGGATAATCGCCTCGCGCATGGTCAAACGCCGCCAGTTGTCGCTGTGCCAATCGATCTCGTCCTCCCCCCACTTCGTTTTGGTACCGCCGGTCACATCGATTGCTGCCTGCTCGATCAGTTTCTGCGTCAGGTCCATCACTCCGCGGTAGTCGGTATATGCCTGGTAGAACTCGAGCATGGTGAACTCGGGATTCCAGCGCCATCCCAGACCCTCGTTGCGGAAACTGCGATTGATTTCGTATACACGATCAAACCCGCCCACGGTGAGCCGTTTGAGGTAAAGCTCCGGCGCAATGCGCAAATACAAATCCATATCGAGCGTGTTGTGATGGGTCACGAACGGCTTCGCGACTGCGCCGCCCGCGACCGGATGCATCATCGGAGTCTCGACTTCGACGAAGCCCTGCGCATCGAGAAAGCGCCGCATCGACTGGATCAGCTTGCTGCGCTTGAGGAAAACTTCGCGCACTTCGGGATTCATCACCAGATCGACATAGCGCTGGCGGTAGCGCAACTCGACGTCGGTCAGTCCGTGCCACTTCTCCGGCAACGGCAACAGGTCTTTCGAAAGAAATGTGATCTCTTCGACGTGAACGCTTAGCTCGCCGGTGCGGGTGCGGAACAGATATCCGCTGGCGCCGATGTGGTCGCCGAGATCAAGCAGTTTGTAGAGTTCGAACCCCTTCTCGCCGACGGCATCTTTCTTGACGTAGATTTGCAGCTTCTGACCACCCTGCTGCAAGTGCGCGAAGCCGGCTTTGCCCATCAGCCTGATGGCCATGATTCGTCCGGGGACGCGCACGTTGACGCGGGAAGCTTCCAACTCTTCCGCAGATTTGCCCGAGTACTCGGCCAGGATCGAGGGAATCGTGTGTGTGAACTCGTACTTGGTCGGATAGACACGCTGGCCGAGCGCTTCAATCTGCTTCAGCTTCTCCAACCGCAGCTTGTATATATTTTCGTCGAGAGCCAATGGATTCCTTTGCTGTAATGGTGAGAAGCGATTATAAACAAGGGCGCAGTTTTGGGCGCGTATCTGGTTCCGAAGACCTCCACCACAGAGGACACAGAGGTCACAGGGGCACTTTGTTTCTCTGTGTTCCTCTGTGTCCTCTGTGGTAAAGGGTTTTCGCCGTTGAAGTCTGCCGCGCGCGGCGGTAGTATTGCCTTGCAGCAGGAAGAACCGAATGCCGCAAAACTATATTCCTATATTTATCTTCATCGCTGTGGTCGGGATTCTCATTCCTATCACGCTGCTGGCCGCCAAACTGGTGCGTCCGGACAATCCCAGCCGCGCCAAGCTCAGTCCTTACGAGTGCGGCGTCGATCCCATCGGTGCCTCCCGTGGCCGCTATACCGTGCGCTACTACATTGTCGCTATTCTGTTCGTGGTCTTCGACGTGGAAACTATTTTCTTGTTTCCCTGGGCGGTTAAGTTCAAGGCGCTGGGGACTTTCGGCCTGATCGAAATGCTTATCTTTCTGGCCATCCTGGTCGTCGGCTACGTCTGGGTATGGCAAAAGGGCGCTCTCGATTGGATATAGGAACAGCAATCAGCAATCAGCACTCAGCATTCAGCCATGAGAGTTTCGTGCCAGGGCGCAGACTACTTACCCAAAATTGACTCTGCACACTATTATGACCAGCCAGGATCCAAACGGTGAGACCTTCATCGCCAGCCACTGGACCAAAGGCAATCTGCTTTTCGCGACTCGCCTTGTGGTGAACCCACTGCATGTCGTTCGGGTCAAGCCGCGGTTGTTCGGCAGCAACGAAGAGAGCATTTCGATTCCCCAGGTCGCTTCCGTCCACATTTCCACCGGAGTTTTCTGGTCCGACATTCGCATCGAGTCCACGGGAGGCACGGACCCCATTGTCAGCCACGGTCATCGCAAAGCTGATGCCGAGCGCATTCGGGATCTGATTGAGAGTTATCAGTCTGCGGCTCGGCATCCTTGACGCTTCTCGTTGACACGGTTTCGCCAAGCTGTTATCACTTAACGTTCCTCCAAACCGTCTGCTGAGCCCGAGGTTTGCACGTTTAAGGTATGCCCGAGGAGACCAAGTCGCCCACTCCGCCCGGCGGCCAGCCGCATGCGGCTGCGCCTGCCAAGCCTGCCGGCCCAGCCACCGTTCCCTGGGATTCGCCCACAGTCGCCCGGCTTAAGAGCCAATACGGCTCCGGCGTGCAGGAAGCTGTCACCTATCTCGGCCAGAATTACTTCGTGCTTGATGCGTCCGTTACGGCGGAAGCCCTGCGAATTCTGCGCGACGAAGAGCAGTTCGACTACTGTGTCGACATCACGGCTACGCACAATCCTACTCGCGAGAAGCAATTCGAGCTGATCTGGATTCTCTATTCCTTCGCGCGTAACGAACGCATTCGGGTGAAGACGGATATTGCCGACGGCGCCAGCTTCCCCAGTGCGGTTTCTATTTGGCCGGCGGCCAACTGGCTGGAGAGGGAAGTGTTCGACATGTTCGGCATCAAGTTCGATGGACATCCCGACATGAAACGCATTCTGCTGCCCGAGGGCTGGAAGGGCCACCCGCTTCGGAAAGACTACGGCATCATTCAACAAGATCAGGAATGGGTGCAGATCAACCTGGGAATCGAGAGCGGCCAATAAACATGGACGACCAGATGACCAAAGACCCGGCCAGCTACATCTCGCACCTCGAGCTTGACCAGCCCGACAAGACCTTTCTCGATTCGAACGAACTCATCATCAACATGGGGCCTCAGCACCCCGCCACACACGGCGTGCTGCGCGTGATCCTCAAGCTGGATGGTGAAAAGGTTCTTGGCACGGAGTGCGTGATCGGCTACTTGCATCGCGGCGTGGAGAAGATTGCCGAGCACCGCACCTACACCATGTTCAATCCTTATGTGGATCGCATGGACTACGTGGCTGCGGTCTCGAACGGCCTGGGATATTGCGAAGCTGTCGAGAAGTTGATGAACGTACAGGCTCCGCCCCGCGCCAATTACATTCGTGTGATTTTGACAGAACTGAACCGCCTGGCCAGCCACCAGCTATGGCTTGGCACTCATGCGCTCGATATTGGCGCCATGACGCCGCTCTTCTACACCTTCCGGGACCGGGAAGAGATTCTCAAGATTTTCGAGAAATATTGCGGGGCGCGCCTGACTACGCACGCCTTCCGCATCGGCGGCTGCCTCTATGAGACCTATGACGGTTTTGAGCAGGACGTAAAGAAGTTCATCGACTTCTTGCCTCCGAAAATTGACGAATACGAAGAGCTGCTGACCACTAATCGCATCTGGGTGGAGCGGACCAAAGGGGTGGGCAAGATTTCTGCCTCCGATTGTGTCGCTCTCGGCGTCACCGGCCCTGTACTGCGCGCCAGTGGCGTGAAATGGGATCTGCGCAAAGCTCAGCCCTACGCTGCCTATTCTGACTTCGACTTCGATATTCCCATTGGCGAGAGCGGCGACACCTACGACCGGTATCTGCTGCGCATGGAAGAGATGCGGCAGTCGCTGCGTATCATTCGCCAGGCGGTAAACCGCATTCCCGAAGGCCCGATTATGGCTAAGGTTCCCAAGGTCATCAAGCCTCCGGTCGGCGAAATTTATCATTCCATCGAAGCGCCCAAGGGTGAGTTGGGATACTTCATTGTCAGCGACGGATCTACGCAGCCCTACCGCATACGCGTCCGCCCGCCATCTTTTGTAAACTTGCAAGCACTCGACCTCATGGTGCGCGGGCAACTGGTGGCTGATGTGATTGCGGTCATTGGCACGCTCGACATCGTGCTGGGCGAGGTGGACCGCTGATGCTCGACTACATCACTTCCTATCTCAGCAGCAACACCACGCCCGGCCAGGCGGGAAACGTCGTTTGGGCGCTGATTTACATCATGGTTGTGTTCGGCGGCGTGTCGGTGGCTGTGATGGCAATGAACTGGCTCGAGCGCAAGGCCCTCGCCCATTTCCAGATTCGTCTTGGCCCCATGCGCGTAGGTCCACACGGTCTGCTGCAGCCCATCGCCGACGCCATCAAGCTGCTCACGAAGGAAGACATCGTTCCTTCCGAGGCCGACAAGTTCGTCTTCTGGCTCGCGCCGCTCATAATTCTTTGCGCCTCTTTCACCGTATATATCGTTGTGCCCTTCGGTCCTACGCACGCGATTACTGACTTGAACATTGGAATCCTTTTCATGCTGGGCGTTTCCTCGTTGAGTGTTCTGGGCGTTGTGATGGCAGGCTGGGCGTCGAACTCGCACTACCCGCTGATCGGCGCATTGCGTTCGAGCGCACAGATGATTTCCTACGAAGTCGCCATGGGGCTGGCCGTGGTTTCCGCCATTCTGATGACCAGCCTCAACGCCACCGGCACCGGGACGCTGAGCATGATCGGAATTGTTCAAGCCCAGCAGTCGCAACAGATGTGGTTCCTGTTCAAGTTCTTTCCGCTAGGATTTATCGCCTTCGGAATCTTCGCTATCGCCATGGTGGCGGAGACCAACCGGGCGCCGTTTGATCTGCCCGAAGCCGAGTCCGAATTGACCGCCGGGTTCCACACCGAATACAGCGGCCTGCGCTGGTCGTTATTCATGTTGGGTGAGTATGCGGCAATGATTGCGGTATCGTCGATCGCCGTGACGCTATGGCTTGGCGGCTGGATGCGGCCTTTCCCCAACTGGTTGGCCGGCGGAACTTGGGACTTAGTATTTTCTCTGATTCCTGGTTTCTTATTCTTGGGTCTGGCCTTGATCGCATTCGTCGGCGTGGCCCGTATGCCCAAGCATCCTTATTTCCGCGTTCAGACCATCGGCCTCGCCGGGTTTGGCGCGGTGCTCGGGCTGATCGGTCTTGTGCTCTTTGCTCCGCCGGTGCGCGACCGCATTCAGGATATTTTCTGGTTCTGCGCGAAAGTCGCGGTCTTCATGTATTTGTATATTTGGTATCGCGCCACGTTCCCGCGCTACCGCTTCGATCAGTTGATGAGAGTGGGATGGAAAGTTCTATTGCCGGTCGCCATCGGCGTGCTGATTCTGACGGCGATCATGGGAGTTTTGTTCTAGCATGCAGCCCGTAGCCACAACATTTTTCTTTTACTTCTTGTCGGGTATCACCGTGCTCAGCGGCGTTCTGGTCATCACTCGTAAGAATGCGGTACATTCCGCGCTAGCCCTGATTCTGGGACTGCTCGCCCAGGCCGGACTCTACCTGATGTTGTACGCTCCGTTTGTGGCCGGCGTTCAGATCATCCTGTATGCCGGCGGAATCATGGTGTTGTTTCTCTTCGTCATTATGCTGGTCAACCTGGAGCGTTCGCAGAAGGAAGAACAATTCAACAAACAGTGGCTGGTCGGGTTGGTGGCCGCAGTTGCGCTCGGCGCATTGTTGATGGCGATTTATCTGAAGGGCGGAACCTTGTTCACGGAACACATTGCCCAGCCGGTCGAGAACAGTAACACGCAGCAGATCGGAGTCATGCTGTACGGCAATTACATGTTCGCTTTCGAGATCGCATCGTTGTTGCTGCTGGTAGCGATTATCGGCGCGGTGGTGATGGCGAAGAAGAGGATTTGAAACGGGCTTTTGGCCGTTGGCTTTTAGCTCTTAGCTAAAGGCCAAGAGCCAAAAGCCAAAAGCTGATATGGCACCCATAACCACATTTCACTACCTCGTTGTCGCGGCGGCGCTGTTCATTCTGGGAGTGATCGGCGTGCTTACGCGGCGGAATGTAGTGATCGTGCTGATGTCGATCGAACTCATCCTGAACGCGGTGAACTTGAACCTGGTGGCATTCTCACGCATGTGGGGATTGCACGGCCAGGTGTTTGCGATTTTTGTCATTACCGACGCAGCTGCCGAAGCCGCCGTCGGCCTGGGAATTCTGATCGCCTTCTTCCGCAACAAAGAAACGGTGAATATGGACGAGGTGGATTTGTTGAAATGGTGAAAAGCAATCAGCCGTCAGCACTCAGCATTCAGCCAACCGGTCGCTATCACTTACCCGGGCGGACTGAATGCTGATTGCTGAGTGCCGAGTGCTACGCTCACAACCAACGACATGTTTTTCCTAAACCACATCTGGCTGATTCCGCTGTTCCCGGCGTTCGGGGCGGCGGTCATGTTCTTTTTCGGCCGCAAGCTGCAGAAGTCTACCGTGAACGCGGTGTGCGTCGGGGTGGTGGTATTGGCCTTCCTGTGTAGTTGCGTTGCCTTCTGGCAATACGTTGGTTACGCACATGACAATCCCGGCAAGCCTTACCAAACCACGGTTTACACCTGGCTCGGCACCGACACAGGCGGGATGAATTTCGTCAAGCACGATGGCACGCCGACTCCGTTCCAGGCTGATGTTGGCTTCCTGCTCGATCCACTCTCCGGTATCTGGCTGCTGTTTGTGACCGGAGTGGGCATGCTAATCCACATCTACTCCACCGGCTACATGGCGCATGAAGGCGGCTACTATCGCTTCTTCGGCTACCTGAATCTGTTCATGTTCTCGATGCTGACGCTGATTCTGGCGAATAATTACGTACTTATGTTCGTGGGCTGGGAAGGCGTGGGATTGTGTTCCTATTTGCTCATCGGCTTTTATTTCCATCGTCATTCAGCCAGCACTGCTGCCAACAAAGCATTCATCGTGAACCGCATTGGTGATGCCGGCTTTCTGCTGGGCATGTTCACCATCGCGTGGTATTTCGGATCGTTGCGATTTACGGATGTCAATCATCTCGCCCACAGCGGTCGCTTTGCCATCGGCGATCCCATCATCACGGCAGCGACGCTTCTCTTATTCATTGGAGCCTGCGGTAAGTCGGCACAGCTTCCGCTGTATGTCTGGCTGCCCGATGCCATGGAGGGCCCGACTCCGGTTTCCGCACTCATTCATGCCGCGACCATGGTGACCGCCGGGGTTTACATGGTGGCGCGGTCGAACGCCCTCTTTGTTCTGGCACCGGCTTCGATGAAAACGGTAGCCATCATCGGCGCGCTGACCGCCATCTTTGCCGCTTCCATCGGCTTGGTGCAAAACGACATCAAACGCGTGCTGGCCTATTCGACGGTGTCACAACTCGGCTACATGTTTCTTGCGCTCGGAGTAGGCGCGTTCGCCGCTGGCGTCTTCCATGTATTTACCCACGCCTTCTTCAAGGCGCTATTATTCCTCGGTTCTGGATCCGTCATTCACGCCATGAGCGGTGAACAGGACATGCGCAACATGGGAGGCTTATCCAGCAAAATTCCTATTACGTTTCGCACTATGGCCATCGCGACGTTGGCGATTGCCGGTATCCCAGGATTTGCAGGCTTCTTCTCCAAGGACGAAATCCTGTGGCAAGCCTGGTCGTCAGAGGGTGGCGCCTACCGCCTGCTATGGCTGATTGGTTTTGTCACGGCGCTGATGACTGCTTTCTACATGGGTCGGCTGGTCGTGCTCACGTTCTTCAGTAAGCCGCGCATGAGCCATGAAGTTGAGCACCACATCCATGAATCGCCCAAGTCAATGACCGTCCCGCTCGTGATTCTGGCGTTCTGCTCGATCTTCGCCGGATGGATGGGTCTCCCGCATAGTCTGGGAGGTTCGGATCGCTTCGCCAAATTTCTAGAGCCTGTCTTCGCCCGCGAGGAAGGGGTGTTGCAGGCCGAAGAGCCCGCAAAGTTCGCCGCAGCTGAGAAAGAGCAGGAGCACACCAGCCCGATGGAATACGCTTTGATGGCGCTTTCCGTGGCGGCCGCTTTTGCCGGATTGGGCATGGCGTGGAAGGCCTACAATCGCTCCGACAAGGGCTATTCCGAGCCAATTGCAGCCGCGGCGCCGCCGGTGTACGACTTGCTCTACAACAAGTACTACGTCGACGAAGCTTACGATTACGCATTCGCTGGCCGCCGCAAAGTCGGTGACGTGCGCCTGGGGGTGATGGGCCTGGGCGAGGCATCATCATGGTTCGACTCGCATGTGATCGACGGTACGGTGAACGCCGCGGGCTGGATGACGCGCTTGGCTGGCACGCTTTCGTCCTGGTGGGACAAGTGGGTCATCGACGGCCTGTGCGTGCGCGGCCCCGCCTATCTGATGTTGCTGCTTTCGTATCCCATAAAGCTTTTGCAATGGGGTTTGGTGCAGTGGTACGCGTTGGTGATGGTGTGTGGGTTGGTGGGATTTGTCGCTTATTACGCCTGGCGATAACGTTTCAGGTAGAGACGTAGCTAGCTACGTCTCCACGGCCGCATTCGACAACTGAGAACTTATGCAAAGCCATATTCTCTCGATCATCTTATTCACACCGCTTGTCGGCGCGATCCTGCTGGTGTTCGTCCCTAAGGACAACAAGGACGCCATCCGTTGGATCGCTAACTTGTTTTCTCTCGGTGGGCTGCTGGTTTCGCTGCCGCTCATACCCTGGTTCTGGGCGCAACGGTTCGAGCCGGGGTTCAAGTTCATGGAGGGCACGCCCAACAACTGGATTCCCTCCATCGGCGCAGGTTATGTGCTGGGTATTGACGGCATCTCGTTTCTGCTGATCATGCTGACCACACTGCTCGGCTGGATTTCAATTCTTTCCTCCTGGAATGCGATCGAAAATCGCGTGAAAGAGTACTACATCTGGTTTCTAGTCTTGCAGACGGGTATGTTGGGCGTTTTCATGGCACTCGATTTCTTCCTGTTCTTCATGTTCTGGGAAGCGATGCTTGTCCCTATGTATCTGCTGATCGGCATTTGGGGCGGTCCCCGCAAGCTCTACGCAGCGATCAAGTTTTTTCTATATACGCTGTTTGGGTCGGTGCTGATGCTGCTGTCGGTTCTGTTCCTTTACTTCTACAACTTCCGCCAGACCGGTTCGTACACCTTCAGCATTCAGGCCCTGTACCGCACAGCGCCTCACATTTTCCACGATCCGGCCTACGGTTCGACTTTTGCCATTCTGCTTTTCTTAGCCTTCTTCATCGCCTTTGCCATTAAAGTTCCCATGTTTCCATTCCACACCTGGCTGCCGGACGCCCACGTAGAAGCACCGACCGCCGGCTCCGTGATTCTGGCCGGCGTACTGCTGAAGATGGGAACTTACGGGTTCATCCGCTTTGCCCTGCCGTTTTTCCCCGATGTGGTGATGCACCCCAAAGTGCGCGCCTGGATGATTGGCTTGTCCATCATCGGGATTATCTATGGCGCGCTGGTCTCGCTGATGCAGAAAGACATGAAGAAGCTGGTGGCGTACTCTTCGGTAAGCCACATGGGCTTCTGCACCCTGGGTATCTTCGCGTTGAATCCTGCAGCACTGAGTGGATCGGTCCTGCAGCAGATTAACCACGGTATTTCGACCGGCGCGCTGTTCTTGATCGTTGGCATTCTTTACGAACGTCGCCACACCCGCGAGATATCCGAGTATGGAGGAATCTCGAATGTGATGCCGGTTTACGCCACCATCACCATGATCATGTTCCTGTCGTCGATGGGATTGCCACTACTGAACGGATTCGTCGGCGAGTTCACCATTCTTCAGGGCACTTTCATGGAGAACTGGCGCTGGGCAGCATGGGCTGTGCCCGGTGTGATTCTCGCGGCTGCGTATTTGCTCTGGCTGTATCAGCGGGTCTTCTTCGGGGCCGTTACCAATCCCAAGAACGAAAAGCTGCATGATCTGACGCCTCGGGAAGTGCTGACCTTTGTACCGCTGCTGATCGTGGCATTCTGGATCGGTCTGTATCCCAAGCCATTTTTCCAGATTCTGCAACAACCGGTGAATCAGCTCGTTCTGACGGTTCGTCCAGATTACCCCGGCATCAGCGCGCCCGTGAATGCTTCAGATCCCGCACTTCCGGCTCAAGCGCCGACGTTGCAGCCCATCACAACGGAAGTAGCAAAGAGGGTTAAACCGTAATGGTCGGCGCACAATATTTCACCGGGACCGATTATCTGCTGTCTCTGCCCATTATTCTGCTCACCCTGTTTGCTCTGGGTATCCTGCTGATTGATCTGATGGTCCCGCCCGAGTGGAAGTGGACAAACGCCGCCACTGCGTTTGTAGGCATATTATTCGGCGCCGCTGGTTTGGTCCGAATCCAAATGGCGCAGGCTGAGTTGATTGCCCACGGCGAGCGTGCGGAGTGGGCCTTCATGCGTTCGGTGATCATGGACCACTTTGCTATCTACTTTTGTTATCTGTTCCTGGCCGGAGCCGCAATTGCCATCCTGATGTCGGTGCGTTACCTCGAAATCGAGCATGAGCACCACGGTGAGTTTTATTCGCTGATTCTGTTCTCGGTAGTGGGCATGATGGTCATGGCCTCGGGCTTTGACATCGTGCTCATTTTCATCGGCCTCGAACTGATGGCGATTTCAACCTATGTGCTGGTGGGATTTCTGCGCAGCGATAAACGCTCCAACGAAGCGGCGTTGAAGTATTTTTTGTTGGGCGCGTTTTCGTCGGGAATATTCGCCTACGGCCTGTCGCTTTTTTACGGCCTGACCGGCAGCACTAATCTGGTGAACATTGGGCTGGGCGTGCAGCGTGAGTTGAGCGCTCACCATAACCATGCTTCCCCGATTCTGGTGGTCGCTCTGCTCACCACTTGCGTCGGGCTCTTCTTCAAGATTGCCGCGATTCCATTTCATCAATGGCTGCCGGATGCCTATGAAGGTGCACCCACCAGCGTCACTGGATTCATGTCCGTGGCCGTCAAAGCCGCGGCCTGGGCCATGCTGCTGCGGATTTTGATCTGGGGGCTTTATCCCCTGCGCCACGTTTACCTGCCCTTATTGATTTTCGTTTCCATTGTCACCATGACCGGCGCCAACCTGGCGGCTCTCACGCAGAATAATCTTAAGCGCCTGCTGGCGTATTCCTCGATTGCGCATGTGGGCTACATGCTGTTGGGGCTGGTGGCTTTTGCGTCGGTTGAGTATCCCTCGCCGGCGATGACCGATGGCCTCAAGGGCATTCTGCTTTATCTGCTGGTCTACACTTTCATGAACCTGGGCGCGTTCGCCGTGGTCACGTCCTTGCGTCAGCGTGACGTAATTGGCGACGAGATCGACGATATTGCCGGCCTGTTTTCGCGCGCTCCTACCGAGGCGGTTCTTATGTTGATTTTTCTGTTGTCGTTGGCAGGCATTCCGCCTCTGGCCGGCTTTTACGGGAAATACTTCATTTTCTTGAGTCTGATCGAAAGTGGGCACTACGTGCTAGCCAGCCTGGCCGTGCTCTACGCCGTGTTCGGCCTGTACTACTACATGCGCATCGCCAATGCCATGTTCATGCGCGAGGCCACTGATAAGAACCGCCTGCCCATCAGCGTTGCTATGGGGTTCGCGCTAGGCGTGAGCGCGGTCGCCACCGTTTACATCGGGATATTCCCCGAGCGCTTCATCAGGCTGGTAACGTGGTCGGCTGGGATGTAAGAACTGGCGCGATCGCGCGGCCTGATCGGATACAATCGGGCCATCCATGCTGGATGACCCTGAAAAAGTCCCCAAGCCGCCAAACGAGCAAACATTCATCGTCTCGGCGGCGCGTTACTCCGAAATCGGATTCATCATCCCCGCAGCCGTCATCGTTGGTTTCTTTCTTGGCAAATTGCTCGATTACTGGCTCCATACTCATTGGATTTATCTTGCCGGGCTGATCTTCGGCGCAGTCGTAGGTTTCGTCCAGATGATTCGCATGGCTTTTGCTTCCACGAAGGACAAATAGTGGAACCCGATCCCCCGCAGTCTTCCACCGTCAGCCACGCCGCCGAGCAGTTCTACTCCGGCGCAATTCGCCGCATTCTGCGCATTCTGGCGGTTTTGGGTTTAGCGCTCGGCGCTCCCGTCTGGCTGGCCTTCGGCTTGGCCACGACGCTGGGATTCGCGGCTGGAGCCGCCGCGTCCTGGCTCAATTTTCATTCGCTGGCACGCGGCGTTGACGCTCTGGCGGATCGCATCGTTAACGCCCGCAGCCAGGAACGCGGTTCGATGGTGGTGGCGCGGTTTCTGCTTCGCTATCTGTTGGTCGGAGTCGTTGCGTATGCTATATTCAAAGGTTCTTTTTACGCGTTTCGAGGCTTTCTGGCGGGCCTTTGCCTGCCTGTCGCAGCCATACTGAGCGAAGCAGTTTACGAAACGTGCGCTGCTTTTCGTCGCGGATATTGAGCAGCAGAAGCGCACCCGGTTTCTTTCATCATGGAACAGCTTGCTTTTACTCAATTCCTGAACCACCTGTTTGGCGGCCCGGTCCTGGCGTTGCTGCAAGCATTACACATTGCGGTCAAGCATCCCGCCAGGCCAATCAGCGACAGTTTCGCCATGGAAACGCTGGTCTTCCTGTTTCTGACGTTATTCTTTCTGGCTACCCGCATGCGTCTTTCAGTAGACTCTCCGGGCTCCGTGCAACACGTGGCCGAGGCGATTGAAGGATTCGTCGGCGATATGGCCGAGGAAACCGTTGGCGGCCATTACTACCAGCGATACGTGCCCTACCTGGTAGTCCTGGGACTCTTCATTTTGGTGGCGAATCTTATCGGACTCGTGCCTGGCTTCGAATCTCCAACCGGCGTTCCTATCGTTCCCTTGGGCTGTGCCCTGGTGACGTGGTTCTATTATCACTATCAAGGCGTACGTGAGAACGGTGTGCTGGGTTACCTCAAGCATTTTTTGGGACCCGTCTGGTGGTTGGCCCCCCTAATGTTTCTTATCGAGGTCTGCAGCCATTTGGCCCGGGTCATGTCGCTGACCATTCGTCTTTTCGCCAACATGTTTGCGGGAGAAATGGTTACGCTGGTTTTCTTCTCTCTGATTCCATTGTTTGTCCCGATCATCTTCATGGGACTTCACATTTTCGTAGCTTTGATCCAGACTTACATTTTTGTTTTGCTCGCCTGCGTTTATCTGGGCGAGGCGACGGCGCACGAGCATTGAGATCGGCGGAGCTGGTTTTCTAGTTTCGAGCTTCCAGTTTCGCGTCCACATCGAACTGGAAACTGGAAACTAAGGACTGTCAGTGTGAGGGCGTCTGCACGAGGATGACGTCAACCACCCCCTGACGGCTCATTCATAAGGAGAATGCACTATGCGGAAAGTTGTAATTTTGATGTTCCTGCTGATGCTCTGCGCGCTGGTCGCTACCCCAGCCTTTGCGCAGACCACCGAAACGGCTTCCTCTGGTACCAACTGGGTGGCCATTACCTCGGGCTTTGCTATGGCATTTGCGGTGGGCCTGGCGGCGCTTGGGCAATCCCGTGTGGCTGGGGCGGCCTGTGAGGGTATGGCGCGCAATCCTGCCGCCCGTCCTGGAATTCAGCTGGCTCTGATTTTGGGTCTCGCGTTTATTGAGTCCCTGGTCCTGTTTACGCTGGTGATTATTTTCGTCAAGGTCGTCCGCTGACGGCTGCTTAAGAGGGATATTTCACGGAAAGCCCTCGTCAAAATCGAGGGCTTTTCTTTTGCAGGAAGGTGTGACAGCAAGAAGGGGCTACAGCTTGCGCTGGCCGCGCCAATCGGCCTCTTTGGACTCAGGAGCGTGCTCCACTGTTTCCAGCAGCAGGGTGCGCAGACGATAACGGCTCTCCAGATCGGTGTTGACCAGTTCGAATCCTACTTCATTGACGCGCGCACGCCGCAGCAGTACTTGCCCGCGGATGTGGCGTACTCCTATCGAAATGTCGATGTTGGCTTCCGAACCGACTCGTAGATTATCTTCCTTCGTGCCCATTCCCCCGCCCAGGCTTAGCTCGCGAATCAGGATGCTGGACTTCCCCCAGGAACTGCTGATATTCGCTGACAGCGCTTTCCGCAGCACAATGCGTTCATAGCGCCGCTGCCGCACCCAGGGACAGGCTGGCGCTGCATCGAGAGCGGCGATTGCCAGTTCTCCCGGCGACAGACCGCTCTCCGAGAGTACCTGGCTGGCGTAGCGCGGATCAATCTTGGCCAGGGCCTGGGCGGCAGCTATGCGCAACTCGCGATGGTGAATCCACTTCCACATCTTCTTGCCTTCGAGCAACGCTCGCAGCACGGGCACCGATTCTGGTTCGCGCAACCTGCCCAGCGATTCCACCGCTTTCACTTGCACCAGAGGAGAGCGACCTTGGGCTTCGCCCGATTCCGCCATCACCATGAGGGGAGGAACCGTCGTCCGGTCCCCACTCATGCCGATTTCGTCGATGGCCTGTGGCAGCACCATGGGATCAATGAGTTCCAAAATCTCCAGGAGCGTGCGTCCGCGATCATGGGCAGCCCCGTAGGCAATCTGCCGGACGGCTACGTCGTGGTAGAAACGGTTCCACTCCGGCAGACGCGCGGGCAACAGTTCCAACAGAGTGGGTACATCCAGACGGCTCAGCAGGCCGATGACCGAAGATGCGGCGCGCGCTTGCCCGGTCCGTAACGTCTCCCTCATCTGGGTGGTGGCTTCGGAGCCCAATTCCTTCACCAGATCGACCATGCGATCGCATTCTTCGCGCCGCATACAGCGGAAGAAGCGGTCGGCCATGTGTTCGATGGAAGCTTGCGAAGTGCGCCGCAGCACGGCCATCAAGTCGCGGGGAACTTCCGGCAGGCGCAACGCCTCTTCGATGAATTCGGGGAGCCGGTTTTCCACTCCGATTCTCGGGCGCAGATCGTTCGCCGTGGCCGGCCTCTCTTTGGCGACTTCGTCCAGGGCAGTGCAAACCTCATTGAGGGCGCCGAAATTCTTGCTATTGTTGGCTTCTGAACTCAAACGCACGAAGGCCGCACTGAGCAGGCTCTGCGCCTCGGCATCCGACTCCCTGATCAACGCTTTGGCTACCTTGTGAATGGTAGGCCCGATGAGGTCAACTCCAGGGACAGCAAACAGGTCGGCCAACTGACTCAGCCCGATGGCGGTCTTTCGGCGGGGCTCAGCATCCTTAGCAGTGAGACAGTTGCTGTAGTTCTGGAGAATCTCAATGCAGGCGTCCTTTTCACCCCGCTCCAGCAGGACGTCCATAAACTGACGTATATTGCGGGCCGGAACACAAGGAGCTTCATTCGAAAGCAGCACGCTCTTCTTGCCCGCCTCAGGCACTTCCGCCCAGAACATCCGGTCCAGAATGTCGGCGTGGGATTCCACCAGGATTCCCGCTTTGCCCATTTTGTCTTCCTGCAGCCGCAGGATGCGGCGCAGGGTGTCCATCTGGCGGCTCATATGTTCGAGCATTTGATGGACGGCGTTGACCTTGACGTCGCCCTTCTGGAAGCGTTCCATGGCGAAGCGAATCGCCATGTGTTCCGCCGCCTTCATCAGTACCGGCGTATCGTTCTTCTCGGCGCTGCTGGTGGCTTTGCTGGCCAGGCTCGACAGCAGTTGTTGCAGATTGACCTTGGTGTTCGCATCTACCTTGCTGACTTCCTGCTGGAGCAACTCGGGCTGAATGGAGGGATCGGTCCCCGCTTCTCCAAATTTGGTAAGCAGGCGGATCGCCTGGATGACTTCTTCCTCCTGCAGCGGCACCACGCCCCCGGCCCATGCGCCCCCAGGGTCCACCAGTCCCGGTTCACCGCCCGTGACCTTGACGTTGGGAACGCTGCCCAGCGGCGCCCCACCCGGCACGCCACCTCCGGAACGCGAGCCTTCCGCAGCTGCGATCAACTGCAACAGTTTCTGAGGATCGTTGAGCCATTGCTTGAACTCGGGTCCCAGAGTCTGCGCGGCGATTTGCGCCGCCACGCTGATTTCGGCCGTGGACGGGTCGGCAGCCACAAACTTCACTTCATTGATGCGGATGGTGGCCTGCTTGTTGTCTCCGAAGGTCTGTTTGATTTCTTTGACTACGTCCTGCGCTTTGGATCCACCGACGGCGAAGGCGCGAATCAGCTTGGCAAAGTCATCCAGCGTGACTTGATTAGAAAACTGAATGCTGGCCAGCCCAGCGGTGTTCAGAAACTGCGCAAAGCTGCGTTCAGCTTGTCCGGTTTCCAGTGCCACGCCATCGAGAAGCAGCCGGTTTTCGGAGACTCCCAGTAGAAAGTTGCCATCCTTCCCGCCCGGCAAGCCCTGCTGCAGTTCCTTCCATGTGATTTCGAATTGCCCTTCGGTACGCTTGTGATTAAAACCATACAGGCGCACGTATTTCACCAGGATATTCAGACTGTGAATGAACGCCCGAGCGGACGCCGTCCTGTCATCACGCTTGGTTGTGGCGGCAGTATTGATACGCGACTCCTGCGACTACCAGGTTAGGGTAGTGCAGAAAGTAAGAGGATGCATGTTACGGAGGTAATCGAATCCGGGCGCAAATCAGGCTGGCGTCGTCTTGTCGCGACCATTTGTCAGCCGCTTGAAGTCAGCGCTGGGCCAGCATAAAGTTGTTTTCTGATGTAAGCTCAAGGCTCTTATGTCCGCAAGTGCTGTGGTGGCGTCGGCCAGAAAACCGTCAGGAACCAACGGCCTCGCCTTCTGGATGCAGCGAGTGTTAGAGGAATGCACGCGCGCCAGCGTGGATTTCGCTCCTGACCCTGTTCACGATCTTCGCGTCGCCCTTCGCCGCTGCCGCTCGATCGCCGACGGTCTGCGAGCCCTTGATCCCGATCCCGCTTGGAAGCAGATGAAGAAGGCTGCCAAACGCCTCTTCGGCCGCCTAGGGGAACTTCGCGACGTGCAGGTGACGGAGGAATGGGTTGCGCGACTGGGGGCTCTCGACGATCCGGTAACCGTCGCGCTCCTGCAGTTCTTGGCTGGTCGTGAAAGCCAGCTCAAGCAGGAAGCCGCGCAGGCGCTCCTGCAATTCGACGAAAGGCACTGGCGGGGATGGGCTGCCTCACTTCCGCGCCGCGCGGCACGAATGCGGCCAGGTAGTCCCATTTTTCAGCACTTGGCGCTTGAACGCTGGGCCGTAGCCTATGAACTGCATCGTCGCGCCCTGCGCAATCGCTCTCAGGTGGCCTTTCACCAGCTCCGCATTGGCTTAAAACGTTTCCGCTACATCGTGGAGAACTTCCTGCCCGCGCAACATGCGGCTTGGAGCGTAGACCTCAAGCAACTTCAGGATATTCTGGGCGAGGTGCATGACCTCGATGTGCTCTGGTCCACGGCTCTGCAGGTCAACGCATTTCCTGGCGTCGATGCCCGCTCACGCTGGCGCGGCAAGATTCTCGAAGAACGCGGCCGACGCATTGAAACCTATCGCGCAAAGATGCTGGGCAAGACTTCACTTTGGACCGCGTGGCGCAGGCAACTTCCGCAGGGCGCGCAGGTGGAGTCAATCGCCCTGAGTCGCCTGAGCTTGTGGGCCTCGCTCCTCGATCCTGACTTCAAGCACTCTCAACACGTGGCCCGGCTGGCGTTGCAACTCTACGACGGCCTGCCGGCGATGCCCGGCACTGAGAGCAGGGAAGAGCGCAACATGCTGCAGCTCGCGGCCCTTCTCCACGACGTGGGCTTGTCACGAAAAGACAAGGCACATCACAAAACCACCCAGAAGCTGATTACGCGCCTCGATCCACCCTTGGGCTGGAGCCAGGAAAAAATGAAGATGGTAGCTGCCGTGGCCCGTTACCATCGCGGTGCTTTCCCGCGTGCAGGACAGAAAGTCTTGGCGGGATTCACCGCAAGCCAGCGCCAAACTGCGATCCGGCTGGCCGCCGTTCTTCGCCTGGCAAATGCCTTTGACGCCGGTCGTGATGGACGCATCGAACGTCTTGCCTGCGAGCGTAAGAATGGCTTCCTGCTCATCCGCGCTCAGGCCTACAACCCGCGAGACCGCATCGCCGAGACCATCGCCGGTTCACGCCATTTGCTGGAGACGGTTTATCGCCGCCCGGTTTTGGTGAAACCTCTACGGAGGGTTGGCTAGTTCCGGCCAGATTCGTTCACACGCGATCTACAACTCCCTGCGTCCCTCGATCGACTTCAACATCGTGATTTCGTCGGCATATTCAATGTCACTGCCCACGGGGATGCCCATTGCTATACGCGTAACCCGCAGTCCGGCGCGCCTTAGTTGTCCGGAAAGATAGGTTGCCGTGGCTTCGCCTTCGACGGTCGGATTGGTCGCCAGAATTACTTCATCCACCTGACCGTCGTCTACGCGTCGCATCAGGTTTGCGATGCGCAACTGTTCTGGGCCGATTCCATGAAGGGGTGAAATGGAACCGTGCAGAACGTGATACACCCCGTTGAAGTGCTGGGTCTTCTCAATGGCGGCAATGTTCGTGGGCTCCTCCAGCACGCACACCAACCGTTGATTGCGGGTAGCGCTGGTGCAATACACGCAGGGATCAACGTCCGTAATATTGTTGCAGTTCGAGCAAAGCCGCAGATTGGCCTTCACATCACGCACCGCCGCCGCCAGCGCTTCGGCGTCTTCATCGTTGGTCCGCAGGATGTGAAACGCCAGCCGCTGCGCGGTCTTGCTGCCAATTCCCGGCAGCTTCTTTAACTCATCGATCAACCGCACCATCGGTTCTGCAAATTTGGACATAAAAAATCGGGCAACTTAAGTAATTGGATAATTGTGTAATCGAGAAATCCGACGGAATTGTGGGTTTCAATTACACAATTACACAATTACACAATCGCTCAATATCACAATCCAGGAATTCCCACTCCACTCACCATGCCGCCCATGGTGGACTGCATGGCCTCGTCCACCTTGCGGCCTGCGCCATTGATCGCCGCCGTCACCAGGTCCTGCAACATCTCGACATCGCCACTCTTCACCGCTTCAGGATCAATCTTGACGCTCAAAACCTGCTTGCGGCCATCCATTTTAACCACGACACTGCCGCCGCCGGAGGAGCCTTCAACCACGGTCTCCTCCATCTTCTTTTGCAAGACTTCATACTGCCGCTTGGCCTGCGACATCATTTCCTGCAAGTTAAATCCACTCATCGTGTTTCTTTCTTACCGCTTTTCCTTATGATCAATGATCGTCCTGATCTCAGCCCCAAACTTCTCCTTCATCCGCCGCACGATCGGGTCTTGCTCCACCCGGCTGCGCCCGCCGCCGTTTGATCTGGTCGTGCCGTCCGCCGCTACCGCAGGTTTTCCGCTCGGCACTACCCTCAACCTCACCGGACGCCCCAGAACTCCGCTGGCCGTCGCCACCACTAATCGCCGCGCATCCGCCGCCAGCGACATCTCAATCACGCCGGCAGACGACGGCACTTTGATCACCAGTTCGTTGCCTTCAACGTTCCATTCTCCACTCTCCAGAAGCGCTAGCAGCATCGGTTGCCCCGCAAGCGCGTTCAGGACTGCGTCGCGTAAGTCCCCGGGCTGGGCAGTCGGCGCCGCGGAAATGCCCGATTCTGGCAACTCCTCGGGTTCCGGCTGAGCTACAACCGCAGGCGCTGCCGCGCCCATCACTACTTGGGTCCTGGTGGGGCCATCTTCGGTAGAAAGTTGAGGCTTGGAACCGCTCTTTCTGGCCGAATCCGCCGCAAACGGAGAAACCTGGTTCGACGTCCGGGCTGCCGGAGCAATCTCAGGTTTCCTGAGGTCCGGCACTACAGAAGGTTTTCCCGCTGGTCGCGACCCACTCGGCGCCGCCGCTTCGCTCAATAATTGTTCGATCGGGAGCAACCGCTGCGCATGGGCCATCTTCAGCAGTCCCAGCTCCAGATGAAATCGTTGCTCCTGCCGGTATCCCAGCTCAGCGTGGGTGCGCAACATGATCTGCAAATGCCGCGCCAGGTCTTCCTCGCTGAACAACTCCGCCACTCGTGCAACCCGCTGCCGCTCGTCCGTGGAAATCTGCAACAGGGAAGACTCTCCGCCGGCAATCTTTGCGACTACTGTGTTGCGCAGAAACCGCACCATCTGGCGCGCAAAGTGTGTGGGACTGTGGCCTTCGCTGATGAGCCGGTCTACCAGTTTCAGCACTTCATCACTCGCGCTGCGTGCCACCGCTTGCATCACTTCTTCCAGGACTCCCGCTGGCGCCGTCCCCACCAATTGCCGTACCGCTTCCGCCGTCAGTCGCCCGCCCGAGGAAGCGATCGCCTGATCCAGAATCGAAAGTGCGTCCCGCATCGAGCCGTCCCCGGCCTCAGCCAGCAACGCCAGTGCGTCTTCGTCAGCGTCGATCTTTTCCCGCCCTGCCAGGTCTCTCAGTTGTCCCAATATTTCTTCGAAGCGGACCGCCCGAAAGCTGAAGTGTTGACAGCGTGACCGAATGGTTTGGGGAATGTCCTCCGGCTGCGTCGTGGCCAGCATGAACACTACGTGCGCCGGAGGTTCCTCCAGCGTTTTGAGCAACGCGTTGAAAGCTGCATCCGTGATCTGGTGAGCTTCATCCAGAATGTAAATCTTGAACCGGTCCCGCGCTGGACGATAGCGGGCCGCTTCCCGCAGTTCGCGAATCTCATCAATGCCGCGGTTGGTAGCGGCGTCAATTTCGATCACATCCACCGAATTCCCCGCGCGAATCTCGGTACACGATTCACACACACCACACGGTTCCGTCACCGGCTTGTCAGACGAGCGGCAGTTCAGCGCCATCGCCAGAATGCGCGCCACCGTAGTCTTTCCGATGCCACGATGGCCGCTAAAAATGTACCCGTGCGCGGTTCGACCCTGTTCCAGGGCGTTCTTCAGGGTACGCGTAACGTGATCCTGCCCAATGACCTCGGAGAAGTTTTGCGGACGGTATTTGCGCGCCAGGACTTGATAGCTCATGATGCGGAAACCTTGATTATACGTGATGCTGGCCGGGCAGCGTGCCGCTACGCCGCTCCCGGCCCCACGAAGTCCTTGCGTAAATAGGTGTCCCAAGGTACGCTTCTCAGTTGGTTTTCTAGCTTGCAGGAGGCGCGGTTTGCAACTCAAGATAAGTACCCGGATCGTAGATGGCGTTCTGATTGTGGATTGTGCCGGTCGCCTGGTGTTCGGGGAAGAATCTGCCTATCTTCGTGACACCGTCAAGAAGCTGATTGTGGAACAAAGGCGGTTGGTCCTCAATTTGTCCGGCATCGTCTTTATTGATAGCGGTGGTCTGGGGACGCTGGTGGCCCTCTACACTACTGCCCACCACAACAACGGGCACATCAAATTAGCCAACCTGACGAAACGTGTCATCGACTTGCTGCACCTGACCAAACTGGTGACGGTCTTTGAGGTTTACGACAGTGAGCAGCAAGCCGTGGATGCCTACAAAGGCACCGCGGCGTAAGGCTGGTGCGGCACCGGCGCGCTCGCCGGTGCCGCTTCTCATCGATCCTGAATGATACCGAAAATCGTTTTCTTCCTTGGGCTGATCGCAGCTGCCAGTGGATTTGCCTCGCCCCCGGTTGCGCTTGCCATGGGCCTGGTCTTTGGTCTCGCCTTTAAGCATCCCTACGGTGCGGGCGCAAGGAAGCTCTCCCGTTTTCTGCTGCAAGCCTCGGTGGTGGGTCTGGGTTTCGGCATGAACCTTCATGAGGTGATCCGCGTCGGCCGGAGCGGGTTTCTATACACTTTGCTGAGTATCAGTTTCACCATGCTTGCCGGTATGACATTGGCGGCGCTTTTCAAGGTCGAGAGAAGGCCGGCATTTCTGATTTCGACCGGCACGGCCATTTGTGGCGGAAGCGCCATCGCCGCAGTGGGACCGATCACCCACGCCAGCGACGAAGAAATGGCCATCTCTCTCGGCACAGTTTTTGTGCTCAATTCGGTGGCGCTGCTGACATTTCCTTTTCTCGGCGTGGCGTTTCATTTGACCCAGACCCAGTTCGGCCTGTGGGCTGCGCTGGCCATTCATGACACTAGTTCCGTGGTGGGTGCTGCGGCTAAGTACGGCGCTGTGGCCCTCGCGGTGGGCACCACGGTGAAACTGGCGCGCGCTCTGTGGATCGTCCCCGTCGCGCTGGCAACGGCGGTGGCGAAAGGTGCAAAGGCTAAAATTCAGTGGCCGTGGTTTATTGCTTTCTTCTGCCTGGCAGCAGTTTGCAATACTTATCTTCCGGCCGGCGCGCCCGCCTATGGACCACTAACCAAACTCGCGAAAATCGGCCTGACCGTGACCCTTTACCTGATCGGCAGCGGCATTTCCATCGGTACGCTGAAAGAAGTAGGGCATCGTCCGCTCTTGCAGGGAATCGTGTTGTGGCTGCTAGTCTCAGTGGCATCGTTGTGGCTGATTCGAGTGGGATGGATCGCGCTGTGAGTCCAGTGAGCATGCAAACTCGCATCATCGCCGCCATCCGCAAAATCCCGAAAGGCAAGGTTTCCACCTACGGCGCTGTTGCCCACGCGGCGGGCTATCCCGGAGCTGCGAGGCGCGTGGCTTGGACCCTGCACCGCTCTTTCGGGCTCCCCTGGCAGCGTGTGCTCGGAGCGGGAGGAGAAATAAAGCTTCGTGGAGATTCCGCCATCGAGCAGCGGCTTCGGCTGGAAGCTGAGGGTGTGGTCTTCCGTGGCCGCCGCGTGGATATGAAGCTCCACGAATTCAAGCCGGCCCGAATCAAAAAGTCAGGAACCGCGAAACGACGAAGGACGAAGAACTAACGACCGGTCTTAAACTGCTCATCAATCTCCACCTGATATCCCGCTGATAGCCGGTTGGTCTCGTTTGCCATGCCGACCACCGCCATCAATTCTTTGAACATGGCGTCCGTCATGCCTTTCTTTTGCGCCGAGACGGTGTGCGAAGCGATGCAGTAGTCACACTGATTGCTGACGCTCACTGCCACATAAATCATTTCTTTGGTCAGAGGATCAAGCGCTCCCGGGCCCATGAT
>Ga0070765_100000233_pt1 | contig 33393 bp, 28 predicted proteins | sample HubBroMetageWFT5_FD_71516 | JGI IMG/M metagenome (GOLD analysis project Ga0070765, IMG submission 71516) | Warmed and freeze-thawed soil microbial communities from the Hubbard Brook experimental Forest, New Hampshire - Hubbard Brook CCASE Soil... | ecosystem: Environmental > Terrestrial > Soil...
TGCAGCGAAACGCCGGGCAAAACGGAAAACATCGTGGAACGAATTGTACAGAGGCACCGGCGCTACCCGAAAAATCTCCGGCTCTCGCCAGTCCCCGATAACGCCTTCTTGCGCCAGCCGTTCGCACAGCGCGCGTCCGTCTTGGTCGATGCGGATGGAAAGCTGCGCTCCGCGCTGGTCTGGCTCGCCCGGCGTGATGATGGAGAGTTCTCGCGAGATAGTCTGGTTCATCCGAAGCTGGTTTAGCAGGAACTCCAGATACCCGGTCAGCAACATGCTCTTGGCCCGCAACCGCTCCATACCCGCATCATGAAAGACGGCCATTGAGGCTCTTAAGACAGCCAGGCTGACTATCGACGGATTGCTCAACTGCCAGCCGTCGGCGCCAGGCATCGCGTGAAAATCCGGTCCCATCTCGAATCGCGACTGTTCGTCATGCCCCCACCAGCCTGCAAAGCGAGGCAAGTCCCACTCGTGCGCATGCCGCTCATGAACAAAACAGCCGGCAACACAGCCCGGTCCGCCATTCAGATATTTGTAGCTGCACCACACCGCAAAGTCCGCGCCCCAGTCGTGTAGCTTCAACTGCAAATTCCCCGCGGCATGCGCCAGATCGAAACCTACTATGCAGCCCCGCGCGTGGCCCAATTGCGTCATGCGTGCCATGTCAAACGCCTGGCCGGTCGAGTAATTCACCCCTCCCAGCATAATCAGCGCGATATTGTCTCCCTCACGCTCAATCAATGACTCAATGTCTTCATCACGAAGGCAGGCCTCGCCGGGCCGTGGCATCAACTCGATCAGCGACGTCGCAGGATCAAGGCCATGGAAGCGAATCTGCGACTGCACAGCGTACTGATCGGAAGGGAACGCTCCGTGTTCCACAACAATCTTATGTCTCTCCCGCGTCGGACGGTAAAACGAAACCATCATCAGGTGCAGGTTCACGGTAAGCGAATTCATCACCACCACTTCGATCGGCTGCGCTCCCACCAATTCTGCGGTCTGTTCCGTAAGCAGTCGGTGGTAGGACATCCACGGGTTCTTCGCCCGGAAATGTCCATCCACCCCAAGCCTCGCCCAGTCTTTTAGTTCCTGCTCAACATATGTCGCTGCGCTCCTCGGCTGTAACCCCAGCGAGTGACCACACAGATAAACGCAATCACGGCCCTCCATCTTGGGAAACAAGAACCGCTCGCGGAATGTCCTCAAGGGATCGCGATCATCCATCGCAATCGCGAATTCCTCGTCCGGTTGGAAATCTGGCCGAACCTGGCGGCCCGTCACGAGCGAGTCTCCAGGGGAGTGAGATCGCGGCGAATCAACCGATCCGCTTTGTCCCAGTCGAGGTCTTCCACTCGATCGATGGACTCACAAAGTTCCCCCAGCATCCGCTCCTGAACCGCTCCGCGAGCCTGAGCAACGGAGTAGGGAATGCGATGAAAGGTCACCATGGCGTACTTCGGCACAAAGAGTTTGGGATACTTTGCCTCCAGCGCCAGTTCCACTTTCTTTCGAAACAGAAACCGCGAATCTGAGACCCGGTCTCTCATCTCGGTAAAATTCTCAATCGCCATGTCCGCGATGGCGTCGGTATTCACCTTGCGCTCTTTCTCGAACTCGGCAAGTATTCGTGGCCAATCCGCGCCGTGCTGGTCGAGCAACTCAACCAGACAAGTGCAGTCTTCAAATCCGCAGTTTATTCCCTGGCCGAAGAAGGGAACGATGGCATGAACCGCATCTCCGACAAGCAACGCTCTTCCGTCCACATGCCATGGTGAGCACTTGATAGTAACCATCATTCCGGTCGGACTTGCGAAGTAATTGTCGGCCAGTCGCGGCATCAGCGGAACTACATCCGGAAAGCGAGACTCGAAAAAATTCATCACCTGCGCCTGTGTGGTCAGGCTGGCAAAGCTATCCTCGCCGTCAAATGGCAGAAACAGAATGCAGGCAAACGTTCCATCGACGTTGGGCAAAGCAATAAGCATGTAGCTGCCGCGCGGCCAGATGTGCAGGGCATGCGTCTCCAGAAGATGCTCCCCCTTTAGTCCGGCCGGAATCGTCAACTCCTTGTAGCCGTAATCGAGATACTGCTGCGAAAAATTAAACCGGCTAAGCTTGAGCATCTCCGCCCGAATCGCCGACGCCGAACCATCGCACCCGATCACCACTCCTGTTGCCCGGGTCGTCTCTTCTTTCGTCTCCTCATTGCGCACGCGTATCGCCCCGGCCTTCAGGTCGTATCCCGTGCAGCGCTGGCTGAAGTGAATAGTCGCTCCGTGTTCCTCGGCCGCGTTGATGAGAGCGATGTTCAACTCCGCCCGCGAAATCGAATTGATGACCTCCGCTTCATTCTTCCCATAAGGTTGAAATGTTAGTTCCCCGGTAATCGAATGCATCATCCGTCCCTTCATCGGGATGATGATGCCCCGCATCGGCTCCCACAGTCCGGCCTGCTGCAACGCGTGGATGCCACGGGTCGAAAGCGCGAGGTTGATGGACCGGCCCGCGCTCGTGCGCGCCCGCCGCATATCAGGACGCCGTTCGTAAATCTCAACCGCAAATCCCCTCTGCGCCAAAAGAATAGCGAGAAGGGGACCGTTCAGTCCGGCGCCGATCAGTGTGATTTTGTCAGGTGCAGCCTTCATCTGAGAGATGCGACGAATAATCTGGTCGACGAACAATGCTGGAAAAGATCCGTCACTCGGTCAGCAAGGTCCTCGCCTCCCACAATTCTGGAAAGAATTTCTTGTCGAGGGTGAGCTTCAAGTAAGACGCTCCCGTGCTTCCCCCGGTGCCCATGCGTATCCCGATAATTCGCTCGACCAGTTGAATGTGGCGCAACCGCCAGCTCACCACAAGTTCGTCAAACTCCGTCAACCGTTCGCACACATCAATCCAGTCACGGTGATGATGTTCATCTTTATAGAGTTCATGGACCGCCCTCGCCCGTGCTTCAAATCGCTCCCGCTCCGTCGCCCCCTCAACGGCCAGCGCCAGCTTGCCCATCGCCTGTAAAGCTCCGAAGAATACGTCGCGTAGTGACGGTTCCTCCAGTCGGCGCTCCAGGCTCGCGTACGCCTCCGGTGTGGGCCGGTGATAGCGAAGCATCTTCTCGTCCTTCAAGCCACACAGAAATTCAATCTCCCGAAACTGTTCAGACTGAAATCCGCTGGCCGGCTCCAGCAACCCGCGAAACGCCAGAAAATGTGTAGGCAGCATCGTTTCAAGAATCGTGAACTGCTCCACCAGCACTCGCGTAATCTCCGTACAGCGCCGCAACAGCCGTGCTGCCTCATAAACTTCATCACGCGATTGCGGCGCCGCGCCTGCTTTTTGCAAATTGGCGACCACCGCATCCAGGTCATGCAACAATTCCTTGAACCAAAGCTCGTAGGTCTGGTGCACAAGGATGAAAAGCAATTCATCATGGTGCGGAGGAACCGACTGCGGCTGCTGCAACTCCAGCAGTTCCGGAACTTTCAAATACGAACTGTAAGTGAGCTGTCCAGGCGAAGGAAGCACGGGCGAAGATGAGCCGGCAGCCATGCCAGACGCGGCGTTTGGCGATTCACCTTCAAGTCCAAGAAACCGCAATGCATTTCCGCCTAGAAGTTTAATTTTGGCATCTGGCGATAGATTGGTCTGACGGACGAGCGACCCAACGTGTTCTTCTCCCAACGGAAACGGATAGTCGGAGCCCAGCATCACGCGCTCCGCTCCCATCGTCGTCACCAGAAACTGCAGCGCACGTTGATCAAACACCGCCGAGTCGACGTAAAAGCGATTGAGATAATAACTGGGCGGATGCTCACTCTCCGCACGCGCAACCGGATGATGATGCCACGCATTTTCCAGCCGTCCCAGCAAGAACGCGAAGCTTCCACCGCCGTGCGCGAAACAGATTTGGAGCGTGTCTGGCAGCCGGTCAAACCCTCCACTCAAAATCATCGCCACTACCGACAACTGCGTTTCCGCCGGCATACCGACGGTCCATGGCATCATGTATTTCGGCATGCGCTCCTGGCCAAACATTTCCCAGGGATGAACCAGTACCGCCGCGCCTTCATCCGCGCAGTGCTGCAGAAAAGTCACAAGACCGGGATCATCTAGATTCTTCTCTCCTACGTGGTTTCCAATCTGCACGCCCAGGTGCCCAGACCGCATGCAGCGGCTAAGCTCTCTGCAAGCCGCATCGATATCCTGCAGGGGCACTTGGCAAAGCGCTCTCAACCTGCCTTTCCCTCGGCTACAAAGCTCAAGCGCCGCATCGTTGAACAGCCGCGCGCAATCCAGCGCATGCTCTACCGGACGGTCATACGCGAACAGCACCGGCGTTGCAGACACGACCTGCACATCAACGCCGTCTCGATCCATCTCCTGCAGTCGTACCTCGGGATCCCAACACGCCGCGTTAATGTGACGGAAGAATCGCTCTCCCACCATAATGTCGGCCTTCCAGGGTTCGGTGTGCTTAATCCATGGCCAGTTCGGCGTGCCGTATCTCGCCGCCAGGTCGGGCCACGAGCTGGGGAAGAAATGATTATGAATATCGATGACTGGCATGCTTCACTTGCCCGGATGAATCGTGCCGCAATGCTTGCATTTCCGCCGGCTCTCATTTGAATAGAACTGCTCAAATAGAGGCGGCAAATCCTTCACGATGCTCTTCAATCTCACTTCGGCGCGATACACCAACTGGTGGCAGCTCGGACAATACCACTCGAATGCATCCAGAGAGCCCTCGGGGCGTGGCACTTCAACCACTACTCCAATGGTGTCAGCCGGCCGCTGCGGTGAATGGCGCATGTGCTTGGGCAAAAGAAAGATCTCGCCTTCTTTGATCGGCACCTCCAGCGGAGGCTTGCCCGGCGTCTCCATGATGCGGAGAGAAATGTTGCCCTTCAACTGATAAAAAAACTCTTCTGTAGGATCGTCATGATAATCGCGCCGCTGGTTGGGTCCTCCCACCACCGTTACCATCATCTCGCCGTCTTCCCACACCTGCGCGTTCCCCACCGGAGGCCGGAGCTTCTCTTTGTTTTCTTCGATCCAGGCCTGGAAGTTGAAGGCCTTAAGATTCTTGATGGACGCCATCGTGCCTCCTATTTCAGCGGCCTGTAAGCCCTGGCCGTAATCTCAATCAACAAATGGGGATGCGGTAACTGATGCACCGCCACTGTCGTTCGCGCCGGACCATCGTATCCGAAAAACTCTCCGTACACCTCGTTGTATCCCTCGAAATCATTCATGTTCACTAGATACGTTGAAACCTCGACCACATCTTGCAGTTGCGCTCCCGCGCTCTGTAAAATGTCGCGAATATTTTCGATTACTGCGCGCGTCTGCACACGAATGTCGAGCCGCGTTGTTCCTAATGAATCCACTTCCCCGCCGGCAATCGTATTGTCCGCGCGGCGCGCGCTGGTCCCGGACACAAACAGAAAATCCCCAGCCCGCTTCACGTGTGGATACTTACCGCGCGGCGCCGCTTTTCCATCAACGACTTGGCTCTCCGTTCCGCTCATCTCATTATCCCGTGACACTCGAACGATCACAGCCGGACACAGATATTGTTCAGTTCAGAATAGAAATTCAACGAATGCATACCGCCTTCTCGGCCAATTCCGGAGAGTCCCGCCCCACCAAACGGCGTTCGCAGATCGCGCAAAAACCAGCAATTTACCCACGTGATACCCACGTTCATTTGCTGCGCCACACGATGGCCGCGCTTCAAATTACTAGTCCAGATGGAGGCCGCGAGCCCGTACTTCGTATCATCGGCCATGGCGACCGCTTCCTCTTCCGAATCAAACGGCGCGACATGGCACACCGGGCCAAAGATTTCCTCTTTCACGCAGCGCGCCGATTCCGAAAGTCCAGTATAGATCGTGGGTTGCACGTAGAAGCCGTGGTCGCGATCGTCGCCAAACTTAGGAACTCCCCCGCCCGTCACGACCGTCGCTCCTTCGTCCTGAGCGAGCCGATAATAAGAGAGCACCTTCTCGCGATGCTGCGCGGAAATTAGCGGACCCAAGTCAGTCTTCACGTCGTTCGGCCAACCCGCGTGTAGCTTCTCCGCTTTTTGTTTCAGCGCCTCCACAAATTCGCTGAAAACTTTCCGTTCTACATAAATCCGTTCAGCGCACAGGCAGACCTGCCCGGTATTAAGAAAGACTGCTTCCGCTAAACCGTTCACCGCTTCTTCCAGATTGCAATCCGCGAACACGATCGCCGCATTCTTTCCGCCCAGTTCGAATGAGACTGGCTTTACGGTGGGCGCCACCGCCTTCATGATGGCTGCGCCAGTTCTCGATTCGCCAGTAAATGTCACCGCGTCCACGTCCGAATGTTGCGTTAAGAATTCTCCAGCCGACCCCGGCCCGAAGCCATGCACCACGTTATAAACGCCGTCGGGAATCCCAGCTTCCTGCATCGCCTCGGCAAGCAGCGTAGCCGTAGCCGGAGTTTCTTCCGAGGGCTTCACTACCACCGCGTTCCCGCAAGCCAGTGCAGGCCCAACTTTCCAGGTGAGCAGAAGCAGAGGTAGGTTCCACGGCGTAATCACTCCGACCACTCCCAGCGGTTTGCGCACCGCATAGTTCAGAGCATTTGTTCCGTCAGGGGTTTCCGTTTGAAAAGCTTCCACTCCGGCCATCCGCACAAGGTCAGCGAACACGCGGAAATTCGCCACAGCGCGGGGTACATCGAGCCTCGAGGCCAGCGCAATCGGCTTGCCCGTGTCCGCCACTTCCGCCTGAACAAAACAATCAAACCGTTTCTCAATCGCGTCCGCGACCCGATGCAATCGTGCCGCCCGTTCCCGGACTCCGACCCGTCCCCAGTCTCCGCGCAACGCGCGCCGGGCCGCGTGCACCGCTTCGTCTACTAGCGATTGGTCGGCTTCGGTGACTTGCGCGATCACGGTGCCGTCCGCAGGATTCACATCCGCGAACTCCTGCTTCCCAGACACAAAGCGGCCATCAATGTAATTCTGGATTAGCTTCACGAGAGCCCCAGGCGGGACCCGGCAATCCTAGCAGGGCTGCCGGAGGCGAGGCAATCTACGTGCCGTTCGTTGATCTCCCGCGCTGCTCGAGGTAACGCCGGAGCGCATCACGCCAGGATGGCATTTCGATTCCGAGAGCCAACGAACTGGCGGGCGATAACACAGAATACGCAGGTCGCGGCGCAGGCCGCGCCATCTGCTGGCTGCTCACCGGCCTCACGGTCGTTGCCAGCCCCGAACTGCTGACGCTCTCCTGCGCAAACTCAAACCACGTGCAATCTCCCGCGTTGGTCACGTGCACAATTCCGCCAGCATCGTTCCGGCAAAGTTGAACGATCGCCCGCGCCAGGTCGTCAGTATAAGTTGGACAACCACGCTGATCATTCACTACATCAAGCGTCGGCCGACTGGCCGCCAACTTCAAAATCGTATCCGGAAAACACTTCCCGCCAATTCCAAACAGCCACGACGTTCTGGCGATGCAGCAATCCGGCACCAACTCCAGCAGCTTGATCTCCGCTTCAGCTTTGGTGCTCCCGTAAACGCTCTGCGGATTTCGCGCATCACCAATCTCATAAGGAAGAGTCTTCCTGCCGTCGAAGACATAATCGGAGCTGAGAAAAACGAGCCGTGCCCCAACATGCTTTGCAGCCGTGGCAACGTTTACCGCTCCGTCGCGGTTCACGGCAAAAGCCAGGTTCGGATTGCCCTCACATCCGTCCACATCCGTATAGGCCGCGGCCAATACAATCCACTCCGGATGCGCCTCCCGCACCACTTCCAGTACGCGCTTCGCATCTCGGATGTCTGCCGCGTGCGAAGTGAATCCGGTCACGGTATCCCCGCTCCACTCACGCATGAGCGTCTTGCCTAATAAGCCGGAGGCGCCAAAGATTGTGACTCGCATCGGAATTTACCCGAAACTCTCGGCATCGCGGAACGCGGCGCCACGCTGGTCTTTCATTGAAACGATTGGCTCGCCATCAAGCTCCCAGTTGATCTTAAGTTGAGGATCGTTCCACGCAAGCGTACGTTCATGCTCCGGCGAATAAAAATCAGTCGCCTTGTAAAGCACATGAGCCTTTTCCGAGAGGACGAGGAATCCATGCGCAAAACCCGCGGGGATCCACAGCATCCACTTATTGTCGCCCGATAAGCGCACTGCCTCCCAACCGCCAAAGGTTGGAGAACTCCGCCGCATGTCCACCGCGACATCCAGAATCTCTCCCTCAACAACCCGCACCAGCTTTCCCTGCGGACGCCTCAACTGATAGTGCAACCCCCGTAGAACATTTCGGGACGAACAGGAATGATTGTCCTGTACAAAGTTCTCGACGATTCCCGCCTCCGCCATGATTCGCTGGTTGTAGCTCTCGAAAAAAAAGCCGCGCTCATCCCCGAATACCCGCGGTTCGAGTGCGAAGACGCCAGGCAGCGAAGTAGGAATTTTCTTGAGCACATCCATGGCAGGTCGAATCGCTCGAACCGCATCCATCAAAATACCTTCTCCCGCAGAAGTTGCAGCAGGTAGGCTCCGTAACTATTATTCTTCATCGAGTTGCCGATTCTTTCCACCTGATCCGCCGTGATGTAGCCCGAGCGCAGCGCAATCTCTTCCGGGCAAGCCACCATCAGCCCCTGTCTCTTCTCGATCGCCTGAATGTAAAGCGACGCATCCATCAACGATTCATGCGTCCCCGTGTCCAGCCACGCCATGCCTCGTCCCATCACCACCACTTCCAACTGCCCACGCTCCAGGTACACCTTGTTTACGTCAGTTATCTCCAACTCGCCGCGCGCACTGGGCTTCAGCGACCTGGCGATCGTCACCACCTGATCGTCATAAAAATAAAGTCCGGTCACAGCGTAACGCGACTTCGGCTGCCGAGGTTTTTCTTCGATGCTGAGTGCCCGCCCCGTTCCATCGAATTCCACAACTCCGTAGCGTTCAGGATCGTGCACCGGATAAGCAAACACCCGCGCCCCTCGCTTCTTACCGGCGGCTTGCCGTAAGTCCTTGCCCAAATCGTGTCCATAAAAAATGTTGTCGCCCAGCACCAAAGCGCAAGCGCAGCCTCCAATAAATTCTTCCCCCACAAGAAACGCCTGCGCGATTCCCTCCGGCTTGGCCTGCACTCCGTACTGCAACTGGATTCCAAACTGACTTCCATCTCCCAGCAGCGCCTCAAACTTGCTGACGTCTTCCGGCGTTGTAATAAGAAGGATGTCGCAAATCCCCGCCAGCATCAGCGTGCACAGCGGGTAGTAAATCATTGGCTTGTTGTACACCGGCAGCAAACTCTTCCCCATAGCATGAGTCACTGGATACAGTCGCGTCCCCGACCCTCCCGCCAGAATGATTCCCTTGTAACCCGCGCTCGAGGCTTGCATCATAGAATGATTTTTCCGTTGCCCTGCGGCCGCCACTCAACAGTTGCGATTAAGAAGAGTAGTGTGTCTCAATCCACTTCCGGTAGCCGCCACTGGTCACGTCGCGAATCCACTCTTCATTTTCCAAATACCATCGCACCGTCTTGCGAATTCCGCTCTCAAATGTTTCCATCGGCCGCCACTCCAGTTCCCGCTCAATCTTGGTCGCGTCCATGGCGTAGCGCCGGTCGTGTCCCGGACGGTCCTTCACAAATGTAATCAACCCGCGGCGAGGCGTCCCGCGCTTTCCCGCCATTTCATCCACAAGGTCGCAGATCGTCTCCACGATCTCGATATTCCGCTTCTCGTTCCAGCCGCCAATGTTATACGTCTGCCCAACTCGTCCGCGGGCGAGCACTTGTGCAATCGCTTCGCAGTGATCCTCCACGTAAAGCCAGTCGCGAACGTTCTGCCCGTCGCCGTAAACCGGCAGCGGCTTGCCATCGCGCGCGTTCAGGATCACCAGTGGTATCAATTTTTCCGGGAACTGAAATCGCCCATAATTATTCGAGCAATTCGTGGTCAGAACCGGCAGCCCGTAAGTGTGATGATAAGCCCGCACAAAATGGTCAGACGCTGCCTTCGACGCCGCGTAAGGACTATTGGGCGCGTAGGCAGTTGTCTCAGAAAAGGGAGCATCTTCAGGCTCCAGCGAGCCATACACTTCATCCGTGGAAACATGCAGAAATCGAAACGCGAGTTTCTCGCGCTCCCCCAACCCTCCCCAATATGCCCGTACTTCCTCCAGCAGCGCGAAAGTCCCATCCACATTCGTGCGAATGAAATCATCCGGCCCGCGGATCGAGCGATCCACATGGCTCTCAGCGGCAAAATGCACAATGGCCCGCGGCTTGCGCCGTTCCAGCAGGCCACGCACCAGGCCCCGGTCTGCAATGTCTCCGTGCACAAAATCGTATCGCCGCTCGTTTGAAACGGTTTCCAGATTGTTCAGATTTCCGGCGTACGTGAGTTTGTCCAGGTTTACCACGGCAGCCGAATCCCGCTCCATCCTCTGCAGAATGAAGTTGGATCCAATAAATCCTGCCCCACCTGTGACGAGGATGGTGTTTTCCATATGGTCGAACGTACCTCGACTGAACAGCCGCGATCGCTCGCCAGCCCCTCGTCCGCGAACGAACTCCAATTGTAAACAAAAAGGACGGGATTCACCCCGTCCTCCTGTTGCTGCATTCGATTTATGTACGACCTACAATGTAAGACGAAGTACGCTTCGCCCCGGCTACGCGCTGGCTCCCTTTTCCGCCTGACGTTGCCCCGCCCGCGCAACGGCTGCGACACGACCCACGGGCCTTCTCGCCCCAGTCTCTGCCAACTCCCACCCCATCGTTTCGAAATAAACCCGCTCAATCTCTTTAGCGATCTGCGGCCACTGATAATGCTCGCGGATGCGGCGTTTCGCAGCCCGTCCCGCGGCCTCGCGCACTGCAGGATTCGCAATCAGAAATCGCAACCGGTCCGCCAGATCCGACGCATCCCCCCGCCTGAAGGTGAATCCCGTGTCCTCCACGGCTTCCCGATTTTCTGCAACGTCGCTGCTCAGCACGCACAGCCCGGCACCCATCGCATCGAGCAGGGCCAGCGACAATCCCTCCAGATCGGATGGCAAGACGAAAATCATGGCATTCGTCAGCAACTCATCGAGAGCCTCGCCCGAAACCCAGTCCAGCATCTTGATCCGCTCGCCTGCATGAGTCTGCAGCTCGCGTGAGTAATCATCGCAGTAGCTCGCCCCTCCGGCCATTACGAGCTTCACGTCGGTGTCCAGCTTCTCGTACGCCTCCACCAGCAAATGACATCCCTTTTCCGGAGAAAACCTCCCCAGAAATAGAATGTATCTCCCCGGCTCCAGGCCCCAATCAAAGATCTTGTCCGGCACTCGCCACTCCCGCAGCACGCCCCCATTCGGCACGTAAGAGGTCTCTGCTCCATACCCTCCTCTGTAGTGTTTCCGCAACGCCTGAGAGACCACCATCGTGTGGCTCGGCAAACTCACCGCCGCCCGCTCTCCCACCCGCAGAACTGCCGAGGCGATGCGCCCCCACTTTTTCCGCTGCCAGTCGAGGCCCTGCACTGTGACCACGGTTTTCTTTCCCGCCAGCCGCGGAATAAACGAAAACAACGCCGGACCCAGCGCATGATAGTGCACCACGTCGCAAGGCTGAACCAGAACATGGAGCGTGCTCAGAAACGTGTGCACCAGCGTTTCCAGATGCTTGGACCGAATCGTCGGCAGCCGCACTACCTCCACCCCATTGTGCTGTTTCCCCGGTGGCGTGAAGTAGCTCCGGCAATACGCTGTCACGTGGTGCCCCATTCCCGTCAGTCTTTTTCCAATCTCTTCGTAATAAGTTTCAATGCCGCTGTATTTCGAAACCACTCCTCGTCCGCCGATAAATGCCACGCGGAGCATCGGTTTCTGAAAAGTTGCTGGGGGAATGTCAACTGCGTCGCCCATGGTTGGAGCAAAGACAAGACGCTGCAAAGGAACAAAACCGGCTCTTTCTACCCGCGCGATCCCATCTCTTGCCCTTGTCTTCACCGGACCCGTCCGTCGAGTCCTTCTGGATTTCACTGCGACTCGCGCTCGTTTTTTCCCGTCAATCACACGCTCATACAATTCAACCAGCGCCTCGTAATGAGCCTCCGGCGTATATTTTCGGCGCACCTGCTCCCAGCCCGCTCGTCCCATTTGTTCCGCCAGTTCCGGCTGCGAACTGAGAAACCGAATGGCCGACGCCAATTGCTCCACATCGCCCGTCCGGTACAAAAGTCCGGTCTTGCCCGCCTGCACCAGTTCCCGCCGCGATCCCAGGTCTGTGGCGATGACCGTCCGCGCCCGTGCGTAGGATTCCAGAATCGTCTTGCCCAGCGTTTCATAAGCATGGGACGGCAGCACGGTGAACCGCGACCCGGCGATCGCGCGCTCCAGTTCCGCTCCCCGCAAATGACCGGCAAACTCCACGTTGGCCAATCCCAGCTCGCCGAACAACTGCTGCAACCGGCCGCGCTCCGGTCCGTCCCCCGCCACAGTCAGGCGTAAATTCGGCAATCGCTGCATGGCACGCAGCAAATCGTCCACACCTTTTTCCGCCGACAACCGTCCGAAGTAAAGCAGCGGAGCACCCTCGGCACTCCTCTCCATAACCTCTTTAACCGGCTGAAAGTGAGGAAGCACCTCAAACCTGGCCGGATCCCATCCATGTTCGACAAATTTGTCCCGCACAAATTGGCTGGGCGCCAGAAAGCAGTCGACGCACTTTTCGTACGTACCCACCCATTTGTGGAGATAGGCCTCAGCCACCAGCGTCATCCGCGCGCTCCACCCCGGATAGCACTTCTCCTTCAGCGCGTGCCAGAATTGCCCGCCCTTGCAGGCCTCGCACGCTTCTCCACGCAACACCAGGTTGTAGCTCGCACACAGCACCTTGAAGTCGTTCAGGTGGTAGACGACCGGGACCTTCTGCGCCTTCAACTCCCACAAGATCGACGGTGACAGATGGTGATATATATTCCGGACGTGGGCCACGTCGGGCCTGAATTCCTCGATCATTCCTCGCATCCGTCGTCGTGCTTCGCGTGAATAAATCGCCCGCCCGGCCAGCCTCAGCTTCTGAAACCATCCACTCCGCTCCCTGAAGTCGACATGTGGCGCGAAATGGTGATCGTACGGAGTAGGGCTGCCGCGCGGATCGGCCATGGAAAACAGCGCCACTTCATGTCCCCTCGACCGCAGCAGTTCCATCGCTTCGAACAGGTAGACCTCAGTGCCGCTGAAGGGATAGTTATATTTGTTGCAAAACAAGATTCTCACGAGGAGCGCTCCAGTCTTGAGTTACGAAATCCTGATTTACGAAATCCTGATTCGCGAAATCTTGGCTTGGCGGGAAATCCGGCGTAGTGATTCGCTGCAGAAACCAGCTGCCAAATCGAGTTAGATTTTTTCCGCGGCTAAAGTTGTGAATCACTTGCATCTGCGCCGCATGCCGGATCCAGTCCAGCCGGCTCACCGCTGAGCGATCCTCCCCGCTCATCAATCTCTCGAGGAAGAGAATCCTGGCCACAAAATCCTGCAGAGCTCCAGGCGCATAAAGAAAACCCGTTTTTCCGTGAACCACGATTTCCGGGATCCCCGTGATCGCCGGCGCGAGAACGATTCTGCCCCGCGCCATCGCTTCCATCAGCACCAGCGGAATCCCCTCACTTCGGCTCGTGAGCACAGCCACATCGGCGCGCCAGTACAGCGCATCCATCTGCGGACGCGCAACGTGGCCGAGCAGCTTCACCTGGTCTTGCAATCGGTTGTCGCGGACCAGCATTTCCAAACGCCGCCGCTCCGGTCCTTCCCCGGCAATCCAACACTCAAAATCAAGGCCACCATCTCTCAATCGTGCACAGGCGCGAACCAGAAACGCATGATCCTTCACCGCATGCAGGCGTCCCACAGCCAGCAAGGTAAAGATCCGGCGCGTCCCCCGGGCAACCCTCCGCGATTCCGCCGATTCCGGCAAATCGACGCCCAGCCGCGATATAACGATTTTGCGCGGATCGACCGCCGGGAAATGCTCCAGAATGTACCGCCGGTTGTATTCCGAAACGGTTACGCAAAACCGGCAATACTTCAGCTTCGCGTCGAGATACGTGCCGTCGAGCAGTAAGTCTGACCCGTGCAGCGTCATGCTGAAATTCACTCCCAGCAGCCGTGCCGCCACCATTCCGATCCACGACCCGAAATACCCGTGATGTACGTGGACGTGATCCACCCTGCGTTCCCGCAACAGCACCGCGTAATACGCCCCCAACCAGGTATGCAACAGCGCTTTCAGTCTCCGCTTCGGCGATTCCTTTCCCCGCAGAAGCACCCGAACCACTAGGCTGGCAATCCGCTCCCATCGCCGCACGGCGAGAGCGAGCGCTCGCAGAAGAGTCAGAACTCGGATCGGTTCCAGACACGAAATCTCCGGCTCCCGCGCACTGGAAGCTCTGTCCGGCGTTGCCTCCGGCCCGCGCACGCTGCCCGGTATGACGCGAACGCCGCGCCGCCGCAGTTCCTGGATTTCCTCGCCCACATAGGGCTCGACCGCCGCAGGAAATTGATTAGCGAGATAAGCGACCGTCAACACGGAATTCAGAGTTGCAGAAGAGCGACGCGCAGAACTAAGAGATCGAGGAAAATTAAGAGTTAGAGTATTTAGACGGAACGAGATCCACGCAGCTGACCCACAAATTCCCGGGCGGACGAACTTGGTTCAGACTCCAATTCGCAAGCAGCCCGCCGTTGCTGCGCCGCCAGCATTCCTGCCATCGTGAACAGCAGCCCGTTCACGAATTGATAATTCATCACCACCAAAGCCGCATTCACCAGATATACGCCGACCAACACTGGCCACATGGCATGAAACTGCTGATTCAGAAAGCCGCCGCTCTCGCCGCTGGGAACTAGTCCCCGCCCCAACCGCAAAATCTCCCACATCAGCCACGCATAAAGCGCTAAACCGAAAACGCCATGTTCCACCAGCAACTCCAGATAAGTATTGTGCGGATACAGCTCCTTTTCCTTATAGCCGCTGACATGCCGCGCCAACTCCGCCGGCATCTGGTTCACACCCCATCCCGCGAATGGTTTCTCCAGAAACATCTGCCACCCTCCGGCGTAAACCGCTTGCCGGAAGTCGAGCGGGCCAGATTCCTTAAGCCGCTCCGTGAGAGCCCGCCTCTGATCATCAAAGCTCAGAGCGATCAGCAGTCCCAGAGTTCCCACAATCGTCACCGCGACACAGATAATCCGCAGCCTCCGGTTGTGCGAGCGAACAATCAACACCGCCACGCTGACCGCAAACGACAGCCAAACCGCTCGCGTCATCGTCGCCAAAATTGCGACCGGCAAAGAACCCAACAGCACAGCCGCTCTTCCCCCCCGTATCCTTCCCCGCAGAAAAGCATGCAACGCCAGCACCCCAAGCAGATTCAATGACACCCCGTTCGCCACCGCCTGCAGCAGCGGTCCCCGCGCCCGGTCAACGTGATAACCCAAACTTTCATCCAAAATGAATCGCGGAAAGATCAACGCCTTCGCACCAACCAAGAATGCGATCGCCGTGACGCACAGATAAGCCAGCACCACCAACGAATACATCTCGAACTGCCGCAATCGCCCCTCCTCCCGAAACACCAGCCCTGCCAGGTGAAACAACGCGAACGGCACAATAAATTTCGCCGCCAGCAAGCACCAGGTCTGGTTGTCGAAAGGCTGTGTGATCACGCTCGCCACCGCCAGAAACGTAAGACCAATCATCGACCACGTAGCCCGCTCGATCACCACAAGCCGCTGCCGCATGACAACCGCCCGCAGCGTCACCCCCACCAGCAACAGCCCGAGCGCCACCCGATCGATTTCGTAAAACGGCACATCCGGATGCCGCAACAGCATTGCCGTCAACGCCACCAGAAACAGCCCAGCCGGCGCCATTATCATCGCCTGCAACGGACGCAGCCCCACGCCGATCCCGCGCCCGGCTGTGTCACCAGCCCACACACCCGGCGATCTCATCCTTCCCGAAACCGGCGCCGTCATTCTCCGCTCCCCCGCAGCACCACCGCCGCTGTCTTCAGCAGAATCCGCAAATCCATCCCCAGGCTCCAGCGGTGGATGTACTCAATATCCAGTTTCATTCCCGCCTGAAACGACGGATCCCGCCGTGCCGTCACCTGCCAAAGCCCCGTCATCCCCGGCGTCACATCCAGCCGCGGCAAATCCTCAATCGTGTACGCCGAGAAATCGTCCAACGGATGCGGGCGTGGCCCCACCAGGCTCATCTCGCCTCTCAACACATTCCACAACTGCGGAAGTTCGTCCAGACTGTAGCCCCGCAGCCATCGTCCCACCCGCGTGATTCGCGGATCGTCTGTGATTTTGAAGAACGCTCCGCGCCTCTGATTTCGTTCCCGCAGCCCGTCCTTCAACGCGTCCGCTTCCCGAACCATGGTGCGAAACTTGAAGCAGCGAAACGGTCTCCCTTTGCGTCCAGCCCGCAGTGCCGCATATAGCACCGGCCCCGCGGAATCCAGCCGGACCAGAATCCCCAGCACCGCCAGCGCCGGCCCCAGAAGGATCAGCGCCACCCCCGCCCCAGCCACATCCAGCGCGCGTTTCAACCACAGCCCGGCAACCGGCAGATGTTCTTCATGCAGCGAAATCAGCGGCACGTCTCCAATCCGCTCCGTTTCACGCATCGGCTCGCAACCAAACAGATCCGGAGCCATCTTCACGTCCAGCCGCAGCCGCTGGGCCGCGCGCAGCACCCGCAGCGTCAACTCCCGGTCATGCGGCGCGGCCAGAATCACTTCATCCACAAACGCCGTGCGAGCCAATTCCGCCAAGTCGCTGGTCCGTCCCATCACTCTTTTTCCCGGCAGCCTCCTGTCGTCCAGAAAGCCGCAAACCGACCGCCCCATCTCGGGATGCATTTCCAGATAGTTTGCGATTCGCTGACCCAGTCCGCCCGCTCCCACGATCAGTACATTCCGCATCTCACTCCTCGCCCGCACACTGCGCCCCGGCTTTTTCCGTCCCCCAGCGAAGGCCGCTCCAGGGATCAACCGTGCCGCCCACTCGGTTCCCTGAGGCTTCTGCTGACCTTGATGTAGAAAGGGAGAAGACACTTCAGACCAGTTCCAACTCGTACCCCTTGATCTCAATCGCCAGCGAGCGCTGGATCGATTCAATCGAGATCACCAGTTTTCCCTCATCGTGCTGCACCAGCACCCCCTCCAGGCCGTGCAGGCAGCCACCCCGGATCCGCACCCGCTGTCCCGTGTGCACGAATGGATGCATAGCAAACAATCCCTTTTCTTGCAGCAGTAATTGCAGATCCTCAATCTGCTTCGGAGGCACCGCCACCACAATCCCTCCAAAGCTCACGAAGCCGATCAGCCCGGCCGTGTGCAATACCGCCTCCCGCGCATTATGAGTCTGATCGATATGCACGAACGCGTATCCCGGAAACAAGGGAATCGTTATCACCTTTTGCCGGTCACTCCATGTATGGTGTTCAGTAAGCAATGGCAGGTAGACTTCGCAGCTTTTGTGATTCAGCTGTGCAACCACTCTCTTCTCAAATCGGTATCGCGTCTGCACCGCGAACCATTGCGACGGTGTGGCCACCACCATCGACGGCGGCGTTGTTGTCGAAAGGACAACGCTCGCCCTTGGGACTCCATAGCTACCGCTCATTGAGTCCCACTACCCATTTTTTGTTTTCTTGCACTGCGTTTTCAGCTTTTGCCACGCCGCAACACTTGCGGCAAAACAATCGCTACCCGTTTAGAACTGTCTTCCAGCGGCACTGCCTCACAACCGTCGATAAATCCGCTCAGGAACCGGAAACCTTCTAGCGCTCAACACCGTTCCCAGAATTCGAGACTGCGCCTCTTCCAGTTTTTCCTTAATCTTGCGCGCGGTCGCTCTCCGCGTGCTATGCGCTCCCAGCACCAGAATGATCCCGTCCGTCAGCTGTCCCAGCAACGCGGCCTCATTCGATATCCCCGCCGCCGGCCCGTGAATTACGGCATATTCAAACTCACTCCGCAGCTCCGTGAGGCAGGAAAGCCAGTACCGTCCCGTACCTGATTCCTCGCCGCACTCGCGTAGTCCGAACCCCGGCACGCGCCACAAGTTGACTGCTTTCTGCGTAGCCCACGACTTGATCGCAGCTCTCCCCACACCCAACGTCTCCCGTGCCATAGCTCCCGTGCACACTTCCCGGCCCAGGACGGCGATATGTGCGCTTGTCTCCAGCGCCAGAGCCTGTCCCACTTGATCGCAGAGACCCGCCACATCCGTATGCGGCTCCGCGGCGCTGAACACCACCTGGGTTATAGGTCGGCCTCCACTCGGAAAAAACACGCGCTGCACCAGGCCCCGAATCTGTTCGCGGGCGAAGTCTTCGGGATTCCAGACATCCGCTCCGCAGACTTCTACCTCCAGCGGCGGAGATTCCTGCCCAGCTGACCCCACAAATTCGGCACTTCGCAACGCGTCCGCATTAGCGCTCATCTAATCTCCTTTAGGCGGATAGCCGTCGGCTCATCTCTTCCGGTATCGAAGCCAGAACCGGGATTTCCAAACACCTCAGAACTTCCTCAGGAGTGCGCAGCGCCGGGTCCAGATAATCGGCCGCGAACGCCGCCCCAGTCCCCGAAGTCAGCGCAGCTGCAAACCCCACCAGCACCACTACGCCAGCCGGCCACACCGGCAGCGCCGGCACCACCGGTTGCTCGGCGATCGCCACATTCACAATGCCGCCTTCATCCAAAGCATCACCCATGCGTGCTTCTTCCCGCTTCTTCACATAGAGCAGGTAATTCTCTTGCGCAGCCTTCTCACTGCTCGTCAGATCATCCTGGGTAATGGCGTCCTCGCCCAACTCGCGAGCCAGGGTGCGATAACCCATCAACTCCGCGCTCGTCGTCGCTTCGCGTCCTTCCAGTCCCTTCATCTCTACCTGAGCCTTCTGCAACTCCCCTTTTGCCCACTCATAGTTCACATCCAGGTCCGTTGTCTCGTCTCGCACCGGAGTCAGCATCTCCGCCGCAATCGCTTCCTTGGCCTGAGCAATCTGCTGCTCGACCTCCTGAACGAGTCGATGACTCGGCTCAAACTTGGTCAGCAGTTGTGTCTTCTTCAGCTCGAGATCCAGCAGGCTCGCCTTCAGCGCCCGTAACAGCTCGGGATTATCCGCCGTGCGATCCTGTGTAACGCTCCGCTTGGGCAACTTCGCCAGTTGCGTATCGAGTTCGTGAACTCGATGTTTTGCGGCAGACATTTCTACCTGAGTTTGCTGGTAACTCGCCTCCGTGTCGTTAAGTCGTTGCAACATCAGATCGCGTTGCTGCGCGGCTGCTACGACGTCATGGCTCTTGGTGAACTCCACCAGCTTTCCCTCAGCTTCTTCCAATTGCCGGCGCGACTCCCCGGTCTGCTGATCGAAGAAGTGCAGTTGTCCCTGCGGCCGGTGGACTTCCATATGTTTCTCCAGATAAACGCTGGCCAGCGACTGCAGAACATGGGCCGCCAGTTGCGGATCGGACGCGCCATAACTTACCGCGATCAGGTTGGTTTTCTTGATCGATTCCACCTCCAGCTTGCTAGCCAGTTTCTTCGCTGCCCGCTGCACCCGTGCCGCTTGTTCTTCGTGCGGCCGCAGCCAGCGCAGCCAATCATGCGCTGCCAGATCGTTAGCCTCCACCACACGACGCAAAACGTCGTCATCCTTCAGTAGTTCTACCTCTGAATTCAGTTCCTCCTCCGTCACTTCCACTCGCGAAAAATCGGGAGGAGCATTTTCCTGCGCTGCCGCCGGAGGGTCGGAACGCCCTCGACGCACCAGCACACGCACATGCGCCCGATACGTCGCTCCGGCCAACGCATACACCACCGCCAGAACAAAGACCAATCCCGCGATCCCGGCAAACAACTTCCGCTGCCGGAACAGAACCATCGCCAGTTCTCGCATCGTCGGCGACACTTCTTCTTTGCGTGTTTGATCTCGGTCCCGCATGCGGATTGACCTGGGTTGCTTGATAAAGTTGCTTGATAAAGTCGCTTGCTAAAACTGCGTGGGACTCACGTACATGCTTAGGGCTGGTTTGCTCAGAAACGGTTCGATCTTCGAAATGGAATTCTGCGGAACAAACACTAGATCGCCCGGCCGCAACAGCGCCGCCTCGCCCAGGCTTTTGTCCTGCAACATCTTCTTCAGATTGAAAACCCGCGCTTCTACCAGCTCATCATTCACCCGGCGAAACAAAAGCACCTGCGAATGCCTAGCCTCGTGCGTAAATCCACCCGCAATCTCCACTGCTTCCATGATCGTCGTGTCCGCGCGCAGTTCGTACTTGCCGGGCTTGCCAACCTCTCCGCCCGCCACGAAATAAGGATGCTCAAACTCTTTCAGCGCCACCGCCACCTGCGGATCATGCAAATATCCCGTGTACGCCCGCCGCACCGCCTCTCGAAACTCCTCCAGCGTCAGTCCCTGGGCGAACACCAGCCCCGCATCCTTCAGAGCAACATATCCATCCGGTTGTATGGTGAGTATCTGGTCGAACTCAGGCGACAACGTGAAACTCAATGTCACCACATCGCTGCGCGTCAGCCGGTACAGCGGACGGCGTTCCCCTCCGAGCTTGGGGTTTCCCTTGCCGTCCGCTTGTCCGGATGTTGCGGCCGCCATTCCTGTGCTTCCCGTCCCAGCCCCGGTTTGGCCGGTTCGAGAAGACTGTGGACTTGCTCCCAGGCCCTGCTCCCTCTGTTCCTCCTGGGCGAATGCGGCCACGCAAACCTGCAATGACAACACGCCCATCACCGCAACTTTTGTCCAGCCAACGAGGGGCTTCATTGCGTGATGAGCTCTATTTTTCCTGAATTCTTGTTCTCAGATTCTGAGATCCGCTCACCTTCCGCGGCTCTCTTTGTGCAAGTTATGCCGATGCAGATTTCGCAGCAAGACATGGGAAGTGCTGTCTACCAGCGGGGTCACGCCAGTCTTAATCGCGAAACCGCGCCGAACCAAGCCAGCCGCGGCTTTTCTCGCCGGCGAGCATTTTCTATAGGGCCGAAAGAATATTCCCCCGCGAGCTACCCCCAAAAGTAGACTTGCATGTTCACGAAATCACACAAGCTCGATGAAACGCGGCTCGATCCTCGCAACAAAGCCGCGCCAAGCGGCATTCCTCGCCCAAACAGCCTGAAGATCTCCTATCCCATTCTGACCCATCGCAATTTTTCCACAACCCCGCAACCCGTTTTCCCGATTTGAAAGCCTTCTCCGAATAAAGTGACCTCTTCCCTTGAGTCCCGCAGCTTTCACCCCTAAGATCAAAACGTTCTTGAATCCCGCTCCATTCGGAGCTCTTCTTTCATGTCTTCGTCCCCAGCCGCGGCCAACGCCGCCATCGCCGTCCTGATCGCCGACTCCAACCGCATGCAAGCGCAGCTCCTGACCAGCGCCCTGCGCCGCCGTTCCGAGTTCCGCATCTCCACCTGCCCCATCGACATAGCCTCGATCCTCCACGCCGTCGCCTCCACGCCGGCAAAAGTAGTTGTGCTCTCCCTGAATCACTCCGTCAGCATCGCCAACCAAATGGCCTCCATGCGCCGCGTTCATCTCTCGCATCCCGACGTCGCCAAAGTTTTATTAGTCGAGTCTTACGACCGCGACCTCGTAGTAAGCGCCTTCCGCTCCGGAGCCCGCGGCATCTTCTGCATCTCCGACACGCATTTCCGCCTGCTCTGCCGCTGCATTCAACGCGTAGCCGGCGGACAAATCTGGGCCAACACTGAGCAAATGACGTTCCTCCTCGACCTGATCTCTGAAGTCCCATCCCTCCGCGTCCTGAACTCCGTAGGCCACCAGCTCCTAACCCCACGCGAAGAACAAGTCGTAGCCCTGGTCGCCGAAGGCCTAAGCAATCGCGACACCGCCCGCGAACTAAATCTAAGCGAGCACACCATCAAGAAATATCTCTTCCGCATCTTCGACAAGCTAGGCATCTCCTCCCGAGTCGAGCTAGTCCTCTACGCCGTAAACCACGGCGACCCGCTCCAAGCCGAATGGCTAGCCGGAGCAACCCACGCCACACAGGATTCCTAGTATCCGCGCGGAAGACTCGATCCCAGTGATGCCCTTCAGAAAATGCCACGTGGGGACGGACGCATTAGTCCGTCCTGCCGAGCAAAGCGAGGAGTTGCACCACCCAACTGCGGCAGCGCCAGCGAACAGAGCAAGAGGTACGAGGGTGGAGCAGGCCTTCAGGCCTGCGTCGAAGCCTGCAAAAACGGTGAGGGCTTTAGCCCCGAGGCAAGCACAACATTTGAAAACCGCCCCCCACCCCTGTATAAATCTCACTATGGACCACGTGCCCGACACCCCTCCACCCTCCGGCCCCGCCGCTCAACCCCGCGGCCCAACCATTATCGCCGCCGGCCTGCTCCTGGCCGCTCTAGCCGTAGTAATCCTCTACACCAGCCGCCGAGCCTTCCTAAGCCCAGTAGCGATGGTAGTAGTAGCCGCCATCGGAGTAGCCGCCCTCCTACTCCAACGCCGCCTCCGCCCGGACCTCCAACCCGCGGCGCAACTGTCGACCGCGCAAGCCCCCCCCACCCGAGCCCCACTCCGCCTAAACGCCGCAGGCGTAGTCTTCGCCATAGCCGCCGTCTTCGCCGACGTCCTCCACCTGAACCCAGCCCTGATGCTCATCACCGCCCTGGCCGCCGTAATCTCCTTCGCCATCAGCGCCGTAATAGTCCTAAAAGCCCTCCGCACCCCCCGCCCGTAAATGTTGTCGTCAAGATAGACTTTGTCATTCCAACCCCGAGCGAAGCCGAGAGGGAGGAACCTTCTGTCTCCGGCCCGACCTCTGGCCAGTCCTCGTCGCAACAGGCCTCAATCGTCAGTCCAGTCTCCCGCAGCAAATGCCAAGCCTCCCGGTAAGCACCATACTTCTGCCGCACGCTTTTAGGCGTGAAGTGGATCGAACAATTCTTCCTCCCCAAAACCTCAAATGGGACGATGTACCAGCAATCAATCGGAATCAGCAGAATCGCAAAAAAGTCCACCGTCCCCGGCAAGTATTTTTTCCGCTGCGGCCCCATCACGTTAAAGCTGTACCCGCCATTTCTCCGCGTGTAGATCGTAGACTTAACCTGCACCCGCAGCACCCGCGCCTGATTCCCCTCAGTCGGATTCTCCACTCCCACGTCATATCTCCCCACCGCCCCAAACGGACGCGACACTTTCATCCCCAGCCCCGCCGCCTGCATCATGAAATAAAGCTCCGCCCACTCCCCCCGCTCCTTGCACCCCGGCAACCTCCCACCCGCCATCCGATCCTTCTTCCGCCACATAGCCCAACTCCTCCCGACGCCCAAAACAAAATTGTCATCCTGAGGCGGGCGCTTTTTGCCCGCCGAAGGACCTCCGTCACCACAGACCCGTGCCCGCCAACCACTTTCCCGCGCACTACTCCCAGCATCTCAACCCGCACCACCCAAGTCACGTTCGGATGTCACAAAGCCGCCCTGTGGAAACCGCCCAATTTCGAGGCTGAGGGATCGGGAAGGGCACGACTTCAGTCGTGCCGAAAGAAGGTAAGAGGGTGGAGCAGGCGGGAAGGCCACGACTTCAGTCGTGCCGCAAAGCCCCCACAGGCCCATGGAATACCGTGGAAGAGCGGCGCTTAAGCGCCGCGTTGAGTACTCTTAGAGAAGCTGGGCTTCAGCCCCTGTGGCATCGCATCCAACCGCACCCCCGGACTCGCCGACGAAAAGGGATAAGACGTTGCCTCCTGCACCAACCCCGCTCGCACCGGATTAAGACGAACGTACTCGCTGTGCCTCTCGTAATCCTCCGCATCTCGAATGCGATGACTCGTAAAACTTTCCTGCCACAGCTGAATCTTTTCCACCTTGCCGAGCCGATACGAATACCCACCCTTGATGAACTGCACCGCTTTCTCCAATGAAACTTCGCCCGAAGGCGTGAGCAACAAGTGAATGTGATCCGGCATGACAACAAATTCGTGCACCAAGTACCTCCCCTGATCGCGATACCCCAGCAACACCTCAATCAAAAGCCGCGCCCGAGCTTCGACGCGAAAGATAGGCAAGCGCTGCCAAGTAACGCTCGTGACAAAAAACGTACGCTGTGAATCATCCATCCTCGGATCGTAGAGCCTGACAGAGGAAGTGGAGCGCGATATCCGTCACACCGCAAAAAATAATTTCCAGATTGGGAAAAGACGCCCACGGGGGCCAAAGCCCACAAACCTTGTGGCGATCGAACGCGGCCCTGGAAGGGCCGCTCTTCCACGGTCGCGCAAACGTCCGAGGTCGCGCAGGAGCCCCACGGACCCACGCAGCCCCGTGGAAGAGCGTCACGAACCCATGCAGTGCCGTGGAAGAGCGGCGCTTAAGCGCCGCGTAAAGCCCCCGAAAAGGAACCGGGCTTCAGCCCCAGGGTGGCCCATTCTTCGCGCACTTTGCGAAGAGTGGGATTCCACGACCCCATCCCTCTAAAGATTCGCAAGGCGCCACGACAGAGAAGAGTACGGCCTCAGTCGCACCCGAGAAGAACCGCCGCATGCAGCACCGTGGAAGAGCGGCGCTTCAGCGCCGCGTAAAGCCCCCAAAAAGGAACCGGGCTTCAGCCCCAGTCTCTTCGCGCACTTTGCGAAGAGCGGGATTCCACCTCCATCCCTCTGAGGATTCGGGAACCGCCACAACCGGGAAGGTCACGACAACAGTCGCACCGCTACGCCGACCGCCCCGAGCTCGTGCAGTACCGTGGAAGAGCGGCGCTTAAGCGCCGCGTAAAGCGCCCGAAAAGGAACCGGGCTTCAGCCCGCAGGGTGGCCCATTCTTCGCGCACTTTGCGAAGAGTGGGATTCCACAACCCCATCCTCTGAGGATTTGGAAAGCTCCACGACCGGGAAGGGCACGACTTCAGTCGTGCCACGAGCCTGAGGAGATCCGAACCTCAACTGGGAAGCGAAGCCGACGCCGCGAACACCTGAGCCCCGGAGGGGCGGCAGATAATAGCCCAGGACGTAAGTCCTGGGTAAGCCGCAAGAAATGGAACCGAGTCCCGTAGGGACGGCGCGAACCGTACCCCAAAGCCCGCCTGAGCGGAGTCAGAGGGTCTCGCGCACTTTGCGAAGGGTGGGATTCTACAACCCCATCCCTCTGAGGATTCGGAAAGCGCCACGACCGGGAAGGGCACGACTTCAGTCATGCCGCAGGATGGAACCAAGTTCCGAATCGGTGACTAGTGGAGAGCAGACAAGTCCCGCTAAGATACAATACAGACCTCACTCCGGCCCCATCACCTTGACGACCTGCGACGAGCTAGTCATAACAAACCCGAAGAGGCGATCCGCAGCCCAGGTCGGTCGAGACCAATGGTTCCCATATTACGCGGGCTTTTCGAGCGAATTCGCTAGACAACTCATCGCGAGCGGTGCCCTAGCCGAGGGTGCGACGTTAATGGACCCTTGGAACGGCAGCGGGACAACGACTTCCTCTGCCGCGCTAAATGGCTGCAAGGCCATTGGATTCGACCTCAACCCGGTTATGGCAGTGGTGGCGAAGGCCAGGCTGCTTCCACAGCACGAAGTTGCAAGCATTGCTCCTTTACTGGCAGACATCCTCAAGAAGGCCGCACTCGCGAAGGGCGGGCCTGACGTCGGAGACCCGCTACGAATCTGGTTTGCGCCCGATTCCGCCCTAGCCGTTCGTCGCATCGAACAATCCATTTACAGGCTCCTCGTCTCCGCAACAGACGATTGTGGAGCGCTGGACTCAATTCAGGATCTATCGAGCCTCGCCGCCTTCTTTTACGTGGCCTTGTTCGGCGCTGTGCGCTCACTGCTCCATCGCTTCAAGGGATCGAACCCAACCTGGATAACGCGACCTCGCACGGCTAATTCTCGAACTAGGCCCGCGGCCTCGAGTGTGAGGGAATCCTTTGCGAGTCACGTCAAGAACATGGTGGCGAGCTCCTCGTCGGTGGCCGGGGAGGGGGAGTATTGCTGCGCCGATTCTACGATCGGAGTGGCTTCTTCGGAAAGCCTCCCCGTTCGGCGCGGAACGATCGATTTTGTGCTCTCCTCGCCCCCGTATTGCACGAGAATCGACTACGGCATCGCGACGTCCCCCGAACTAGCAGTGTTGGGTTTTCGGGTCGATGCGCACTTGAGCGAACTCCGCGGCCGACTGATAGGAACACCCACGATTCACGCAGACACACCCGATCCGGAGGGATCATGGGGCGGCACCTGCTCCGGGGTGCTTAAACGAATCAGCAATCATCCCTCGAAAGCGGCAAAGGCTTACTACTACAAGACTTATGTCCAATATTTCGCTGCGATGGCGCGATCGTTTTCCGAAATGAGCCGATGCCTCAGGCGGCGGGGCCGATGCGTTGTTGTGGTTCAAGATTCGTACTTCAAAGATGTGCACATCGATCTCGCCACGATCTTCGCGGAGATGGCACTTTCGGCGTCACTCAGCCTTCACCGTCAGGTGAACTTCCCGCTCAACCGAACCTTTGGCAGCATTAACTCGAGCTCGAGGAGTTATCGAAATACAGCCTCAGCGACTGAATCAGTTTTGTGTTTTGCTAAGGATGCATGACGGTTTGCGCCGTAGCTACTTCGCGCCGATAATTTTGCCCTTCGTCTTTGAACTGAGGAAATACGCGAATGCGCTTTCCAGAAACAAATGTCGTCTCTTTATCGCATACGATTCAACGGATGCCTGGGAAATGTACTTCTGGAATTGCTCCAGCACGGTAGGGTTGGTGGGCTCGCGGAATTGACTCAAGAGTCTCAAGTTGTCCTTAATCTCATCGAGCAACTTGACGTAAAACCCGGCGAACTGGTCGATCTGGGAGGCCTTCTTTCCAACGTAGAGTCCCTCGCCAAAAAGGTAGGCTGAGATTGCTACGGCTCTACTCGAAATACTTTTAGCGCTGTCGCCAAAGTGTTTCTCCATGATCTTCAGGACGGTTCGTATTCGATTCAGGTTCTCGTCGTTCTCCTTCAGGTTGTACTTCTCCTTGAAAAAGTCCTCGAGATCGTCGTACCGCGCTCGAACGAAGTCTCCGCTCTCGTTCCGGCTGAAAGAGTTGATGCAGATCTGAGCGAGCGTAAACTGTCGCGAGAATCGCTTCTCCGACAATTTCGTGTACTTCAGAAAAGGCGCTTCCTTTCCCATCTCCTTGTAGATGAAGTCGCGCAGTGCGCCCGTGTAAGATTTCAGAAGCTCTCCCGAATTCAGTCTGATCCCAAGCTGCAAACGCCGGAATATCTCTCGGAGGAACTCGTCGTCGATCTGCGGGTAAATCACGAACGTCAATTCGTATTCATCGACTTTATCGGCCAGTGTGGGGTGTGCCTTCCGCAGTTCCTTGTACGTGCACCGCTCTCCAAACACCCTGACGCTCAATGGGCTGTCTGCTGACTGTTCGGGCTTGAAGAAGTCAAGCAAAGTCGTCATCCTCTGCTTGCCGTCGATGCATTCAAACTCAAAATTTCCCTTGCTCTCTATCCGTGCGAGGTACATCTTCGGTATATCAATGTTCTGAATGATCGAGTCGATAAGCTTCTCCTGGTCCCCACGCGACCAAATCTTTTCGCGCTGGTAGTCCGCGTCGAGATCGATCCGGTAGAGATAATCGTCGATGAATTTCTTAGCCGTAATGGGCTGTATTTTTCTCGTAATGGCGGTCGATGTTTTCTTGCGCATAGAGTATCCGCTCACTTTACTACCTTTTTCACGTGCTTCGTGCGCTCTGCCCTCGCCCCCAGCAGAGCCAAGCTCTTGTACTTGAGCCACGTCTGGAAGGCGTTTACGGGCTCCGGCTCGGGTACGAGGTTGTCCTTGATCTCCGTGAGAGTCCTAAGAGCACGGAAGAAACCGTAATTGGAACGGATTCCTTCCCCGACTGTCCTTGGGGCTATGATTTCGATCTCAAACTCCGTTCCCCTTTCCAGATGCGCCTTGAAAAGCAGATCAACCAGGTGGATGTCGTTTTGGCTTAGAGAGCAGCCGATCACACGAAGCGTGTCGCAGCCTATCAGAGTCTGAAGCGCTTGGTTCCAAATGCACCCGTATGGAGGATGGATATAGCTCTTGGTTGATCCCAATGGAATGATCTCGATGTTTCTCCTCCTCCCGCGTATCTTTACGTTCTTCCAATTAAAAGAGCCATGGAGCTTGAGCAGCGGGACATCATTTGTTCGCAAGGTTCGTCCAGCGAAAAACAGTAGCGTGGATTGCCATGATACCGCCGATACGCCGTGTCCAAGACGTCATCGTAGTTGAGAGAAATCACTCCTGCGAGCGCCTCTCGCTTCAGGGTGACTGGGTGCTTGTGAAGTTCAAACAGAGGCTTATGCAAGTGGAAACGGCGAGTTCTGGGGCCGGAAAGAATCTGCTCGATGTCTTCCCGCACCAGGGTTTTTAGCGTTTTGGTTTTGTACTCCCAGCCGGGAATTTTACTGCTCTCGATCAGACTTATCAGCAACTCGATATTTAAGGACCCAGAGGTTCCCGAGACCGTGGCCACGTCGCTTAGATATGCTGGGTCTCTTCTGGCTCTTTCGATAACTCGTGAAGAGACGTGGCTGACCAGAAGACCGCAGTTTTTCTTGTCGATCAGATCCGGGTCAATATTGTGGAGCTCGGCGTGAGTTGCACCCGCACCGAACAGGTAAACGATTCGATTTGGTTTAGCTTCCGCCATAAGACCCGGCCAGCAGGTTTACAGGGGTCCGAGAGACTACCGGAGTGACATTGCCCAAAACAAAAAGGGGCCACGGCACTCTCCGTGTCCCCCTCAGACGCGAACCATCTTAAATCAAATTTCGAGTATTGAAAACTTACTCTACGAGCACCCGCTCGTGCTCCCACAACTCCCGCACCGATAGCACGAACCGTTCCGCGTCATAATGCTGCCGCAGAAGCTGCACGTAGGAGCGTCGCCCAGGTCGATGATCCCAGCCAGCGCGTCGGCCGCATGCACCGAGCCCGGACCTCGGACCTCGGACTTCGGACCCGACACCGCGCCATTCACATCCCCGGATCCCTCCGCCTGAGGTCCAAGGGCCGCAGTCCGAGGTCTGAGATTCTCGAACAAGAACTGCTGCTGCCCGGTCAAAAAACGCAATTGCAGCCAGCGGAAGATGTAGTCCATGATCGACTTGGCAAACCCGATGTCGGGATTGCTGGTCCAGCCACTAGGCTCGAACCGTGTGTGCGCAAACTTCTCGCACAACAGCTTCAGCGGCACGCCATGCTGCAGCGCGATGGACGTAGCCAGCGCAAAGCTATCCATCAGCCCCGAGACCGTCGACCCTTCCTTGGCCATGGTGATGAACAGCTCGCCCGGCTCTCCGTCCGGATAGAGCCCAACAGTGATGTAACCCTCATGCCCACCAATATTGAACTTGTGCGTGATCGAAGCGCGTTCCTCCTGCAGCTTGTGCCGCACCGCACGAGGAGGCGCGTTCAAGTTGTCTTCCTGTGGAGCGGAGGCAGCCCGCGAGTCTTCCTTCGAAGAGTTGGCAGTCTTAGTCCCAGCCGCCGAAAGCGGCTGTGACTTCTTGCACCCATCCCGATAAACGGCGACAGCCTTCAGGCCAAGCTTCCAGGCCTGAAGATAAGCCTCGGCGATGTCTTCCACAGAAGCGTTCTCCGGAAGATTCACGGTCTTCGATATAGCCCCTGAGATAAAAGGCTGCGCAGCAGCCATCATCCGCAAATGCCCCATGTAAGCAATCGACCGAGTCCCCTTAGCCGGCTTGAACGAGCAATCAAACACAGCCAGATGATCGTCCTTAATATGCGGCGCGCCTTCAATGGTGCCCGTAGCATCAATGTAACTAACAATCGCATTCGCCTGATCATGATCGTACCCAAGCTTGAACAAAGCAGTAGGCACAGTCTGATTAACAATCTTAATCATCCCTCCACCAACCAGCTTCTTGTACTTAACCAGCGCCAAATCCGGCTCCACCCCAGTTGTGTCGCAGTCCATCATGAAGCCTATGGTGCCGGTGGGGGCTAGGACTGTTACTTGGCTGTTTCTGTAGCCGTGTTTTTCGCCTTGGGCCAGGGCTTCGTCCCAGGTTGCTTTGCTGGATTCGTAGAGAGAGCTTGGGACATTGTTTTTATTTATGTTGTTTACTGAGGCGCGGTGCATTCGGATTACGTCGAGGAATGGTTCGCGGTTTATGTACCAGCCGGGACAAGCTCCTCCGGGCATGTTGGTGGCTTCAGTTATGCCTAGACGCGTGGCTACAGTGTCGGTGGCTGGGGTTAGTGGTTGGCATTGTTCGGCTATCTTGCTTGACTGCAGGTAGGCTTCTCCGCACATGATGGCGGTTACGCAGGCGGCGTAGTCGCGGCCGGCGTCGGAGTCGTAGGGTAGGCCTGCGGCCATTAAGAGCGCGCCTAGATTTGCGTAACCTAAGCCTAGAGGGCGGTAGTCGTGAGAGTTGCGCATGATCATTTCTGTTGGGTATCCCGCGTTGTCGACGAGAATTTCCTGCGCGGTGATTAAGACGTCTACTGCGTGGCGATAGGCCTCGACATCAAACGTGCCATTCGGTGCGAACTTCAGCAGATTCAGGCTGGCTAGGTTGCAGGCTGAATCATCTAAGAACATGTATTCGCTGCACGGATTGCTCGCATTGATTCTTGCGGTGTTCTTCGACGTGTGCCAGCGATTTGTCGTCGTGTCGTATTGCATGCCAGGATCGCCGCAGTGCCAGGTGGCTTCGGAAAGTTTTTTGAGAAGATCTTTGGCTTTGTAGGTTTTCATGACGCTGCCGTCCTGCACCTTTTTGGTGGAGAAGTCGGTGTCGCGGACTACGGCGTACATGAAGTCGTCGGTTACGCGGACGCTGTTGTTTGCGTTCTGGAAGAAGATGGAGGAGTAGGCGTCGGAGTCGGGATGCGAGCCGTCGTAGCCTTGGGCTACGAGAGCGTGAGCCTTGGCTTCTTCTTTTTGCTTGCACTCGATGAACTCAACGATGTCGGGATGGTCGACGTTGAGGATGACCATCTTGGCGGCGCGGCGAGTTTTGCCTCCGGACTTGATTACGCCGGCGAAGGCGTCGAAGCCTTTCATGAAGCTTAGCGGACCGCTGGCTGTGCCTCCGCCGCTTAGGCCTTCAGTCGAGGAACGCAGCGGGGAAAGATTCGTTCCTGTACCTGATCCCCACTTGAAGAGCATTCCTTCGGTTTTCGCCAACGTGAGGATGGAATCGAGCGAGTCCTTTACTGAGTTGATGAAGCAGGCCGAGCATTGTGGCTTGCTGTAGCCGGTGATGCCGAACTCCACTTGCTGGGTCTGAGGATTCCAGTGCCAGTTGCGGGCGTCGGAATTGGGCTCGATGCGGTCGCAGCCTACGTTGAACCAGACCGGAGAGTTGAAGGCGGCGTACTGGCGGACGAGGATGTGGACCAGTTCGTCGTGGAATGTTGCGCCGTCTTCCGGAGTTTTGAAATAACCCTGGGCCAGTCCCCAGTTGCGGATGGTTTCAGCTACGCGGGTGACTAGCTGACGGACTCCGGTTTCGCGCTCGGGCGTACCGACCTTGCCGTGCAAGTATTTCGAGGCCACGATGTTGGTGGCGGTCATGGACCAATCTTTGGGGACTTCGACGTCTTTTTGTTCGAAGATCACGTTGCCTTGAGCGTCGGTGATCTGGGCGAGGCGGAGATCCCATTCGAGTTCGTCGTAGGGGGAGACGCCGGTCTTGGTGAAGAGGCGGCGGAAGGACAGGCCTAGGGTGGTTTTCTTGGCCTGGGCGGATGTGGGCACGGAGACGGTAGTGGTTTTGACCTCGGGCATTGCTCTCTCCATTATTAGTTAGATTCTATCTATCTCGACCCGATTCGGCGTCCCTTTGGGGGTGGATGCGGGAATTGGGTTGTGCCCGAACGGGAATTTGTTCGGGGTATTGCGGTTCTTGTAAAGAGCTTTTCTTTCGCCCTCTTTGGGGCTGTGCGGGGCTAAAGCCCCCTATCGTTTTCTCTTCTTACGCGGCACTAAAGCGCCGCTCTTCCACGGTGCTGCTTGTGCCTGTGGTGCTCGATACTTCCAAACCTCAGGGGCTAAGGCCCCAATTCATAAGCGCATCTGGCGGCACGACCGAAGTCGTGCCCTTCCCGGGCCTTGCTAACTCCGGGCCTTGCGAACCCTTCGGCCTAGAAGCCGGAGGGTAGGGGATGAGGACAGTGAAGATTTTTGTTGGCTCCGGAGTCCATGTTCGGGGCTGGGGTTGCCGCCTCCTGCATTGCTTTCTGGGTGTGTACCTCAGCTTGGATTCTGGCTCTGTCGGCAAACGCGGGCGAGGGCGCCCGCGCCACACCGAGATTGACTGGGGCCAGTTCCAGCGACGACTGGAAGTCCATGCCGAAGCCACTTGCTTTTTCGGCGGAGGAGAGCATCCACTGGTTTAGGGCGGCGCAGATGTTGCGGCGCTGGGTCTGGTCTTCGATGACTACGAAGCGCAGGAAGCAGCGTCCGGAGGCCAGGCGGGCGCGCATGGGATTTACGCGGGTGAACATGCGATCGAGAGTGAAGGCCATGTCGTCGTCTTCGGAGAACTGGAGGACGGCGAGCATGCGGCGGCCGGGTGCCTCAGCGGCTAAAGCCGGCGAGTTTTTTGGCGAGGTGACGGCACGACTGAAGTCGTGCCCTTCCCGATCTGTGCTCCTCCCGAGAGCCGCGACGTTGGATGCAACCTCCTCGACACGGGTGTTGCTCGGGCGTAAGTCTATGATTTCTTCGGATAGGGCGAAGATGCCGGGCTTGCTGGGGACTACCAGGAGGCTGTGGGGGGAATCGCAACGGAACCAGCGCGACCATTGCAGGCGGCGAGGGTCCACGGGGCGGTCGAAGCCGTGCCGGGCCAGGGAATCGGCGACGAGTCGAGTTAAAGCTTCCATCGAAGGCTCCTAAAACCAGGGCTCCTAAAACCGGTTTCGGCTTTCGGGCTTCGGGCTTCGGCCAGAAGCTGAACTGCGTTCCGGTGTGAGACGAATTTCTTACTGATTTAGTCGGCCCCCGGGGGAGGATCGGGGGAACGGCCACCGCACTTTCCATACACTTCCGAAGTGCCGACTTTCGGCCCCTCGGCTGGTGAGACCTCTTTGTTATCTTGCATTTACAGGTAGCGTCCGGTCACCTCTGGCCGGACGCCTGCCCGTAAATCCTTCCTGACAGCGCCCCTCAACTTGCGCCAGCCCCGTTCCCGCGAGACCGGCTTTTTAGGGGCTATGGGAATGCAAAGTTACTCCCGCTTATTGTGCCTGTCAAGAGGGAAACACCACAGGTTGTATCCTCAACAATGACGGCCTTGGT
>Ga0070765_100000236_pt1 | contig 33239 bp, 31 predicted proteins | sample HubBroMetageWFT5_FD_71516 | JGI IMG/M metagenome (GOLD analysis project Ga0070765, IMG submission 71516) | Warmed and freeze-thawed soil microbial communities from the Hubbard Brook experimental Forest, New Hampshire - Hubbard Brook CCASE Soil... | ecosystem: Environmental > Terrestrial > Soil...
AGGACGAAGGCGGCGTCGCTGCGGCGAGCTTCGCTTTCGAGTAAATTGCGCGAAGACGCGCTGCCAATTTCTTCGTCGGAGGTCCAGAGGAAGACGATGCGTTTGGTCAAAGAGACTTGGGATTGCTGGAGTGCTTCCAAAGCGAAGAGCGCTTGCACTATGCCAGCCTTCATGTCGAAGACGCCAGGGCCATAGGCTTTGCCCGCGCTGATACGAAAAGGCATCCTTGCGAGGGTGCCGACGGGATAGACGGTATCGTAGTGACCGAGGACGAAGAGTTGTGATTTTGACTGCGCGGCTGGGGGAGAATAGACGATGCGAAGGTGGTCGCCGCGAACTTTTTGTGGAATGACCTCGACGGCGGCTCCACGCTGGGACCAAAGGCCGGCGAGGAATTCACAGCAACGGTCGGCGGGAGCTTTATCGAGGCTGGGCGATTCGAGAAGGGTTAATTGCCTCAGAATTTCGAGCATTTGGGGGAGGCGAGGCTTGAGTTGATGGAGAAAGTTGAAGGATTGATCGGAAAAGTGTTTGGTGGGAGCCATGAGGCGAAAATGGTAGCAATCTCGTTTGGAAGCGGCAACGGGTGGTGAAACTTGAACCGCTCGATCGCGCAACGTGAGGCTGGTCGTTACATTCAAGAGAAAACCCGCACCCTGAAAGTCGCAGGGTGCGGCACCTGTCCCTCACGGGAAACGGGACATCGGCGAGCCGCAAATGATAAGCTTTGCCGGGAGCGCAAAGCGTCTATAATAAGAAGTTTGCGAAGGATTGGAGGGAAGTCGCAGACATGACCGTGAGTGATATGGGGGCGGGAACGCTGCTCGACATAAATCAGATTCAAAAATACTTGCCGCACCGCTATCCGTTTCTGATGATCGACAAGGTCGTGGAGATGGAACGGTATAAGAGAATCGTGGCCATCAAAAGTGTCACGATGAACGAAGATTTTTTTCAGGGACACTTTCCAGGCAAGCCGGTGATGCCGGGAGTGCTGATTCTGGAGTCCATGGCACAAGCGGGCGGACTGCTGCTTTTGCAGGAAATTCCCGATAGAGACAAGAAACTGTTGTATCTGGCGTCCATGTCGGACGTGAAATTCCGGCGCCCGGTGGTGCCCGGAGATCAACTGCGAGTGGAAGTGAATGTACTGGCGTGGAAGGGCGACCTGTGCAAGATCGAAGCAAAGGCCTTCGTTGAGAGCAACCTGGCGGCGGAAGCGAAAATGCTTTGCGTGATGGCCGATCGGGAAGAGCCCGCAAAATCGTAAATGGAAAAAGCGGTGCACATTCATCCGCAGGCGGTGGTTTCGCCGGACGCGACCCTGGGTGCGGGTGTGCAGGTGGGCGCGTTCGCGGTGATTGGGGCGGAAGTAGAGTTGGGTGAAGGTTGCGTGGTACACCACCATGCGGTCGTTCAGGGCCCTTCAAAATTTGGAGCGCGAAACGTATTTCATCCGTTCAGCGTGATCGGTGGAGACCCACAGGACTACACGTTTAGCGGAGAACGCGTGGAACTGGCGGTGGGCGACGGCAATATTTTTCGCGAGTATGTGACGATCAGCCGGGGAACAAAAAAGGGCGGGGGGATTACGCGCGTTCGGAACGAGAATTTTTTCCTGGCGTATTCACACGTGGGGCACGACTGTCAGATTGGAAACGGGACGCTGTTTGTGAATGGGGCGACGCTGGCGGGGCACGTGACGGTGCAGGATTATGTGACCATTGGGGCGTTTTCGCCGGTACACCAATTTTGCCGCTTGGGACAGTATGCATACATCGGGGCGAGTACGGTGATTACACAGGATGTGCTGCCGTTTTCCTTGATCGTGACCGAGCGGGAGACGAGGTGTTTTGGCGCGAACACGATTGGGTTGGAGCGAAAGGGATTTTCGGAGGAGCGGATCAAGGTTTTGCAGAAGGCCTTCCGGGTGCTCACACGGTCGAAGAAAAATACTTCGCAGGCGCTGGAAGAAATGCGTACGACACTGGCGGAGTCAGCGGACGTAAAAGAATTAGTGGAATTTGCGGAGAATGCGAAACGCGGAATCGTAAAGTAACAACTTCATGCCGGAAGCAGGACACAAAGAAACAGGATGGGGATTGATCGCGGGGAATGGGAGGTTTCCGTTTCTGGTGCTGGAAGCGGCGCGCAGCCAAGGGATTGAGATGGCGGTGATCGCGCTGAAGGAAGAGGCTTCGCCGGAATTGGAGAAGCTGGCGAAGCGCTTACACTGGGTGAGCCTGGGAGAATTGAGCAAAGCGATTGAGTTGATGCGGGGCGAGGGCGTGAAGCAAGCGGTGATGGCCGGGCAGGTGAAGCACAACAAGATTTTCGGCGCGATACGGCCAGACTGGAAACTGGCGAAGTTGTTGTTCTCGTTGCCGCGGAAGAATACGGATTCGTTGATTGGCGCGGTGGCCAAGGCGCTCGAAGAAGAAGGGATTGAACTGGTGGATTCGACGCTGTTTCTGAAACCATTGGTGCCCGAGGTTGGAGTGCTGACGCGGCGCGCTCCGAACGAGCAGGAAAATGCGGATATCGAGTATGGACTTGCAGTGGCGAGACAGATTGCGGCGATGGACGTCGGACAGACGGTGGTTATTTCGGACCAGGCATGTGTGGCGGTAGAAGCGATGGAAGGAACGGACGAGACGATTGAACGCGCAGGACGATATGCGCAAGGGAAACCGCTGGTGGTGGTGAAGGTGAGCAAGCCAAAACAGGATATGCGCTTCGATGTACCCGTGGTGGGAATACCTACCGTCGAAAGTATGAGACGCGCCGGCGCGACGGCACTGGCGCTGGACGCGGGGCGGACACTTCTTTTTGAGCGATCAGTCCTGATCGCGAAAGCGGATGAAGCAGGGATAGCGATTCAAGCGGTGCCCCTCCCGGCCGTGGAACCCAGTATTGATACAAAGGGAATGAAGAGGGGATGAGCGACAGCAGGGGTGTTTCCGGGGAAAATCGGAAAACGCGTGTGGCTGTAATCGGAACCGGGGAATTTGGCCGGAACCATGTTCGCGTATATGGCGAGATGGAAGCGGTTGAGCTGGTTGGGGTTTTCGACCGGGACGCAGAGAAAACTGCGGCAATCGCGAAAGAATTTGAGATTCTAGCGTTCTCTAGTCTGGAAGAGATGCAGGGAGCCGTGGATGCGGCGAGCGTGGCGGTGCCGACCGTAGCGCACGCGGAAGTTGGTTGCCGGTTGATGGAACTGGGTCTGGATGTGCTGGTCGAGAAGCCGATGGCGAGCACGCTGACGGAAGCAGACGAATTGGTGGCGGCGGCAAAGAAACACGGACGCGTGTTGCAGGTGGGACATGTGGAACGGTTCAATCCCGCGGTGTTGGCAATCGAGCCGATCGTGAGCAAGCCGCTGTTTTTTGAGGTGCATCGTTTGGGAGTATTCACGCCCCGTAGCCTGGACGTGGATGTGATTTTCGATTTGATGATTCACGATCTGGATATATTGCAGGCGCTGGCGAACGAGGAAGTGACGGAAGTGAAAGCAGTGGGCATTCCGGTGCTGACGGACAAGGTGGACATTGCGCACGCGCGGCTGGAGTTTGCGGGCGGCGCAGTGGCGAACGTGACGGCGAGCCGGGTTTCTACGGAGCGCGTTCGCAAAATGAGATTTTTCCAACGGCACGAATATATTTCCGTGGACTACGCTAGGCGCGACGCGTTGCGGATTGCCGTGAAGCGGCCGGGGCCTCAGCCGGAATTTGGGTTTGAAAAACTGGCAGCGCCGAGCACGGAGCCATTGCGGGCGGAGTTGGAAGCGTTTGTTTCGTCGGTGAAGAGCCGAGTGGCGCCGAAGACGGATGGGCGCGCGGGACGGGAAGCATTGGGGTTAGCGAGCCGGGTAATGGAAAGCATCCGGGAGCACGATGCGCGCGTCCAACCAAGTGCGTACAGCAAGTCAGCAGTGCAAAGCAACCCGGAAAAAGCTAATCGATGATCGACAGGATTCTAGTTCCGAAAGGCGCGCGTCTACCTGATGGAGACGTACCGAGCACGCGGCGACGTCCCTCGTCGCTGGATGAGCGGACGCTGGTGCCCAACACACTGCCGATAGTGGAGTTGGATGGGCATTCCACCATTCCTTCCAATTTACCGCTGGAATCGATCGCGACACGTGTCGTAGTGCCGCGCGACGTGAACGTGGAAATGGTCCAACGGCGGGATGAATCGACCCTGCCGCCACAGCCAACGGACATGGACGAGCGCATTACCGTCCCGCAAGGCGCGAAGCCTCCGGATGAAATTCCGCAAATGAGCCCGGTGTCCGAAGAATTGGTGGAACCGGACATTATTCAGACCGGTGAGCTTTCGTTTTTGCCGCCCGAGCGCGCTGACCAGCGACCGCTAAAGGAAAGGTTGGTCAACGTCGGGTCGGTCATATTTCACATTTTGCTGGTGCTGTTCCTGATATTTGAGCCGAAGATTTTCGGACCGCATGTGCGAACAGGTGAGGAAGAGGAAATTGCGCGACGGCAGATGACGGTTTTGCTCCCGCCGGGGGCGTTGGATTCGTTGAAGCCTTCGCCGAGGCCGGCGCCGCATCAACCGGTCAACGTAGATCCGCGGATTATACGGAAAGTTGCGCCGACGCCGAAGGTTGAGCCGCCTCCTACACCGCAACCTGAGCCGCCGAAGAAGGAGTTGCCGAGTGCGCCTGCGCCGCAGCCGAATGCAGTAGCGCCCGCGCCGAAGGCGGAGACAACATCGAGAGGCGATTTGCCGAAGTCGCCGCCGAAATTGGAGACACCGGACATGCCAGTGCCGGAAAAAGGATTGATTCTGCCGAAGCAAGGTTCGCCGGGCGACATGATCCGCGATGCGGCTGGAAAAACGGGAAGAGTAAATACGCCTGTCCCGACAGGCGGAGGCCAGCCACTACCCGGAGGCGGACGACAAGGCGGTGGCGGAAGAGCAACGGCGGGCGCCGGAATCGACCTGCTTACGGACACGCAGGGAGTGAATTTTGACGACTACTTGCGCCGCGTGTATCTGACCGTGAAGCAGAATTGGTATTCGGTGATGCCGCCATCCGTATCGATGGGAGATCAGGGAGTGGTTTCTCTGCAATTCAAGATTATGGCGGATGGTAGCGTTCCGGACGCCGATCCCCGCCAGGTTTTCAGTTCCGGAAAAGAGCCGCTGGACCGCGCGGCGGTTTCTTCCATACGCGGGTCGAATCCGTTTCAACCGCTGCCTTCGGCTTTTAAAGGCCCGTACATCGAATTGCGCTTCACGTATTATTACAATTTGCCCGTGCCGCAAAACTAGGCGGATTCCATGAAACTGCACCGCCCGCAAGTGCTTGGAAGTTTGTTGCTGGCGCTGATTGTGTTCGTAGTGCTGCTCGTGCGTGCCTGGCCACTGCTGTTTCCCAAATGAACAAAAATTCCGTGCTGCCGCTGGTGGCGATTGTTGGGCCGACCGCTTCGGGAAAATCCTCGTTGGCAGTGTGGCTTGCGCAACGACTTGGCGGAGAAGTGGTCGCCTGCGATTCGACGCAACTCTATCGCGGGTTTGATATCGGCACGGCGAAACCTAGCGGGAGCGAACGCCAAGGAATTCCGCACCATTTGATTGACGTGCTGGAACCCACGGAGGAGGCGACTGCTGGCGGGTATCGCGAGCGGGCCGAAGTGGTGTTGGCGGAATTAGGTTCGCGGAAGCGATTGCCAATTTTCACGGTGGGAACTGGGCTGTATCTGCGGGCGTTGCTATTGGGATTGGCGGACGTGCCGCAGAGGTCGGAAGCGTTGCGCGAGCGGTTGCGGGCGAGGGCGGCGGAGCATGGCGAAGGGCATTTGCACCGGATACTCGGGAAACTTGATGCGAAGTCAGCCGAGTGGATTGACGCTGCGGACGAGAAGAAACTGATTCGCGCGATTGAGGTTTGCATTTTGGCGAAGAAGCCGCTTTCGGAAGTACACCGAAGCGGACGGAATCCGTTGCGGGGGTGGAGGGCCATCAAGATTGGGTTGGCTCCCGAGAGGGAAACGCTGTATGCGCGCGTGCATGCGCGGACGGACTCCATGCTGGCGAATGGATGGATCGAGGAAGTGAAAGCGTTGTTGGCGAATGGGCTGCCGTCGGATCCGAAACCGTTCGATTTTATCGGCTACCGTGAATTACAGAAAGTGTTGGACAAGCAGATTTCGTTGGAGGAAGCGCGAGCGGCGATCCAGCAAGCGACGCGGCGATACGCAAAACGGCAAATGACGTGGTTTCGAAAGGAAGAAGGAGTCCACTGGATCAACGGGTTTGGAGACGATCCGAAAGTGCAGAGTGAAGTGCTGGAGCGGATTCAGAAGGAGCTCCAGGTTTAGGCATTTGGGACGCAACTTGCCAACCTTAGTGCGTCGTGCAGCCCGTGCGTTTAGCGGATCGCCTCAGAAGGCGGTCCCTACAAAACCCAGGAACAAGTGAGCGAAACGGGGAATGGACGTATAATCTAAAAGAGGCACCGCTCCTTTTTGCAGCGACCCGGAAATGAACTTTTCGAAACTCCCTCCCATACTTCACGCATGAAATCCCCGCACGACATTTCTGTTGCTGAGCGTGCGCTCCTGATTGGAGTTGGGTGGAAACGCGCGCCTCGGTTCCCCGGAATGCCGGTGGGCGAGCAAGGACGCGAGTCGTTAATCGAATTGGAAGAGCTGGCACGCAGCGCCGGGGCAGAAGTGGCGGGCACGCTGTTCCAGGTGCGGGATAAGGCCGACCCTGCGACGCTGGTTGGGCGGGGGAAGTTGGATGAGATTCGCGCGGAAGCCAATGCCCGGCAAGCGCCGCTGATTATTTTCGACAGCGAGCTCACGCCGATGCAGCAGCGGAACATCGAAGAAGCTACCGAGCGACGGGTGATCGACCGGACGCAGCTAATCCTGGATATTTTCGCGCGACATGCGCGCAGCCGTGAAGGGCAACTGCAGGTAGAACTAGCGCAATTGAATTATCTGTTGCCGCGATTGACCGGGAAGGGCGCGCAGATGTCGCGACTGGGAGGCAAAAGCGGCGGTGGAGGAGCTGGCGGCGCGGGCGGGGGTGCGGGGAGAATTGGCGTACGCGGACCTGGAGAAAAGAAATTGGAGACGGACCGCCGGCGCATTCGCGACCGCATAGCTAGAATCAAAGAGAGTATCGAAGAAGTGCGGCAACAGCGCGCTCTGCGGCGCGAGGCGCGGAATGCGGTGCCGCTGGGAACTGTAACGCTGGTGGGATACACGAACGCCGGGAAATCGACGCTGTTTAATGCGTTGAGCCGGGCGGAAGTGCTGGTTTCGTCGCGAATGTTTGCGACTCTGGATCCGACGGTGAGGGCGGTCCGGCTGCCATCGAATCGAAGAATCCTGGTTTCGGATACAGTGGGATTTATCCGGGAGTTGCCGAAGGGACTCATAACCGCATTTCGCGCGACGCTGGAAGAGGTACAGGAGGCGGCACTGCTTCTGCAGGTCAGCGACATTTCGAACGTGCATCACGACGAGCTTGATTGCGAAGTGGACAAGATTCTCGCGGAGTTGGGTGTATTGGACCGGCCCAGGCTCCATGTGTTCAACAAAGTGGACCGGCTAACGGCGGAGCAGCGAGCGGAATTTGCAGCGGCTTGGACGCGAAGAGGTGGCGGAGAAGAATTGCCGGTGTTCGTTTCCGCGATAACCGGAGAAGGTCTGGATGAATTGCTGCGACGCATTGATGTATCGTTGCCGACCGACCCGCTGGTGAAGTTGTTTCTGCACATGCCTCTGAAAGAAGGTCGATCGCTGGCGCTGATTCATTCGCTGGGCCGCGTGCTGCGATCGGAGGTGTGCGATTCGCACATGGATCTGGAAGCGGAGATTCCCGCGGCGGTGGTGAGACGGCTGAAACTGGAGAAGTATACGGTGAAGGAACATCCGGCGGTTGCTTTGCGTACTTGAGTGAGAGAGAGAATTGGCGATGGCTTCTTTCCTGCTGTGGTGTTTACTGCTGATTTTGTGTTGGCCGCTGGCTTTGCTGGCGCTGGTTCTTTATCCGCTGGTGTGGTTGATTCTATTGCCTTTCCGAATCGTGGGGATCGCGGTGGACGGAGTGTTGGGACTTTTGCGAGGGATTTTCTATTTGCCGGTGCGTGTGCTGCGAGGTCCCCGCGCGGTTTGATAGTGAGTGAAATGCAACGACGTTAACTCCCGAGTAACGCCTGGAAAAACCGTTAAATATGAATGAAATGTTACGGTAACGGACCCTCCGACGCCGTATGGCGCAGGGGATAGCCATTGTGGAAATTTCTGTGGAAAGTACGGAAAGCTTGCTTTGGCTGTGAATTCCCAAGCGGCGTGGGGCCGCTGCTATCTGAAAATGTGTCCTTGCATCGTGTTGGTATTTATATACTTATATCGTTTTTGGGGCTGAACTTGAATCCCGCTATGGTCGCAATCGCAACATTGCCGCAATAGGCTTTTGCACAGGTTTGCAGCACGAGTGTTACGAAAGAGTATCACCGCGAACCCGAGAGCTACAGACGGACTAGTAACCGCAGAGTACCGCTTTAGCTCCGAAAATCGGCGCCCGTCAAGCGTTGACGCGTGTAAAAGCGGAGTCTATAGTGAGCCGAGGGTGTCCGAAAGGCGATTCGAAGCCGAGTCGAGACGCTCTTCTCTATGAACCTTCCGAATGGCCTAACTCTACTCCGCATATTTTTCGTGCCGGTGCTGATTGTGGTTCTGCTGACGCGGAGCCCCAACGTGGACGTGTGGGGATTGAGCGTACATTTTGAAGTTTGGGGCGTGATGATCCTGCTGGCGGCGGCGGCGACAGATTGGGCGGATGGATATTTTGCGCGAAGAAACTCCCAGGTCACCACCCTAGGAATATTGCTGGATCCAATCGCAGACAAGCTGTTGATATCGGCGGCGTTTATTTCTCTGGTGGATATGCACCTGGTGCCGGCGTGGATGGTGGTAATCATCATAGGTCGGGAGTTCACCATACTGGGACTGCGCAATATTGCTTCGGCGGAGGGATTTACGATTGCCGCCTCCACGCTGGGCAAGATGAAGATGGTGCTGCAAGTCTGCGCCGTGGCGGTGCTGATCGCGGGCGCCAGACATCCGTCGCTGAATAAGTTCGCCGAACTGCTGCTTTGGCTGGTGGTAATCAGCGCGTTGATTTCGGCGGCGCAATATTTTCACCGGTTCTGGGGCCATCTGGACGATCGCATCAAGCAGCGGCGCAAGTTGAGCATGCTGGAAGCGCAGAAGAAATCGCAGGACGCGGTGCCGCTCTGAATCGTGCATCGAGAAGCCGTTGCGATAGCTGAGTTTACGGCGGAGTTGAAGCGACAGCCGTCTGGGACAAAAGGCGCCCGCCTCAGAAGGCGGCCGCTACACAGGCAAAAGCAGATACCTCACGCGCAGAAGGATCCGCGGAAAGAAAAAGCCCGTTTCGAGAGATCGAAACGGGCTTTGCTTTCTAAAGGTGAAAAGATGAACTATTCGATTTCGACGTAATCACCGGCAAAAACGTCGATGCTGGTGAAGGTGACAAAGACGGTCGCGGAATTACGGCTCACGTTGATGACGACACCTTCGCCGAGGACTTCCCGGGGAAGATCACTCCATTTGTATTTCACCGGGGTGCTGCCGAAACCGTACATTTTGTACTGAAAGCCTTCGAGATTCGGAGCGGTCTCGGCGACGGTGCCCTCGTGCCGGAAGAAGCGGATGTAATCGCCTTCCTTGACGCCTTGGGCGTTGCCGAGATTTATGTAAGCGGTGGAATTCTTGCCAAACAGTTGAGAGAAAGTATGGCCCATTACCAGCATTCCAACGGCTTTCCCGCTGGGAGGAGCGAAGTGGTCAAATTCACCGATTGGCTTGTACGCCGGCGAGGGGCGCTCCTGGTAAGGCCGAACGATATCGCCGCGCTGCATGTAGTCGCAGGAAAAGGTGATAACGGCGGTGGAGGTGTTGGGCTCAACCCGGATGACGCGTACGTGGCCTTCATCGGCGTATACCGTGCCCATGGCTTTTATCAATTTGTTTTGCCACTTGAACCACTGAACATCCGTCGGTTCGGTAACAGGGCGAACAACAGAGAAACGATCGCCGACCTTTACGCCTTGGTTTGAGCCTTTGCTCAGGAAGACGTAGTCGCCACGCGAAAAAATAACTTTGATGTTGGATTGTTCGCCCGAGATGAGCCGGGTATCATCCGGTACTTTGTCAGCCGTGACGAAGCCGGAGCAGTACACCGCGGTGTAATCCGGGGAAGTCGCGGTCGGAACGGCTTGAGTGGAAGTCACTACCGGGGGGGCCGGAGTGTCTTGAGCCCAAGCACCAGAAGCCGCGAACAGTAGTCCGAAAGTTAATGCTGCTGCGTTTGCGCGCATTCTCATAACTCCTTCAATCACATCAAGAAAGGGCACGCCTTGAAAGGGCCGTGCGGGGACTTGCATCATTGAAACTAACAAGCGTCCCTGACCACGTCAACAAAATGGACGGACAGGCTTTACACTTTAGCAAAGGCATGCTACAAGCCCTGTTTTCAATGGATTGGGAGGGTTTTTGGGAGGAATGAGGGGTATCGGGCAAGGGATTGGCAGGCTCTGCGGGGTAGCCGCTGCCAGAACGGCACTGGAACTGGAGAAACTGGTCAGGCAGGCGTTGCGCTTAACGCCCACTGTGGAGCTGCGACTCGACTGGCTGGAGAACGACGCGGAGCGCGATCAGTTTTTGAAATGGCTTACGACGGCAAAGACGGAGAAGGCGACATTTTTGGCGACGTGCCGCCGGAGATTGGGCGGCGGCGAATTTTCGGGTGACGCCGGAGCGGAGCTGTACTGGTTGATCCGCGCGCGCGAAGCTGGTTGCCAATGGTGCGATCTGGAAGTGGAGACGCTGGAGGAGTTGCCTGGGAAATCCGTGCGCGGGTTCGCCGTGCCGGAGAGCGTGTTGCTGTCCATTCACGATTTTCAACGGACGCCGCGATTGCCGGGATTGGGGCGGCTGCCTGCGGGATCTGGGGCGGACGCGATAAAGATTGCGGCAATGTCGCGGAGCATTGCGGACAGCGCACGACTGCTGCGAGTCGCGCAAAAATCGAAACAGGTTGTGGTGGTGCCCATGGGGGAAGTGGGCTTGGCTGCGCGCATTCTGGCGCTGAGGGAAGGCAGTGCCTTGGCGTACGGTCCGCTAGGAGCGACGACCGCGCCGGGACAGATAGGATTGCGCGAGCTGAAAGAACTGTACCGGGCGCATACGTTGACCGGGAGATCGAAAGTGTTTGGAGTGATTGGCGATCCCATCGGGCACTCGTTGTCGCCATTGCTCCATAACACCGGCTACATCGAGAAGAAGGTCGACGCGGTGTTCGTGCCGTTCTTGGTGGAGAAGCTGGAAGATTTTTTGAAGACGGCTGCGGATTTTGGCGTTTCGGGATTTAGCGTGACGATTCCACATAAACGGACGATTCTGCGGCATCTGGATGAGTGTGAGGACCTGGCGGAGCAGATCGGGGCGGTAAATACCGTGAGTGTTGGGAAGAATGGTGCCTTGCGTGGATCGAATACGGATTATGTGGGTGCACTGAGGGCGTTGGAAGGGAAGTTAAGCTTGCGCGGCAGGCAGGTCTTGATTTATGGCGCAGGTGGATCGGCACGAGCGGTCGCGTTTGCGGCAGCGCAGGCCGGCGCAGAGGTTTTCGTCAGCGCAAGGCGAGAAGCAGCGGCGCGTGAACTGGCTGTTTGGGTGAAGGGGGAAGTTGTTGCGCGGAAGAGTTTGCGCAAGAGGCGATTTGACGTAATCGTAAATACGACGCCGGTGGGCATGCATCCCCACGAGGGGGTTTCGCCATTGGCGGCGGGCGAGTTAAACTGTTCGCTGGTTATGGATCTCATCTACCGTCCAATACAAACCAAACTGCTGAAGATCGCCGCAGCGCGCGGAATCGCGACCGTTTCCGGCGTGGAAATGTTCCTGGCGCAGGGAATCGCGCAATGGGAACTGTGGACCGGAAAGACGGCCCCCGAAGCTGCGATGCGCCGCGCCGTGGTTGGCGCCCTCCGAGCGGAAGAACAACATCGCTGGTGACGCCCCGGCGAAGGAAATACCCGCGCTTTACAATCAGAAATAGAAAATATTCCAGTAGCCATTTTGGTGCGTGACTCCATGATTCTGCCATCGTTTCAGGAATTTGAGCGGCTGGCCAAACAGGGCAACCTGATCCCGGTCTATAACGTTTTCTCGGCGGATTTGCTGACGCCGGTGAGCGCGTATCTTCGGCTGGCGCAGGGTGCACGATATTCGTTCCTGCTGGAGAGCGTGGAAGGCGGCGAGAAGATTGCGCGGTACACGTTCGCGGCCGCGCATCCCGAGGAAGTGTTCCGGTATGTGAATGGCGCGTGCGTCCTGGAAAGCAAGGACCGCATGATCTGGGAGGAGCGCGATCCGATTTCGTTCTTACGAGAGCACATGGCGCAATTTAAGCCGGTGCGCTTGCCGGGGTTGCCGCCGCTGGTGGCAGGGGCAATCGGGTATTTCAGCTATGACATGGTGCGGCTGATCGAGCGGCTGCCGAAACGTCTGCGCGACGAGATCGGACTTTATGACGCGATGCTGATGTTTTATCGCGGAATTATTGCGTTTGATCACGTGCAGCATCGATTGTGGATCGTACGAAACGTATACACAGGCGGCCCAGGGAATTTGCGGGCGAAATACAACGCGGCGGTGAAAGAGATCAAGAAGACGCGGAAATTGCTGGAGGAGCCGGTTGCGGCGGAAAAGCCGGGAATTGTGAGAAAGGGAAAAGCGCCGGCGGTAGTTTCCAATTTCAAGCACGGGGAATATCTGGAGGCAGTACGAAAGGCGAAGAGGTATATCCGCGAGGGCGATATTTTCCAGGTGGTGCTGAGCCAGCGGTTTTCGGCGAAGACAAAGGCCGCGCCGTTCGATATCTACCGCGAGTTGCGGGCCTTGAATCCATCGCCCTATCTTTTCTACCTGCAACTGAATGACGTTCATGTTGTGGGAAGTTCACCGGAAATGCTGGTGAAAGTGCAGGGACGCGACGTGTTCTACCGGCCGATCGCGGGAACGCGGTGGCGGGGGAAGGACGAGGCAGAAGATTTGCGGCTGGAGCAGGAGATGCTGGCCAGCGAAAAGGAGCGCGCCGAGCACATTATGCTGGTGGACCTGGGTAGAAACGACCTGGGGCGGGTTTGCGAGTACGGGACTGTGAGGCCCGAGAAATTGATGACGGTGGAACGGTACTCGCACGTGATGCACCTGGTTTCTGCGCTGCGAGGACGGCTGCGGGAGGACGTGGACTGTTTTGATGCGCTGATGGCGTGTTTCCCTGCGGGAACGGTATCGGGCGCGCCGAAGGTACGGGCGATGGAGATTGTCGAAGAGCAGGAGAAGACGCGGCGGGGCATTTATGCGGGAGGGATTTTGTACCTGGATTTTGCAGGCAATCTCGATTCGTGCATCGCGCTTCGGACGATGGTGATCAAGAACGGAGTGGCGCATGTGCAGGCCGGGGGCGGAATCGTGGCGGATTCGACGCCCGAGGGTGAATATCAGGAATCGGTGAATAAAGCCAAGGCGCTGCTGCGCGCATTGGAGGCTGCACAGGTGCGCGGGTCCAAGAAAGCGAAGGGGAAAGCGAAGGGCAAGCCGTGATTCTGTTGCTAGATAACTACGATTCGTTTACCTACAACCTGGCGCAGTACCTGGGAGAGTTGGGTTGCCGGGTGGAAGTGCACCGGAACGACAAGATTTCGGTAGAGCAGATTGCGCGGAAGAAACCGCAGGGCATCGTGATTTCGCCTGGGCCGTGCACGCCGCAAGAGGCGGGTATTTCCATGGAGCTAGTGCAGCAGCTAGCGGGGAAATTCCCGATTCTGGGCGTATGCCTGGGCCACCAAGCGATTGGTGCGGCGTTTGGCGGAAAGATCGTTCGGGCACCGAAGCTGTTTCATGGGAAGACGAGCGAGATTCTGCACGATGGAAAAGGCGTGTTTGCCAGGCTGCCGAAGCCGTTTACCGCGACTCGGTATCACTCGCTGATTGTGGAGAGGAAATCGCTGCCTCGCGCATTGGAGATTACCGCGGAGACGGATGGAATCATCATGGGACTGCGGCACCGGACGGAAAAGATTGAAGGCGTGCAGTTTCACCCGGAGTCGGTGCTGACGGAGTCTGGGAAGCAGTTGCTGAGGAATTTTTTGGAGTTGTGAGTGTGGGCGAGCACGAGGAACCCCAAGAGGGCGGCGTGAAGCCGGCCCGACAAGAATGAGACGAGATTTGTGGGTGGTGCGGACATGGGGCGCAGCAATGCTGCGCCCCTACTAGAAAGGGGGAGTTGGCTGATAGCTTTATAGTTACAGGAGAAGAAAAATAGAATGTTATATTAGTGAATACATTATATCGATTGTTTAGTTATAGTGGCGTAGGGTGCTCCCAGTGGGTTGTCCCTTCCCTTGCGTTAACCCCTGGAGGTATCCCATGCGTTCACTTCGCGCTGCCTTTGCCCTCGCGGCTGTGTCCTTTCTTTTATTCCAAACTGAGAAACTGATTGCGGGTTCGAAGTCGCCGCTTGGTGTGTTGACGCAAGCCATAGCGGCGCACCTGAATGAGGCCGCGGCTTTCCCGGGGCTGTCGCACCGCAAGGGTGGACGGCAGCGTCTTTACGCTGGGAGGCGATAGCGAAGTGTCGCTGCACCGGATCGATCGCCCCGAGTGCATGAACCTCCACCGCCGTGTTTTCTCCCGCCGAAAAATAAACGCTCCCGGCATTCAGGTCCGCATGAGACCCATGCTCGTGAAACCCGCGAATAATATTCCGTCGCAAGCAGAGGTGTGCTTCAAATTACCGCGAAACACAGCGATCTGGCGTTCCTGAACCGGCAGGAGTTTCAGGTTTTGCCGGAAGGCGATACGTACCGGATTTATCTTGGGGATGATTAGGGCTCAGGGGCGGTCACGGGTGGTGCGGGCGGCAAAATCTGGGGCGCGAATAAGATTGGGTATTTTATTGTGGGGGAGCGGTTGCGGGAGTGGCCGCCTGGCGCATTCACGACATTATTGATTCGCAGAGTGGGATTGAGAGTCCTGCAAAACAGTGAAGAGAAGAAAAAGATTTAGCGCAGAGTTCGCAGAGGAGCCGCAGAGTTCGCGGAGATATTTTGGAGTTTCGACAGACTACGGCTTGGAAGGTTTCTCTGGCTGGATCGCGTTCGAGAAGGATATGAGATGCTCCAGTTTTTCCAAGGCGGCGCCTGAGTGGATGGCGTCGCTGGCTAGCCCTGCGCCCTCAAGGAAGTTCTTTGCACGGCCGGAGGCGACTAACGCTGCGGCGGCATTGATCACGACGATGTCGCGTCTTGGACCGGAGTCTTGTTGGAAAAGGTCGAGGATGAGTGCGGCGTTTTCCGCGGCGCTACCTCCGAGCAGGCAAGCTAGAGGCGCGCGTGCAACTCCAAAGTCCTCGGGCGCGATGGTATAGCGGCGAATCTGTTTACCACGCACTTCCGCGACGAGGGTTTCTCCTTCCAGTGAGATTTCATCCAGACCGCCGGCCCCGCTAACGACGAAGGCGTGGCCGATTTTGAGAGCCGCCAAGGCGTTTGCGACTGGGTCGAGGACGTCTCGTGAATAAACACCCAGAACTTGCGCTTCGGCACCGGCTGGATTTGTGAGCGGCCCGAGAAGATTGAACACGGTGCGTTTGCCGACTTCCTTGCGGGCGGGCGCGGCGTGGCGCATGGCGGAGTGTATCGAGGGTGCGAAGAGAAAGCCGATGCCCACTTCGCGAATGGCGCGACCGACCTGAGTGGGCGTGAGGTCGATGCGGACGCCCAGGGCTTCCAGAACGTCGGCGGAGCCGGTACGAGAGGTTGCAGCGCGATTGCCGTGTTTCGCGACAGTGGCGCCTGCCGCGGCAGCGACGAACGCAGCCGCAGTCGAGATATTGAAGGTGCCAAGGGCATCTCCACCGGTGCCACATGTGTCGACCATCCATACGGGGCGAGCCTCGCCTGCAGCAAACACGGGAGCGGCGTGCTGGCGGATGACGGCAGCAAAGCCGGTGAGTTCATTGGTGTGAACAGGGCGTTGGTTGAAGGCGTGAAGGAAACTAACGAGCAGCGACGTTTCGAGTGTTCCAGAGAGAACCTGCCGCATGAAGAATTCGGCCTCGTCGCGCTCAAGGACGCGGCCGGCTTCCAGTTTGTCGAACAATGATGCGATGGAAAGCATTGTACTTTTCGCCAGCGATTCCGCCGTCTTGCCCGTTCTTCGTGTCTCAAGTAGACTTTAGTGTTTGCGAAGCCTCAAATTCTAACATCTGTGCGCTGCGCAATGCGGCACAGAGCGCCGCCCGAACTCCGAAGGGCAGTGTAGAAGGCAGAACCTCACATGAAGATTCACGAATATCAAGCGAAAGCGATATTGGCGCGTTACGGCGTGACGACGCCGCGAGGCGAAGTTGTATTCACGAAGGAAGAAGCGCGTGAGGCGGCGCAGCGGCTGAAGTGGCAGGTGGCGGTGGTGAAAGCGCAGATTCACGCCGGAGGCCGCGGGAAGGGCGGCGGCGTGAAGCTGGCGCGTTCGTCTGACGAAGCGGCGGAATATGCTTCGCAGATTGTGGGAATGACGCTGGTTACGCCGCAGACGGGCCCGCAGGGACGCGTTGTGCGCCGATTGCTGATTGAAGAAGGCTTGGACATCAAGAGGGAGCTGTACCTAGGGCTGCTGGTGGACCGCGAGTCCGGCAGGCCGGTGTTTATGGCGAGTTCCGCGGGCGGAATGGATATCGAAGAGGTCGCGAAGGAAAACCCCAACGCTATCATTCGTGAACCAATTCATCCGGCGGTGGGTCTGCAGCCGTATCAGGCGCGGAAAATTGCGTTTGCGCTGAAGCTTCCCGGGGAATTGACCGGCGTTGCGACACACTTTTTCCAGGCGCTGTATCGTGCGTTTGTGGATACCGACGCATCGCTACTGGAGATCAATCCGTGCGTGCTGACCGGCGACGGAAGGCTCGTGGCGTTGGACGCGAAGATGACCTTCGACGACAACGCGCTGTTCCGTCACAAGGAATTGCGCGAACTGCGCGACCTGGATGAGGAAGATCCACTGGAAGTGGAAGCTTCGAAGTATGGATTGAACTACATCAAATTGGACGGCAACGTGGCGTGCATGGTGAACGGCGCGGGACTGGCGATGGCTACGATGGACATCATCAAGTACGCGGGCGGATCACCGGCGAATTTCCTGGATGTGGGCGGGGGGGCTTCGGCGGACCAGGTGAAAAACGCGTTTCGGATCTTGTTGAGCGATCCCGCGGTGAAGGCCGTATTCATTAATATCTTTGGCGGAATTTTGCGCTGCGATGTGCTCGCTACCGGTGTGGTGGCGGCGGCCAAGGATTTAGAGGTGAAGATACCGGTGGTCGTGCGCATGGAAGGAACCAACGTGGAACGCGGGCAGCAGGTTTTACGGGATAGCGGATTGAATTTTACGATTGCGGATGGAATGAAAGATGGGGCGCAGAAAGTGGTCGCGCTGGCCGGGGGTGCGCGATGAGCGTTCTGGTAAATGAAAAAACGCGAGTGCTGGTGCAGGGATTCACTGGGCGCGAGGGTACGTTTCACGCGCAGCAGATGATCGAGTACGGAACGAATGTAGTGGGCGGGGTTACGCCGGGGAAGGGCGGAACGAAGCACCTGGAGCGGCCGGTGTTCAACACCGTTGCCGAAGCGGTGAAGGCTACCGGGGCGGACGCGTCGGTTATTTTCGTGCCACCACCGTATGCTTCGGACGCAATTCTGGAAGCGGCGGACGCGCAAGTGCCGTTGGTGGTGTGTATCACCGAAGGAATCCCTGTGCTGGATATGGTGCGCGTTGCCCAGGTAGTGGATAAGGCGAAGACACGGCTGATTGGTCCGAATTGTCCGGGAGTAATTTCACCCGGGAAATGCAAGATCGGAATTATGCCGGGGCGGATTCATAAGCAGGGAGTTGTGGGCGTGGTGAGCCGAAGCGGAACCTTGACTTATGAGGCGGTGCACCAGTTGACGCAGCTTGGTATCGGGCAGTCAACGTGTATTGGAATTGGCGGGGATCCGATCATTGGCACTTCGTTTCTGGATTCGATACAGATGTTCAACGATGATCCGGACACGCACGCGATTATCTTGATTGGCGAGATTGGTGGGAATGCAGAAGAACGGGCGTCCGAATGGATTAAGGTACACGTGAAGAAGCCGGTGGTTGGATTCATTGCGGGGCAGACGGCTCCTCCTGGACGGCGCATGGGACATGCCGGCGCGATTATCAGCGGTGGGCAGGGAACGGCGAAGGATAAATACACGGCGATGAATGCGGCGGGAATTCACACCGTGGAGACGCCGGCAGACTTAGGATCGACGGTTAAAACCGTATTGAAGTAGAGGGCGACGAGCGGACCGCTGGTTAAAATTCAAGGGAAAAGGGAAAAAGGAGAATTTCGTGGCGATTGAACGGACGTTTGCGATTATCAAGCCGGATGCGGTGGGCCGCGGGTTACAAGGCGAGATTCTGTCGCGCATTCATAAGGCGGGATTCCAGATTGTGGCGATCAAGTCCATGCGCTTGACGAAAGAGGAGGCTGGCGGGTTTTACGCGGTACACAAGGCGCGGCCATTTTTTGGAGAGCTGACGGAGTTTATGAGTTCCGGCAAGATATTTGCGATGGTGCTGGAGGCCGAAGGCGCAATTCTGAAGTGGCGCGATACCATGGGCGCCACTGATCCGAAGAAGGCGGCGCCGGGCACGATCCGGCACGATCTGGGGACAAACATCGGGAACAATTGCACGCACGGTTCCGACGCGCCCGAGACTGCAGCGTTTGAGATTGGGTATTTTTTCTCCGGGCTGGAGTTGATCTAGACGCTGTTGTTTCCGCAGATCGAGACAGGGTTGACTGCTTGCCACTATCCCTCCGCTCCGGTGAAGCGGGCGGGACGCAAACACCGCGCTCCGACCCGCAGACTACGCTCCTTTCCGGCCGGGATGACAATTCACAAAAAAATTGACACGGAAGTGGGCTGTCTCCAGCAGGGTGGGCGCTCCGATGCAAAGTACATTCAGGTGCGGCTGTAGTGAGCGGACCGCCTCAGAAGCCGGTCCCTACACAGACAAGAGGCATCGAACAGGCCATGACCGGCTTTGACGCCACACTGAAGTTGCCTAGAGTTCCTCCCGGTGCCCTATTCCCCTTTCTCGTGCGTCTGAGCATAATAGCCAGGAATCTGCCTTTCTTGCGCTGAGGGAGGTCCCCAATGTCTCGCATAACTCGCCGGAAGTTTTTTGGACATGCTGCGTTTGGAGCCGCTACGGCATGGCTGGCGCCACGATCTCTGGCGGAGCGACTGGCCGCGATTCCCGGGTTAACTCAAAAATTCTCTGCTACCGATACCGTCACTTTGGGTAACACCGGAATTCAGACGTCGCGCTTGGCGATGGGAACCGGCACCAACGGGGTCGGCCATCGCTCGAATCAGACGTCGCTGGGCGTGGACGGATTGTCGCGGCTGCTTTTGAACGGAAACGACAATGGCCTGCGATTTTTCGATTCGGCGGACAGTTACGGGAGCCACCCACACGTTGCCGAAGCTCTGAAACACGTTGACCGCAGCAAAGTGACGATATTGACGAAATCCTGGGCGCGGGATGCGAACGGCATGAAGGCGGACCTCGAAAGGTTTCGGCGCGAACTGGGCACGGATCATCTGGATATCGTGTTGATGCATTGCGTGACCGAAAGCGATTGGACGACGCGGTATCGCGGTGCGATGGACGTGCTTTCGGAAGCGAAGGATAAGGGAATTATCCGGGCGCATGGCTGCAGTTGCCATTCGATCGAGGCATTGCGGGCTGCAGCGGATTCGCCGTGGGTAGATGTGGACCTGGTGCGGATCAATCCGATTGGTTCGCATATGGATGCGGATCCTGACACGGTGGTCGCAGTGATCCGAAGGATGAAAGCGGCCGGCAAGGGAATTATCGGGATGAAGATTCTTGGCCAGGGTGATTTGCGCACGCGGCAGGATGAAGCGCTGCTCTATGCGCTGGGATTGGGCTTGCTGGATGCGTTTACGATTGGGGCGGAGTCGATTGACGAACAGCGTGATTTGATGAGGCGAATCGCAGCGGCGGCCTGAGGATGGATGGGGTTCGCGAACTCGGACGGTCGTTGTTGTTTCTGGGCGGGTTTATTGTTCTTGTTGGCGCGTTTTTCTTTTTTGGCGGAAGGCTGCCGTTCCGGTTGGGGCGCTTGCCTGGGGACATTGTTCATAAAGGCCAGAACACTACATTTTATTTTCCCGTTGTGACTTGTATTGTGCTGAGTGTCGGGATCAGCTTTTTGTTTTGGGTGATTTCGCGGTTTCGGCGGTAGGCGCGAGTTTTAGCCCCACCAAGTGCGCCCGCTTCAGAAAGCGGCCGCTACACAAGATGGAGCGGATGGATAAGGTTAGCGCACAATTCTCGTTTAACTTGCAGCCGGAGCGGCGTGTTTTTACCGTTGGCGAGCTGACTGCCCAGATACGCGACCTGCTGGCGAAGAGATTCACGGACATTTCGGTGCACGGAGAGATTTCGAACTGCCGGGAGGCGCAGTCCGGCCACTTCTATTTCACGTTGAAGGATGAACGGGCGCAGGTGCGCTGCGTTTTGTTCAAACAGCAGACGCGCGGGTTGAAATTTCGGCCCGAAGACGGCTTGCAGGTAACAGTGCGCGGGTCGATCAGCGTTTATGACGCGCGCGGCGAGTATCAAATATATGTGGAGTCGCTCGAACCCGTTGGGCTTGGGGCATTGCAACTGGCGTTCGAGCAATTGAAGAGACGGTTGGAAGCAGAGGGGTTGTTCGATGCGGCTCGGAAGAAACCGCTGCCGATCCTGCCCAGCCGCATCGGGTTAATTACATCGCCGACGGGCGCGGCAGTTCGCGACGTGGTACGGATCTTGACGCGGCGATTTCCGAATGTGCATTTGACGCTGTATCCCGTGCGCGTGCAAGGAGAGGGATCGGGGGAGGAAATTCTGGAAGCACTACGTCATTTTCACAAGAGCCGCTCGGTCGATGTGATCCTGTTGGTGCGGGGCGGAGGGTCCATCGAGGATCTTTGGTCGTTCAATGAAGAAAAAGTTGTGCGGGCCATTGCGGCTTTGGCAATACCACTGATCTGCGGTGTGGGCCATGAGACGGATTTCACGATTGCGGATTTTGTGGCGGACGTGCGCGCGTCAACCCCATCCGCTGCGGCAGAGCTGGTGGTGCAGACGCGGCGGGAGTTCGATAAGCACGTCTCTGATGTGCGCGAGACGTTGGAAAGCTTGATGCGTTACCGGTTGGTGGAATTGTCCCGGCGGGTTCATGAACTGGGGGCCAGCCGCGGGTTTCGACGGCCAATCGATTTGTTGCATCAACGGCGGCAGCGAGCGGATGAATTGACGTCGCGGCTGGCTGTGGAGCTCCGTGGGCGTCTGGAGAGGTCGCGAAAGCGATTCTCCGTGTGCCAGCTTCGCGTGGCTTCCTTTGATTTTCGCGCGAAGATTTCGAGATTGCGGCTGCGTCTGCAAAGAGTGACGCAAGCGCTGGGAGTGCGTGCGGAACGCGTGGTGCGCACGAAACGCGAAACATGGGAACGGCTGGCGCTGCAACTGGAAGAGCGCGGGCCTTTAAAGGTGCTGGAACGCGGGTATGCCATTGCGACGGATGCGAACGGGAACGTGTTGCGAGACGCGAATCAGGTTGCGATTGGAACGGAAGTGAGCATTCAGTTGCATCGCGGAAGATTGAAGACAGATGTCAAAGGCAAGGAAGAGTCCGCGGAGTAGTTCATACCAAGAAAAACCAGCACTCTGAAAGGCACAGGGTGCGGCACCCAAATCGAAGAGGGTTAGTCTTCGTCGTCGCCGGTTAGATTTAGCACTGCAAGGAAGGCTTCCTGGGGGATGTCTACCTGGCCTACGCGCTTCATGCGCTTCTTGCCTTCTTTTTGTTTTTCGAGGAGTTTGCGCTTGCGGCTGATGTCTCCACCGTAGCATTTGGCGAGGACATTCTTGCGGACCGCAGCGACGGTTTCGCGGGCGATCACGCGGCTGCCGATGGCGGCTTGAATGGGAACTTCGAACATTTGACGGGGGATCAGCTTACGCAAGCGGGTGACCAGTTCGCGGCCTCGATCGTAGGAGGTATCGCGATGGCAAATGAGCGCGAGCGCATCCACCGGCTCGCCGCCGACGAGCACGTCCAACTTCACGAGATCTGATTCTTTGTACCCCGCCAGATGGTAATCGAGAGACGCGTAACCGCGGGAAACACTTTTGAGGCGGTCGTAGAAATCGAGAACGATTTCGTTCAACGGCAGCTCGTAGGTGAGCATGACGCGTGTGGGAGAAAGGTATTCGAAGTTCTTTTGCGTGCCGCGCTTGTCCTGGCACAGCTGGAGGATGCCACCAACGGAATCGTCGCTGGTAATGATCATGGCGGTGATGATGGGCTCTTCGATTTCCTCGATGTCACTGGGATTTGGAAATTTAGCCGGGCTGTCCACTTCGATGACTTCACCGCCGACGCGTGTGATGCGATAACGCACGCTGGGCGCGGTAGTGATGAGGTTGAGGCCGAATTCGCGCTCCAGACGCTCCTGAACAATTTCCATGTGCAACAGGCCGAGGAAGCCGCAGCGAAAGCCGAAACCAAGTGCGACAGAATTTTCCGGCTCGTAGAAGAACGCCGCATCATTCAATTGGAGTTTGCCGAGGGCGTCGCGAAGAGGCTCATACTCATCGGCGAGAACGGGGAACAGTCCGGCGAAGACCATGGGTTTGGTGGCTTCGAAACCGGGGAGAGGAGGCGCGGGATTGGACGCTTCAATGATGGTGTCACCCATGCGGGCATCCGCGACGCGTTTAATATTCGCAACGATGAAGCCGACATCGCCGGCTTCGAGTTCCTGTAAAGCGACAGGTTTCGGCGTGAGGGTTCCCAGCGTTTCCACTTCGTAGACCTCGTTTCCTGCGCACAATTTGATTTTTGTGTGGGGCGCGAGGCGACCTTGCTTCACGCATACCAGCACCACTGCGCCGCGATAGGGATCGAACCAGGAGTCGAAAATAAGCGCCTGCAGCGGGTTATCTGCGCTACCTTTTGGGGGTGGAACGCGTTGCACGATGGCTTCGAGAACATCTTCGACACCCATGCCGCTTTTTGCACTTATAGGCAGAGCATCATTCGCAGGAATCGCCAGCACAGTTTCGATCTGTTCCTTGACGAAATCGGGCTGAGCCGCGGGCAGGTCGATTTTATTGATCACCGGGATGATGGTGAGGTTTTGCGCAGCAGCGAGGAAAGTGTTCGCGACGGTTTGCGCCTCCACTCCCTGGCTGGCGTCCACCACAAGAAGCGCGCCTTCGCACGCGGAAAGCGCTCGAGAAACTTCGTAAGAAAAATCCACGTGGCCCGGGGTATCGATCAAGTTCAAGCGATAAGTGTTGCCATCTTTTGCTTTGTAATGAAGGCGAATGCTTTTGGCCTTGATGGTGATGCCGCGTTCGCGTTCCAGATCCATCGAATCGAGAACCTGCTCGTGCATCTCGCGTTCCGTCAAGGCGCCAGTCATCTCCAGCAGACGATCGGCAAGGGTGGACTTGCCGTGATCGATGTGCGCGATGATACAGAAATTGCGGATGAACTTAGGGTCCATTCGTGTCCTAGACCGCCAGGTTATTGCCTGATGGTGTTCCTGAGAGATAGACGGCGGGCCTTCGCACCGGGGTAGGAAGCACTCACCCCGCTCAAACCGTGCCGCGGAAACTACTAGTTTGCCACAAAGAGAGGGGCGCGTCAGCCTGCGGGAAAATACCTGAGAAAGAGGCCTTGGCGAATTGCCCAACGTAGCGCGAGACCGGTTTGGACGAGTCCAAACGCGGGTATATAGTGAATGAGGAGTCCGTTTCGACGGCGAACCTATCCTCGCCGAAATTCAAATAAAGCAATCAAGGGTCAACCAGGCCGATGGCCGCAGACGTCAACAAGCAGCTTGAGCGCGCGAAAAAGTTCCTCGAGAAGAATCGCGTCGAGGATGCCATTGAGGCCTATCTGGCAGTGTTGGATGAAGCTCCGCAACATCAAGAGGCCACGCAAGCGCTTGGGGATCTTTATACCCGCGTGGAGCAACCGGACCGTGCGGTGGTTTACTACGGGCATCTGTTCGACCTGCTGATCGATCCCAAAGAAGAATCCAAGGCACTGGCAATCTACAACCGGTTCTTGCGAAACGCGCTGACGCCGCAGCCTCCGGAGCGTGTGGCGCGGTATGCGTTTTTGCAGCAACGTTTGAACCATCCCGAAGAGGCCATTGAGCAATACACGCGCGCAGCGGAAATGTTTACGGAAGCCGGGCGAGCCGAAGACGCTCTGTTTTGTTGGGAGCGCGCAGCCCAGCTCGATCCGGACAAAATAGCGAGGCAACTGAAGCTGGCGGAAGTAGCCGCGCAATTGGGAAAGAATACGCTGGCAGCGCGATCATTTCTGCGGGCCGGACAGCTTGCGGCAGCAACGGGTGCTCATCCCGATGCAATGAAATTGCTGGGACGCGCGTATTCGCTGGCGCCGCAGGAGCGCAGCGTGGCGCTTCTTTACGCGGAGGCGAAACTTAGAAATGGCGAAGCGGCGGAGGCCTCGGCGCTTCTGGAGCCGTTCGCAGCGACCGAAAGCGACGTAAATTTTCAGGACACGTTTGCGGACGCACTGCTTCAGGCGGGTCAATTGGATCGCGCGCGAGGTATCCTCGAGAAGCTTCTACGGGAAAAGAATGAAGGCATCACCCGGCTGATTGAAGTGGCAGATGCCTACTCGGACGCCGGGCAGGATCCCAAATCCGTGGAAATCCTGATGACCCTAAAGCGGCGGATGTTCGCGGACAAGAAATTCGTGGAGTTCACCGCCTTGGTAGAAGGCTTGGGCGCCAAACATCCGGAGTCGCAGCCAATCCTGGAATTCTGGGCGCTGCTGTACAACGAATTAAACCGGGAGTCGCAGTACTTTGAGGTGCTCATCAGGTTGTTCGATGCGAACTACAATTCCGGAAACTTTCCGAAGGCTTGTGAGGTTCTGGAGAGGCTGGTGGACATCGACTCCTACGATTACCGCAACCAGGAGCGGTTGGAGCGACTTCGAGGCCACGCGGACGAAGCTTTTCTGAGAAGAGTGGCCAGCAGAATGGCGAAGACGGTGACTTCGCAGGCGGCAAACCAGGGATCGTCCGGGAGAGCGCCCGCAAGCGAGAGCGCTTCCCAAGCGAGTCCTGCCAGCAGCGAAGAAAGCCGCAACATGCAGGCGCTGGAAGACCTGATCGTGCAGACCGAGATTTTCCTTCAGTATTCGCTGCAATCCAAGGCTATTGACCGCCTGCAAAAAATTGCGGCGATGTTCCCGGGCGAAGAAGAACGAAACGCCAGGCTGCAAAATCTGTACCAGATGGCCAACTGGTGGCCAAAGACCGCGACGAAAGCGGAACAGGCGCAAAAGGCCGCGCCCCCGCCGGTGCCGGCTGTGGAGGCGCAACCAGCTTCGCCCACCAGTCGCACAGGCGTATACACCGCGGATACTTTGCGAGACCTGACGAAGATATCGGAGATTAATCAGAAGATTTTTCGCCAGCAGACGCCTCGGGCCATGCTGAATACGACGGTGAGCGAGGTGGGCGCGTATTTAAAGGCCACAAGAACGTTTGCGGTGATCGGTTCGCCGGGCCGGCCACCGGAGATGGCGGCCGAGTATTGCGCGCCACATCTGAAGGCGGCGCCTGGTGCGCAAGTGGTGTTGCTGCTCGCGCAAATGGAAAAGGCGACCGCGGACGAATTGGGCGGGATGGTGGTAGAAGCGAGCGAAGGATCCATTCTTCCAGAACTGGGATTGGGGACGGCGCTTGGCGTCACGATCACGGACAAGGAAACGCAAGCGCCGGCGGGAATGATCATTGTGGCGCATCAAACGGAGCACCGGTGGAAGCCGAACGAAACTTATTTTTTGCAGGCGATTGGCGATCAGATGATGATGAGCGTCAGCCACACGCGATTGCGTTCCCTGGTGCGAAGAATGGGAGTTTCCGACGAGCGCACTGGGTTGCTGAGCCGCAGTTCGTACATTGGTTGTTTACTGAATGAAGCGGACAGGGCGCGCACGCAAGGGACTTCACTGGCGGTGGCTATCTTGCAGATTGACCGGGGGGTGGACATGCTGCGGCAGCAAGGAGAGGCGCCACTGGAAAGATTCCTGGAGCAGCTTGCTCGTTCGCTGCAGCCTATCGTGCGACAAAACGATATGGCGGTGAAGTATACGTCGTGGTCGTTGGCGTTTATTTTGCCGGACACGTCGCTGAACGGTGCGCAGAATCTGGTGGAAAAATTACGGCGTGCGGCCGCGGGCGTTCGTCCGCCATGGGATTCCACGCAGATCACGCTGAGCGCGGGAATCGTGGAAGCCGCCACCAAACAGGAATATGAGAGCGAGGACATCGTTACCGACCTGATTAACCGCGCGGAGTTCACCATGGATGAGGCGCGCAAGCGTGGTGGAGACACAGTGGTAGCGTCTGAGACGCTGCGGAATTGAGATCGTACTTAGAACGTTCAACCAGCGAGATCCAAAAACAAAGCCACAAACGAAAGAAGGAAGAATGTTTCCAACCGATGTTGTCGTTGTTGCCGGAGCGCGCACGCCCATGGCGCGGTATACCGGGGCGTTCTCGGACGTGTCTGCAATTGATCTTGGAGCGCATGCGTCGAAGGCAGCTATTCAGCGGTCGCGTGTGGACCCAGCGGAATTCGACCACGTGATTTTTGGAAATGTGCTGCAGACCAGCGCAGACGCAATTTATGGCGCCCGACACGTCGGATTGAAAGCTGGACTAAAGAACGAAGTGCCGGCGGTGACTGTGAACCGGTTGTGTGGATCGGGGATCGAAGCGCTAGTGCAAGGAGCACAGCGTTTGCTGCTCGGTGAGGCGGATATGGTGTTGGCGGGTGGAATGGAGAATATGACGCAGGCGCCGTTTGTGATTCGCGGTGCGCGAACAGGCCTGAAACTGGGCGGCGGCGCGCTGGAGGATTTTCTTTTTGTCGGACTGACGGATTCTTACTGCGGAATGCCGATGGCACTGACCGCGGAAAAGCTCGCGGAGCAGACCGGAATTACGCGGAAACATGCCGATGAATACGCGTTACGAAGCCAGCAGGTAGCGGACGCGGCGTACAAGGCCTGCCATTTCAAAGAAGAGCTTGCTCCTATTGAAATCAAGCAGGGCAAGAAAGTATTGCTGGTAAGCGAAGACGATCACCGGCGGCCGGAAACGACGCTGGAGACGCTGGAAAAATTGCCGCCGTCGTTCAAGAAGGATGGAATCGTGACCGCCGGGAATGCAAGCGGGATCGTGGACGGTGCGGCGGCAGTGGTGCTGACGCGAGAGAAAACGGCGAAAGAGCGGGGGTTGAAACCGATTGGGCGGATTGTTTCTTGGGCGGTGACGGGCGTTGATCCGACGATCATGGGAATCGGGCCGGTTCCTTCGACACGAAAGGCACTGCAAAATGCGGGATTGAAGCTGGAGCAGATGGATCGAGTGGAAGTGAATGAGGCGTTTGCAGCGCAATACCTGGCGGTGGAAAAGGAACTGGGGCTGAACCGCGACAAAACGAATGTGAATGGCGGAGCAATTGCGCTCGGGCATCCGCTCGGCGCTACGGGAACGCGACTGGTGATCACGCTGCTGAACGAATTACGCCGAAACGTGCTGAAGTATGGCCTGGCCACAGCGTGCATCGGCGGCGGGCAAGGCATTGCCATGATCGTAGAAGCGTCTGGAAGTTGAACGAATACGGCTTCGAGCGGAAGCTCTGATACACTTTTCAGGATTGATTCTGCCCGCCAGATAAATAGGAATCCGCGGATGCGAGGAAAGCGAATGGCGATTCAAAAAGTGGGTGTCGTCGGGTGTGGGCTGATGGGCTCAGGGATCGCGCAGGTGTGCAGCCAGGCGGGATTTTCTACCGTGGTACGCGAGGTGAGTGGCGAGCTTGTGGAGAAGGGCCTCAAGAGTATTGAGAAGAATCTGAACAGGTTGGTCGAGAAGGGCACGCTGACGGAAGCGGCGAAGGGAGAAATTCGTGGCCGATTGAAAGGTACGACTTCCCCGGAGGATTTGAAGGATTGCGATCTGATTATCGAAGCGATCGTCGAGCAGCTGCCGGTGAAGCGCGAACTGTTTGCCGCGCTGGACGCGTTATGCCCCGCACATACGATTTTTGCGAGTAACACTTCCTCGCTGACCATTACGGAAATTGCCGCGTCGACGAAGCGCCCCCAGCGTTTTGTGGGTTTGCATTTCTTCAATCCCGTGCCGGTGATGAAGCTGGTGGAAGTGGTGCGCACGATTGCCACCGACCCGACGGTGTATGAGGAGATGGTCGCGTTTGGTGCCAAGCTCGGGAAGACACCGGTACGCGCGAATGATAGCGGCGGCTTCATCGTCAACCGCTTGCTGGTGCCGTATCTTCTGGACGCGATCCGCGCTCTTGAAGAGGGCGTAGGTTCCGTGGTGGACATCGACAATTCAATGAAGCTTGGATGCGGCTATCCTATGGGGCCATTCACGTTGCTGGATTTTGTGGGGCTGGACACGACGTACTACATTTCGCAGATCATGTTTGACGAGTTCAAAGAGAAGCGATTCGCCGCGCCGCCGCTTTTGAAGCGCATGGTGTTGGCCGGGTGGCACGGACGGAAAACCGGCCGCGGATTTTATGATTACGCGGATCCGAACAACCCGAAAGCATTGGAGCTCTGAAGGAACGAGATGGGTTACGAAAACATTTTGTACGAAAAGAGAGACGGAATTGCGTTTATTACCTTCAACCGGCCGAAGGTTCTGAACGCGCTGAACCGCAAAACGATTGAGGAACTGCATCAGGCGTTGCTGGATGCGCGAGGCGACGTCGTGGTTCGCGTGCTGATTCTGACTGGTGCAGGCGAAAAGGCGTTTGTTGCCGGCGCGGATATCAATGAATTGGCGCAGCAATCGCCTGTGAATGGAAAAGAGTTCTCACTTTACGGACAAAGCGTTTTTCATTTGCTGGAGACGATGGGCAAACCTTCCATTTGCGCGATCAATGGGTTTGCGCTGGGCGGTGGGTGCGAGCTGGCGCTTGCCTGCTCGATACGACTTGCCAGTAAGACTGCGCGAATTGGGCAACCGGAAGTGAAGCTGGGAATTATCCCCGGCTATGGCGGATCGCAACGGCTGGCCCGTCTGTGTGGCAAAGGGATGGCGCATGAGCTTTGCCTAACGGGCGAGATGATTTCGGCGGAGGAAGCGCAGCGCATCGGCCTGGTGAATCGCGTGCACGAACCTGCGGAACTGCAGGCGGCAGCGGAAGCCATGGCCAAGAAAATTATCGAAAAGGCGCCGCTGGCGGTGAAATACTGCATGGAAGCGATTGAACGAGGAGTGGAAATGCCGCAGGAAGAAGGACTCTTCCTGGAAGCTACGTTGTTTGGGTTGTGCTGCGCGACGGACGACATGCGCGAAGGCACTAAGGCATTTTTGGAGAAGCGCGCGCCGGAATTTAAGGGTAAGTAGCTTTTCAGTGACAAACAGATGACGCAATGAGGAACAAACTACAACCGGGAAAGATTGACGGCGGCCTGAACGCCGCTGGGTTGCGATTTGGCATTGTGGTGAGCCGATTCAATAGCTTCATCACGGAGAGATTGTTACAGGGCGCCGTGGATGCGTTGGATCGCAGCGGAGCGAGTGGCGAGAACGTTGACGTCGTGCATGTTCCCGGGGCATTTGAATTACCTTTGGTGGCGAAGAAACTGGCGGCGACTGGGAAGCACGATGCACTCATTGCGATCGGGTGTGTTTTGCGCGGCGAAACGACGCACTATGATTACGTTTGTTCGGAGACTGCGCGGGGATTGCAGCTTGCGCAGATGGACAGCGGCGTGCCGGTGATGTTTTGCGTGCTGACTTGCGACACGTTGGAGCAGGCCATCGATCGGGCCGGGTTGAAGGGCGGAAACAAAGGGTACGACGCGGGAATCGGAGCAATTGAAATGGCGCAACTCTCCCGGAAACTTCGTGCGACACCGAAGACGGGCAGTGGCTTAAAGAAACGGCGGAAATAGAGTGTCTCTTCGCACCAAATCCAGAGAATTCGCGATGCAAATGTTGTTTCAGTGGGACATGAGCCAGCAGGAAATGGCTCGTCTGGAAGTGTCCTTCTGGAAAAGCGCAAAGGCTGCGCAACAGACGCGCACGTTTGCGAACCAGCTATTTGAGGGCGCGGCGCGCAATTCGACTGATCTGGACGAGATTATTTCGAAGCATGCGTCGAACTGGCGGATCGAGCGGGTGGCGGCGATTGATCGGGCGATCCTGCGCTTGGCGTTGTTCGAGATGAGAACCAACGACACGCCGCACAAGGTGGTGATCGATGAGGCCGTGGAGCTGGCGAAGAAATTCTCGTCGGAAGAAGCGGGCGGATTCGTGAACGGAATTTTGGATACGTATCGGAAGACGCTGCCGGCGAGTTAGGGCGAAGTTGTCGCCCACCCGACAAGTAAGTAAATACCCCAAGAGGCGCCTCAGAAGGCGGCCGCTGCACAGCCAGGGCGGAGACAACTGTTTGTATCGCGCGGACAAGGGGCGCAGCAGCGCTGCGCCCCTACGAAGAGTTAGGAGGCGATTGTGCCTTCGAGGACTTTTACTGCGGCGCCGCTTACGCGTGGCGTGAGCTTCTTTCCGTTTTGCGAAACTTCCACTTCGATTTCGCTGGGACGCCCCATTTCTATTCCTTGCGCGATATGCAGCGTGTGACCGGAGCCGAGCTTACCGTGCTTCACCGTGTACGCACCTAGGGAACCTGCCGCGGAACCCGTGGCTGCGTCTTCGTAAAGTTCCCAAGGCAACATGCCGCGGGCGAACGCGTGGCGTTCGGCACCGTTCGCGAAACAGTAGGCCATGGTCGCTTGTTTGTTTAGTAGTTGCGACATTTCGAGAATGTTCATCTGAATTTTTCCGAGGGTGCTGCGATTTCTCATCGGCACCATCAGATTGAAGATGCCCGTGGAGACAAGTTCTGGTTCGAGGTGCGGATCGAAGTCCTTTGGCGATACACCCAGCGCGGCGGCTAATTTTTTTACCGTGAATTTCGGAGCCTTGAAGGTGGCAACCTTTTGCGTCATGGTGACGCGCTGCGGGCGGCCGTCCTTGAAACGTATCTCGACGGGAAGGATGCCAGCGCCAGTCTGTTGCATGACATGTACACCGCCTTCCTGCGCGGGGACGACGCCGAGTTCAGCAAGCAAAAACCAAGTGCCAATCACCGGATGGCCTGCGAGCTGCAGCTCTTGCTTGGCAGTGAAAATACGCAAGCGGGCCAAAGCGCGGTCGTCGGTCGGTTTTTGTACAAAGACCGTTTCCGAAAGATTCATCTCGCGGGCGATGGCCTGCATCTGATCGTTGGAGAAGCCGTCGCCATCGGTAACGACCGCAAGCGGATTGCCTTGAAAACGCGTAGTTGTGAAGACATCAAGTGTGTAGAAGCGGTGCTGCATCTTTTCTCCGTGAATAGCCCGTGAATAGCCTCGGCGGTCGGCGAATGGATCGTGCGCTTAGTGTAACGGGTTTATATGCGTTCCAGATGACGAATAGTTCTTTCGTTCGTGACATTGCCGGTGTTCAAGGTACTTTTGGGCTCGACGAGAATGAGGTGAACTTCTTCGTCCGCGATAGGTAGGTGCTCCACGCCGTGAGGCACGATGACAAACTCGCCTTCGCGGATAACGGCTTCGTGGTCGCGGAATTTCATGCGCAGCGTGCCTTTCACGACCAGGAAGAGTTCGTCTTCGATATCGTGATGATGCCAGACGAATTCGCCCTTTACCCTAACAGCTTTGATGGCGCAGTCATTGACTTCGCCCAGGATCTTCGGGCTGTAATACTCGGAAATCTGACCGAATTTTTCCGCTAGATTGATTGTGTGCATGGAGTCCTCCTACAGGCTTAACGCAATTTGTTTTACCGCGGTCAGAACGTCGCTGGTGGTTTTTGCAGCATTCGTTTCGCAATAAAGGCGAAGGAGATTTTCCGTGCCGGAAGGGCGGACCAGCAGCCAGCCCAAATCATCGAGGTAGACTTTGATGCCGTCCAGGTTTTCGCGGCGGGTTATCGGCCACTTGCCGATGGCCTTGCGTTTTTCGTCTGCAAAATAGGCGATGGCTTTTTCCTTCTGCCCAGGTTTGACGTCGAGATCCACGCGTCCGTAGTGGAACTCGCCGAATTCCGCGTACAGAACGCGAAGCAAATCCCCGAGGGACTTACCGTGCCAGGCCATCAACTCCGCCAGGAAAAGCGCGGAAACCGTGGCATCGCGCTCCGGGAGATACAAGCTGGTGCCGATGCCGCCACTTTCTTCGCCGCCGATCAGGATGTCCTGTTCCAGCATAAGCTCGCAGATGTATTTGAAGCCGATAGGAACTTCGTGAAGTTTGCGGTTGTACTTTGCCGCGAGTTTGTCGATCAGCTTGGTGACAGAAAAAGTTTTAGCGATGTCGCCCATGAGATTGCGCGTGCCGATCAGGTGCCAGACCATCAGAGCGAAGATCTGGTGAGGATTGACGAAGGTGCCGTCGCGATCGATAGCGCCGATGCGGTCGCCGTCGCCGTCGGCAGCGAGGCCCGCATCAGCTTTGCCGGCAAGGACGGCCTGGCGGAGGGCGTCAATGTGAGGCTCAATGGGTTCAGGGTTAACGCCACCGAAACGGGGATCGCGGGTACCGCGGATTTCGGTGCTGATGACGCCGTTGCGAGTGAAGAGTTCCTGCAGCAGCCCTGCGGCGGAGCCGTGCATCGGGTCCACTACGAAACGAAAGTTTGCTTCGCGAAGACGTTTCCAATCGACCAGTTTCTCGAGAGTGTCGAGATAAGGTGCGCGCGGCTCGATGGAATGAATCAAGTCTTTGCGCGGAGGCAGCGGCGGCGTACGCGATTCTTCCACGTGCTTCAATTCGTCTTCAATTTGGGAAACGATGGAGGGAAGCGCGCTGCTGCCATAGCTCGCTTTGTACTTGATGCCGTTCCAGGAAGGGGGATTGTGGCTGGCGGTGACGACAAGTCCTCC
>Ga0070765_100000237_pt1 | contig 33138 bp, 31 predicted proteins | sample HubBroMetageWFT5_FD_71516 | JGI IMG/M metagenome (GOLD analysis project Ga0070765, IMG submission 71516) | Warmed and freeze-thawed soil microbial communities from the Hubbard Brook experimental Forest, New Hampshire - Hubbard Brook CCASE Soil... | ecosystem: Environmental > Terrestrial > Soil...
GATAGGTTCTAGAACTACTAGAACCATACTATGCTAATCTCACCTCCCAACTACTCCCATCCCTGCCGCAGCTTGCGCAATCAATAACAAGGAGCCCGCCGGATCTGGCCTCTCCGAGAGCCATCCTCCCCTTAAGGGTGTCGAAGCGCTTTTGAACAGCCCCATTTGCGATTTAGTTTATTTAGATCGTTGCACAACGACGCTCATGCTGGCAGAATCCGCAGCGAACGCGACCGCCCCGTGTTTTCGCTGGCAGCGCAATTTGCCTGACGGCGTGAAAAGGGTGTGCGGGAGGTTGTTCCATGAGCGTTCCAAGAACCAAAATATTTTGCCCACTGCTTGGCGCCACGCTTGTCCTCAGTTCGATTGCCTTCGCGCAAGATCCGAAGCCCGGAAAACTACAGATGAAGGTCAGTCCCAAGCAGGCCTACACGTTTGTGGACGGGAAGGCCATTGGGCCCGGCAATCGGGTCATCAAGCTTGATGTGGGCACCCACCATGTGGTTGTGGCCAACTACGGGTACAAGTTTGTCGAGCAAGATGTGTCGCTGGATTCAGACAAGACGGTGCCAGTGGATATAAAGCTCGAACCCATTGGCGCACCGGTGCCGGGCCCGCGTGGTCGCATCCAGATCGAAACCGGAGGGATCCACGGGGCGACAGCCGCGGCCGTTCTTCTGAATGGTAAGAAGCCGCTGTACTTCGTCGGCCACGTGGACGAATTCAATCACGACATTAATTGGCACCAGGAACTGATTGTGCCGCCAGGAACGCACCAAGTGACGGTCACTAAGGAGGGTAAGGAACTTTGGTCCGGGCCGATCACGGTCGCGGCAGACCAGCGCGTGATTGTTGATATAAAGAGTGGAAAGGAAAAGATCAAGCCGTGGCCACGCGGTTCGTCGTGCCCATCGTATCGCCCTGAATGCGATATGGCGAAATCGGCGCCACGCTTTAAGGCCGGCATTGCAAGCGCCACCGTTGTTGTAGCGCCTGTCAGCGGATCGGTCTCTGCCACTCCGCCGAAGATCAATTGCAACCAAAATACGCAGCTAGCCTGGGTTTCCACCGAAACTGTCGAAGCCGACATGAGTGGCATGAGCCCGGTTCCGACGTCAGGCGAGAAAACCATTTCGCCTCGGCAAACTACCGTGTATCAGCTAACGGCTTCAGGACCAGGTGGCGTGGTAACGCCGAGCACGACGGTGGAAGTGAACTCCGCCGTGCAGTCATCGTTGAGCGCTTCCCCGACGGAGATCAGGTACCGCCGTATCGGCGACAAGATCATCGAACAAGGGAGCACCACGCTGAATTGGTCGTCGTCCAACTCCGACGCGGCCTCGCTAGATCCGGGTGGTTCCGTTGATGCCAGCGGTACGAAGTCCATCACCCTCAACCCAACGCAGAGCAGCAATGGCCCAGTGGACGAAGAGTTCAAATACACGCTGAATGCGACCAACGTATGTGGTGGTTCGGAAACCAAGATGGTGGCAGTACATCTGAAGGGATCCGTTGAACCGATTCCCACTGTGCTGCTCAACAGCGTTTTCTTCCCGACTGCGTATCCTACTGAAGAGGATCCGACGTTGGGACTCCTTCCCAGCCAGCAGCAAGAATTGACAACCCTCGCCACCGGATTCAAGCAGTATCTGGAATACGACCCTGACGCGAAATTGTCGCTTGGCGGATACACGGACGAGCGCGGCGCGGATAAGTACAACGATGCCTTATCCGAACGCAGGGTCCAACGGGTCAAGGACTTTCTGGTTTCGCAGGGAATTGCTGCGGAAAAGATCGATACCTCAGCGCACGGCAAACAGAAACCGCTGGACAAAGCCACGGTTAGCGACCTGCAGACGCGCAATCCTAACCAGCCTCCTGAAAAGTGGGTGCGCGATTCCCGCGCGACCTGGCTGGCTTACAATCGCCGCGTTGACATCGTTCTTATGCCTGCCAACACCGAGTCGGTGCCGTTGTACCCCACTCAAGCACCGGATTCCGACATTCTCTGGCAAGTACCGAAACCCCCGCGCAGCAAGGTGGAAGGCTCCGACTCAGTTCCACAAAGCAGCACACCAGGCGCTGCTGGACTTACCGAACCGCAGACGGGCTTCGTCGAAGAGAAGGACGTCACAATGCCGATTCGATTGTAAGTGCCGGAGAATCTCATCCGAAGCGGCGGTGAGTTGACCAATAGAGAGGCCAAGGCGTGCGCAGGTTGTGGCAGAGCAAGATGTCCGGATGGTCACGCGATTCTTCGTTCACGACGCCGAAGCGGTTGGAGTTTGTTGCGACGACCTGACAGCTTTCAAACAGTGCGTTGCCCTCGTCCAAATCAAAGCCAACAACGATGACGGTCTGCGGCTGACGTTCATCGTAGCCACGATACCAGAATGAGTTTGTAAGACTCATGGCGTGCGGCAGGCCAAGTGCCGGTCCATACAAATTCAACGCACCGCCCTCTCCGTAGTTACCCGTCAGGATTCCCGCGGCAGCGCGCTGTTCGGGTGGAAGGGAGTTGTAGACGCGCGCAACGGTTTGCGCGAGATCATCCCATCCAACTTCTTCGCGGAATTGATCGTGCAGTTTAGCGGTGACGTTCCAGACTTTCGATCCGATCGGGGCTATCGGCACTACCAGCAAGATAAACACGACTCCGCCCACCAATAGTCCGCTCCACTGCACTGCTTGCAACAGCATGGCCCGTGATGGTTGGAAGGCTTTCAACCAGTTTCCCCACACGACGCTGCCCGCTGCGATCAGCACGGGATAAAGCGGCGCCGTGTAATAAAAACGCGCCTTGGCAAAATAAAACAACACGAAAGTCACCACGAACGTCCATCCAAGCAAGCGATAGCGGCGTCCGTCTTCGCGAATCAGGAAAAACCATAGCCCGCGAACGGTCAAAGGCACGGTGGCTAAATTCACGCAGAGCAGGACTTGCTGCAGCAGGAAGCCGCGGGTGCGTCCTTGGCGCAAGTCGCGCGCATGTATGTGCGATAAAAATTTCAGGGAAATAAAATGATGCTGCGCCTGCCAGATCAGGTTTGGCAGAAAAATTACGATGGAAAGCGCAGCGCCGGCCCAAAGCCATCCGCTCCGCAAATAGCGTCGCGCGCTGGTAAGCAGCACTCCGCCGACCAGTCCCAACGCCAGAAATCCCATGGTGTAGCGCGTTTCCATCCCAACACCCAGCATCGCGCCAATCGCTAACCACCATCGCGGATCCTCGGACTTCAACAGGCGCACTAGAAAATACGTGACTGCCACGCCCCACAAATAGTCGAACGCAACGTATTGAAGCACCGCACCTTGCGCGAGTGAAATTGGTGAAATGCCGACCGCAACGGCGGTCACAATCTGCTCTGGTCGGCCACCACCGAGCCCTTTCGTGATCAGTCCGGCTAAAATCATTACCGCGCTGACCGCAACCGCAGCGGAAAAGCGAAAGCCGATTAAGGAAGTTCCGAAGAACGCTAGTTCCAGGCGTCCAATCAGCGGAGTGACTGGCGGATACGCTACGAAGCCCCAGTCCATGTGACGCGCGTCATCCAGGGTCTGCAGTTCATCACGGTGAAATCCGTATTGTCCGTTGCTCAGACAATGCAGAACAATGCGGAGTGTTGCCAGCAACACCAGGATGCCGGTGTCAGAACGAAAAAATGCAGCAAACCGTTTTCCCATCTCAACTCCAACCCGCTCTTTGTACAATAATCATCGCTGCCGCGCAGAGATTTTATCCGAACTCTGCGGCACCTCGCGGCAGGGTAGGATATCAGCCTTGGAGCGGGATCGAAGCCATGAACGCCAAAGATTTCCGACGAATTGCGCTTAGTTTTGAGGGGGCGGAAGAGAGCTCGCACATGGGCCAGCCGGACTTTCGAGTAGGCGGCAGAATTTTTGCCACGCTTGCGTCCGAAAAGCTGGGCTACGGAAACCTGATGCTGACCTTGGAACAGCAGCAGGCTTTTGTTGAGGAACTGCCGGAAATGTTTCTTCCCATAGCCGGCGGTTGGGGACGCATGGGCATGACTCACATCCGGCTGGCGGCGGCCAATGAAGATATGCTCACCGGCGCGCTGCACACCGCATGGAAACTGCGCGTCGAGAAAAATACAAAGACCGGCAAGAAAAATCCCGCAGCAACGAAACAAGGCAGCATTGCGAAAAAGACGCGCAAGAAAGACCGCTGAGCAGAATTGTGTAGCGCCGCCTTTCGAGGCGGGCGCTCTTCACCTCAGGAGCCGGGACTGCGCAGATATTCCAGCGCGGCAATCTCTTTCCAGGCGTCTCCCTCTTTCTCTTGCACAGACCAGCGATAGTCATCGTTGGTTTTGCGCGTGACAAAAACCTGTAGATCGGCGATCTTGCCCTCGAAGTCCGGTCCTCGAAAACTAATCTTTGTTAAATCACCGTTGATTTCCACGGGCCCCTGGGTAATGCCGTTGCGGCTATCCATGTACCAGACGGCCAGGGAGTTCTGATCTGGATTCCAGAAGAAATTGCCGTCGTACGTCTTCGCCGTGCCCTTGTCGAAAATAAAGTGAGTGTTGAACCGAATGTAGGCGTTGTTGTCCGACCATTGGTAGCGCGTCTCGATGCGCTGCATTCCCGGGCCGAGCGTGGAGGCATCCGCAGTCCACACTCCGCCTACAAGCCAACTGAGCGCGGCTACAGGCTTGGCAGCTTCTGTTTTTGCTGTGTCTGGCTTCGTTGTGTCTGGCTTGGACATTTCCGGCTTCGACTGGTCGGTTTTTTTCTCTGCTCCCTGACTCCATCCGTGTGCGCTTCCAAGAGCCAAGACTCCCAACAACATAGCTACGCGGTTCATTGATCCTCCTTTGGTTTCTTGCTTTGTTTCTCGTAAATCGATTATTGCTGCTTGCTTGTCAGATCGCTTTGCTCGCGCTGCGCAATCAACAAGCGAAAATATTCACGCAAGTGCTCCACCGATGCGTCGAATGGTTCTACCGCACGGTGCGCACGCGCCTGCATCACTCCGCCCTCCATCACCGTCAGGACAAATTTCGAGAGAGTTTTGAGATTTACAGGTTCTGGGATTCGTTCACGCGCATCCTCGAGACATTTTTCGACCGCCGCGGTCCAACCGTCGAAGTTGTCCGCCAGGCGTTTGTGTACGCGAAATTGCTCCTCGGGAATTTCCAGTGCGAGCCTTCCAATTGGGCAGCCGTACGTGCAACCGGTGGCGAGGAGATTCTTCCGGTAGAATTCCAGAATTCCAAAGACGCGCTCGACTGGATCCTGTACCTGACTGAGGACTGGCTGTACCACTATTGGCATCAGCGTTTGGATGTAGAGCTCGAGAACCGCGAGCAGCAACTCTTCTTTTGTTTTGAAGCAGTAGTAGAAGCTGCCGGCGTTGGCGTTGGCGCGCTCGAGTATTTCGGCGATTCCGGTAGCAGTATAGCCGCGGAGCCAGAAGAGATAGAGAGCGGCTTCGACGATGCGCTGGCGAGTTGGAACGCGGCTTAGTTTCACTTGGTTGAGTATTCAACTAAATCGAGTTGGCGTCAACAAGTTATTTGTTTGTAGAGCATTGTGATGCATGGCAAGGAATCCGAGGCAAACCTCCACACCCAACAATGGGCGAGATCGGTTTGTTCGGGGCCCCTAGCTGACTTGGCGGACCGCCTGGGAAGGCGGTCCCTACAAATGCAGGAGGAACGCAACAGTACCGGAAGAATCCAAGACATCGCCAGGAATCATCCCGCAAAACACCGGGATGGAGGAGAGTTGGCCGCGCTACCGACGGTTACTGTGAGGGGGAGCTGCGGTCGGGATGAGCTACGTCGCCGCTGGAGGTTTGGCTGTCCAGATAGAAGCCGTCGCGGGTTTGGACGGTCATGTCTTTTTGTTTCACGGTGAGATGTAGCTTGTGATAGCCGGGGGTGGCGTCCGGCTTGTCCGGGGTGTAGCCGAGGCTATATTGATTGCGGAGTTCTTCGTCGATGGCGTCATAGATTTTGTCGAGAGGCTCTTTCTTCGTGACTTCGAAGAAGCGTCCGCCGCTGGTCTTGGACATTTGTTCCAGAACTTTCTTGCCATCGGGACGTTCTTCGGTGCGTCGCGGATAGCCGCCGCCGTGTCCGCCCATTCCACCTCCGCCCATACGGGGACCGCCAAATCCTCCAGTATTCCCGTAGCCTTCTTTGTCGGCGAACAAGATGCAATAGACGAGCATGTCCGCGCGCTGCGCAGTTTCGATCGCTTCGGCCAAAGATTCCTTGCTGCCGTGATCGACGCCATCGGTGAGAATGATGATTGCCTTGCGGCCTTGTTGCTTTTTCATCAGCTCGTCGGCAGCGAGAAAAACTGAGTCGTAGAGTAGCGTTCCGCCGCCACCTCTGCCGTGCGAACCGCGACCACCGCCTGAGGAGCCGCTGCCTCCGTTGCCATTTCCCCTGCTGCCACTTCCTCCACCACCGTAGCCACCGCCTTGAGACATTTGTGGCGCATGAATTCCATCAATGGCTGCCTGCAATTTCTTGCGGGACGAAGTCAGATCTTGATCCAAGACCACTTCGCGATCGAAGTGAATCACGAAAGCCTTGTCCTTGTCCTCGCGTAAGACCTGGTCGAGAAAAGTGTGGCTGGCGTTGAGTTCCTGATCGAGTACGCGTCTCTGGCTCATGCTGGTGTCCACGAGCAAGCCAAGCGTCAGAGGGAGATTCGATTCTTTCGCGAAATAAGTAATTGTCTGTGGCTTGCCGTCTTGATCCAGAGCGAAATCCTCTTTGGTTAGATTGTGGGCAATGTTTCCATGCTTGTCGCGGACCGTGGCGAGGAGATTGACGGCGTTGACGTTTACGGTGATAGGCGCAGTTTGTTGGCTGTGGAGCGGGAGGTTGGAGAGAAGCAATACGACGGCAAAAAGGACGCTTGGCTTGTGTTTGTGCGCTGCGGGAGAGAATTTGGCTTTATGCGGCGTTTTCGGCATCGCGGTTATCAAGTCCGTTCAATTCTGCTGCATGTAGGTTAGAGGGTGCGGACGGAATATAGTTTGCCCAGAGGGTTATTCCCTGGGAAGGCCGAAAAGGTTCCGAGCCGCTCGTTCCGCGCTTCACTGAGGGCAAAAAATCATCGCTACAGAATTCACCGCAAAACCAGTGTATAGGAGATTTGTGAATCATGCGGGCATGGGGCGCAGCAATGCTGCGCCCCTACGAGGGCACCAGTATGGGCCTGCTCAAATTTCGGAGGTTACTAACGCTAGTGCGTAGCCATCGTAGCCCTTGCTGCCAACGGTCTGAATGGCAGTAGCACAGACGCGCCGCTCGGAGTGGAGTGCTTCGTAAAAGCGTCGCACACCTTGAATATCGGGATCGCTGCTGGAGGCGTCGGTGATGCCGCCGTTGCGTACCACATTGTCGGAGAAGATCAGGCTGCCTTTGCGGGACAGTTTCAATGCCCAATCGAAATACTCCGGCATACTTTTCTTATCCGCATCGATGAAGATGAAATCGAACGACCCCTGTTTTTCGGCGGCTAGTTTCGGGAGAGTTTCCAGTGCGGGTCCTAAACGCAGCTCGACTTTTCCGGCGAACCCGGCTGCGGCGATGTTTGCGCGCGCCACTTCAGCGTGTTTCGGGCTGGCTTCCAGGGTGATCAATTTGCCGTCCGGCGGCAAAGCACTGGCCAACCAGATGGTGCTATAGCCGCCGAGCGCTCCGAGTTCCAGGATGCGCCGCGCTCCAACAGTGCGCGCCAAAACTTGCAGCAGTTTTCCCTGACTTGGAGAAACTTGAATTTGTGGAAGGCCTGCCTCGGCGCTTTTGCCGAGGGCGTTTTCCAGTGCTGCGTCGGGTGACAGCAGCGTTTCGTTGATGTAATCGTCGACCTTAGTCCAAAGTTCCTGCGTCATGCGCGCCGCCTTTCCTATACGTAAAAGTGATTAGAAACGCCAGCCATAACCCATGGTGAATTGGATGGAGTGCCTCAACTTATATCCAGGTACGGGCGTGGGAACACCGTCGACCTTCAGCGTGGTCGATCCGAAGTAGAGGTGGGTGTCGCCAGCTTCCAAGCGTATTGTGCCGTGCTCGTTGGGATAAAACTCGACAATGCCACCTAGATCAAGAACAAAAGTTGTGGCGCGAGCGGTCCCCGTGGCTAAACCGCTTTGCTGCGAAGATATGGAGGACAGTGCATCGGAGTAGCTATTAAAACCAGGGCGGACTTTCCCAAAAAACCCGAAATGATTGCGACGGACGCCGCCTTTAATGCCAAAGGTACCTTGTAGAATCGTTCCGCCATCGTGAGGACCAGAACTGGCGGTGCCACGGGGGAAGTAGAGCATATCTCCATCGAGATAAAAGGCACGATAGATGCGGTAAGAGGCATAACCGCCCAGGCCGGGTTCCGCCTGGACGCCGACGCTTGAGCCTTCGCGTTGAATGAGCATCGTGCTGAAGAGCGGGCCAAATTCCCATTTGCCGGGAATTTTTGTTTCAGACTCATTTTCGATTAGCGCGCCAGGGCGATAGGCGACGCCGACGCTGAAGCGCGTGGTGTCATTAATCTTTCCGGGGACGAACTCGCTGCCACCGCCCTCAAAAGGAATGTTTTCGTTCTGGACGTGATACGGATTGCCCTCAATGTCGGCACGCAATATCCAGCGCGGGGTGAGGAAATATTCGATTCCCCCGCCCAAATTCAGGACAAAATGAGTTTCTGGACGGGTGTAAGAAATAAAACCCGAGGAGCTGGCGCCCTGGAAATCCAACACATCCGTGAAGTGCAGAATTCCCGGTCTTATCAGACCAAAGACTGCGAGGCGCCTGGTCTGAACGACCTTCGCGCGCAGGCCGAAGACGGCTTGCAGCGTCTGACCGCCCTGCACGCCGAATAGCGGCTCGGAATTCTCTGGCCAAAAATCGATTTGAGATTCCAGCGCCAACCGCCGGTTGAAATTCCAATCGAATCTGCCGCCAAAGCCGGAGGCTTGCGTTGCGCCGGAGGGGCTGGTGAGTTCAATGGTGGAATATTGAACGCCCAACTCCACGCGGGTGTAGGCATCCTGCGCGGGCAGCGAAGCCGCGAAGACGAGGAAGCCGATGAACGACAAAAGATATTTGCCACAAGCGATGCGGCGGCGAATCATGCAGAGTTTCCTTTTCTTGCGCAGGCAATGCTTCTTGGACGCAAGAATTGTTCGGAGAGATAGCTTACCAACGATTGAGGATCTACCTGGGCGAAAGCACGGCGGTGTCCCGTGCGGACTTTGCCGGCATATGAAACGTCGCGTCGGGTATTTGGGGATTCGGCTCGATTTCTTCGACGTTAAAGCGAATGTCGGCCGTATCGGTTACGGAGCGAATTTTTGTGGGAAGCTTCACGTCGGCAATAGCGATTGACTTGTAGTTGTCGTAATAGAGCGTCTTTGTTTGCACGTCGGGTCCGCCGAATTCCTTGGAGCCGGTTTCCAGGCCGGTTTCCTTACTGAAATAGAGCTCAAATTTCTTGCCGTCGGTGCGGATGGCCTCGACAACGTACACTTTCGCGCTGTTGAAATCAGATTCGCCGGTAGTGCGGGTACTGGAGTATTTCTTTTTTTCGTTTATGGCGGAATAGAAGTCGGCGTCTCGTTTCATATCCTCGAGATCCTTGCCTTGCAGGTCTTTCAAGCCGCTCTGGGAATCGTCCTGCCAGGCGATGCTGCCATCGTAAGCGCGGCAGAAAAAAACGCCGGCCTCAAATTTGAGACATTCCGAAACCTTGGAGGGCGCCTGGGAGTAAATATCCATCGTTCCAGAGACTCCTGAGGAAGCGATTTCAATTTCACCTTTGATGTGCAGCGAAGTTAGTTTCAACCAACCTTCGCGTCCACCACTAGCCTGCATGGAGCGGTCAAAGAGGTCATCCGCGGTGGGAAGGTTGTCCGAGGCAGCTGGCGAACTTTTCTGCTGTGCCTGAAGCGCGGGAAGGTCTGCAAGGAGCGAGAAGCATAGAAGAGATGCAACTGCAAATCGCGAGATTCCCACGAGATTCTCCTGTCCCCCGCTAGCGGTCAGATTGCCGAGTTTAGGGAGTGTGGGATGCGGAGTATGGCAAGTCAAGTGTAGGGTCGCTGCCCATGGGGAGTTGCGTGGGGCAACTGCGCACTCCGGGCCCGGTGCCACCGTGGGGGATACCCTTCGCTGCGCAATTGGGCATCAAACTGGCATTCTGGTTCTGATCCGCAGAAACTGATCGAGCCGATAAAACAAAACCTATGCTTACTAAACCACGGTGGCTGCTACATCTCGAAGGCGCGGCCATTTTATTCCTCACTATCATTCTGTATGCGCAAGGACATTTTCGGTGGTGGCTCTACGCCGTGCTGTTCCTGGCGCCGGATCTTTTCATGCTGGGTTATCTTGCGAATGCGCGCGCCGGAGCGGCTATTTATAATCTGGCGCACACTCTCGCGGCTCCACTGGCACTGTTGGCTATCGGGCTAATTCTGTTTGCGCCGCAGGTTTTTCCGTACGGGCTGATCTGGCTGTCGCACATCGGCTTCGACCGCATGCTCGGCTACGGTTTGAAGTACCCCACGCAATTCAAAGATACGCATCTACAGCATGTCTGATTGGTGCTGCGGCGCGGGCAGATGCGCTGCAGGTGTTGCGGGCAGGTTGTACACTATAGACAGGCAACCAAGGGCGAATTACGAACATGTTTGAGAATCTTACAGACCGGCTTCAACGAACTTTCAAGAATCTGCGCGGGCAAGGCAAGCTCACCGAAGAACATCTGGATGTGGCGCTGGTGGAAATTCGCGAAGCGCTGATCGAAGGCGATGTCAATGTGGGCGTGGCGGACGAGCTGCTCGTCAACATCCGCAAGCAATCGCTGGGATCGGAAGTGATGTTGCAGCTTTCGCCGGACCAGCAAGTGGTGAAGATCGTTCGCGACGAGTTGTTGAATCTTCTGGGGAAACATGCCAAACCGTTGTTCGCGTCGCGGCCGCCATCGGTGTGGATGATTGTCGGCTTGCAGGGTTCCGGTAAGACGACTACCACGGGAAAATTGGCGAAGTGGCTGACGATGCACGGTCACCGGCCAATCGTGGTTTCGACGGACGTGTATCGCCCCGCAGCGCGCGAACAGCTCTCGCAAGTAGCCAGAGCCATCCATGTTCCCGTTTGGCCCGGTGCTGGCACGGACAAGCCGGTGGAAATCGTGCGCGGCGCTATCAAGGAAGCAAAGCTTTCAGCAAGCGACGTGATCCTGGTGGACACCGCGGGCCGGCTGCACATTGACGATGACTTGATGAACGAATTGTCGGTGCTGAAGAAGGAGTTGCAGCCCAGCGAGATCTTGTTTATCGCGGACGCGATGATCGGGCAGGACGCGGTGCGCTCTGCCGGGGAGTTTCACAAGCGGCTGGGATTGACGGGCGTGATCCTGACGAAATTGGATGGTGATGCGCGCGGTGGAGCGGCGCTTTCCATCGGCAAGGTTACCGGAGCACCGGTAAAGTTCGTGGGACTCGGAGAAAAGTACGACGCGCTGGAGGGTTTTTATCCAGAGCGCATCGTTTCACGCGTGCTGGGCATGGGCGATTTGCTTTCGCTGATCGAACGCGCGGAATCGGCTTTCGACAAAAAGGCTGCGATTGAGCTCGAGCGCAAGCTGCGCAAGGAAGAGTTCACGTTGGAAGATTTCCGCGACCAGTTGCGGCAGATCCGGAAGATGGGGCCGTTGGAACAGCTGGTGGACATGCTGCCGAAGGTCGGGCCGCTGCAGAACCTGCCAAAAGACACGCAGGTGGACGAGAAGAAATTGACGCAGGTGGAAGCGATCATCAACTCGATGACTAACGAAGAGCGGCGCGACCATAACGTGCTGGATGGGAAGCGCCGAAAGCGCATCGCCAAGGGCAGCGGCACCACGGTGCAGGACGTGAATCAGGTAGTCAAACAGTATGTGCAGATGCGCGCGATGATGAAGCAGTACGGAGCCATGGCGGCGAAAGCGAAGATGAAGGGTTTGGGGAAGCTTGCAGGGTTAGGCTGAGGAGTTTCTCGAGTTAGCTTGCGAAGTTGACGCCTGTCAGCTTTTGCTCATAAGGCGTAGTCATTGTAGTGAGATACAGTCTCTTGCCCTAAAGCGACGACTCCATTATAATAATTATGGGTATGGAGATCTCTATGAAACTTAAGCTGCGGGCAATCGGCACTTCCACGGGAACGGTGTTCCCTAAGGAAATGCTTCAACGACTGAAGGTTAAGCGAGGCGACGAACTGTTTGCCGTGGAAACTCCAGATGGCTATCTGGTGACCCCTTACGATCCTGCCGTCGACGAACAGGTGAAACTCGGACTTGAGTTCATGGCCAAGTATCGTGACACCTTTCGCGCATTGGCCAGATGACCGAACCGGTCTGGATTGACCGGCGCGCACTTCTGTACCTGCATTCCGCGTCCTTAGCCATGTTTGGCGGTGAGGCGGGAGTTCGGGACACAGGATTATTGGAATCAGCGCTGGCGCGTCCGCGAGACCGTTTTCACTATGACGAAGGGGCTGACCTTGCTGCGCTCGCGGCGTCCTACGCATTCGGCTTGGCAAGAAATCACCCGTTCGTCGATGGCAACAAGCGCGCGGCGTTTCACGCCATCGGCCTATTTCTGGCCATCAACAAATGCGAATTCCGAGCCGGACAGGTAGAGTCCATTCAAAACCTAATGGCGCTGGCCAGTGGTGAGCTTAACGAAGAAGAGCTCGGAGCTTGGATCAGGCGCAATTCGGAATGCCAGCCCTGAGGCCTTCACAGCTACTTGAAGTGCTATTCAAGAGTCAGACCGGCGATTTGTTCAGAGATTGTTTTTGGGTCGAGGTCCGTGTGGTTGCAGAGCAGGACGATGGTCAAGTTATCGGTTGTGAATCGTTGAATGATGGTGCGGAAGCCCATGGTGCCGCCGGTGTGCCACATGCGGGCGTGATCCTTGTCCGGATCCAGGAACCAACCGAAGCCGTAGCTGACGGGTTTGCTTGGAGCGAGATTGTCATCGTCCGGCGCGGCAGGCCAGCGCGGTTGCGAACCATCGGTAAGTTTCACCGGAATAAGGGCGGGTTGCATCTCGGCGGCGCTTAATAACGTGCGATTGCGCAGCCCGTCATCCCATTTCGAGAGATCGTCGAGATTCGAATAGATTCCGCCGTCACCGAGCGTAGCGGAGGTTGCGCTTTGATCGGTCTCCTTGAAGGAATTTCCGTCTTTGGTATTTCCATACGCGCGATTTGAGATTTCATTTACGCTCTTTTGATAGACGAGGGTGTGATCCATGTGCAATGGGGCAAAAATGCGCGTTTGCAGGAATTCGCGGTAGGAAGTTCCAGAAGCCTTCGCAATTATCAGGCCGAGGACGACGTAGCCGGAATTGCTGTAAGCCCAACTGGTACCCGGGGCGAATTTCCCTGTTGTTTCGCGCTTTAAGAGCTCGAGCACTTCAACGTCTTGAATCTGATGCTCCGGCGACCAGAGCGGTCCTTTGGCCTTTTCGGCTTTTTCCATCAAGGCTTCGTAATCGGGTAATCCAGAAGTGTGGTTCAGCAGATTTCGAACGGTGATGGATTTTCCGTAGGTAGGGAAATCCGGAAAAATTTCGATGAGCGATTGGTCGTATCGCAGCTTGCCATCATGAACGAGCAGCATGATTCCCATCGCGGTAAACTGCTTGGTGAATGAGGCCAAGCGGAAATTGGTTTGGGAATCGATTTGGACCGTGCTGCCCAATCTCCGCACTCCATAGCCTTTGCTCAGGAGGATTTTTCCGTCTTTCTTCACCAAGGCGGCGACGCCGGGCTGATTGTTTGCCACAGCACCGGATAGAATGCTTTCGATGCTGGAGTTCAGCTTATTTTCCTGGGCAGACGCAGCGTCCGGTGCTACAACCGCGAGCGGCAAGCAGGTAAGGATTATCTCAATTGTCCACCGATTTATGGCCCAACCCCTCATTTGCCCGTTTTCTGACCCAAGCGCGCTGCGTTGTGGAAGGATAGCACCGCTGAAGCGCCATTTATCTTGGCGTAACACATTTGAGATACTTCTCGACACTCGCTAAGGACGTTCTATGACACGGCAATCGCTTGAAGACCCAAAGTTCTACTTTAACCGCCACCTGCAATGGTTGGCGTTTAACCAACGTGTTCTAGAAGAAGCGCGAGATTCGTTGAATCCGTTGCTGGAGCGCGTGAAATTTCTGGCGATAACCGCCAATAACCTGGACGAATTCGTGGAAATCCGGGTTTCCAGTTTTCTGCAACGGATCGAACACGGATCGCGGGAGATCAGCCCGGATGGATTGACGTCGGCCGAGGAATTGGAACACGTTTCCGCAGCCATGCAGCAGTTCGTTCGCGACCAGTACAAAGTTTGGAACGAAGAATTGCTGCCGCTGTTGGCCAAGCATAACATCCGAGTCCTTTCGCTGGAGGAATTGGACGGGAAAGCGGTGCAAACGGCGAAGACGTTTTACGACAGGCGAGTTTCGCCGATGTTGACGCCAGTAACGGTCGATCCTTCCCATCCGTTTCCGCACGTAATCAATAAGGCGTTGTGTATTGCGTTTCTTTTGCGCAAGCGGAGCCGCAATGGCAGCAAACCGGTGTTCGGAGTAGTCACGGTTCCGCGGGCGTTGCCTCGCGTATTGCGGGTGCCTGCAGCGAACGGGGCCATTCATTACGTGTTTTTGCAGGACATTATTTCCGCGTATGCGGAGAAGTTGTATCGCGGCTACGAGATTCTGGCCTCCGCGCCGTTCCGGATCACGCGGAACAGCAATTTATACCTGGAGGAAGAGGAAACGCGGACGTTGCTGGAGGCAATTGACTCGCAAGTAGCGCAGAGGCGCAAAGGAGAGGCGGTCCGGCTGGAAATCGAAGCGACGGCGCACCCGCAGATTGTGTCGCACCTGGTTTCCACGTTTGAACTGGATGAATCGCTGGTATTCCGCTGCACGGGGCCGGTGAATTTGCAGCGGCTGTTTCATTTGTATGAAGAGACGCCGCGCCCGGACCTGAAGTACGCCAAATTTGTGCAGCGCCAAGTGCATGTTGGGCACGACGCCGATTCGATGTTTGAAACGCTACGCCGGCAAGATGTGCTGCTGCACCATCCGTACGATTGCTATGACGGGGTGGTGAATTTTTTGCAGACCGCGGCGCACGATCCGCGCGTGCTATCGATGAAACAAACGCTGTATCGCACGAGTTCGGATTCGCCGGTGGCGCAGGCACTGCTGGAAGCGGCAGGGAAGAAAGAAGTGACGGTGGTTGTGGAGTTGAAGGCGAGCTTCGACGAATCCACGAATATTCGGTGGGCGCGAAGTTTTGAAGACGCCGGCGTGCAAGTGTTCCACGGGGTGGCTGGATTGAAGACGCACGCGAAGCTGGCGCTGATTGTTCGGCAGGATCCGGATGGAAAAATTCGCCGCTACGCACATCTGGGGACGGGAAACTACAATCCGTCGACGGCGCGGTTCTACACGGATTTGAGCTTGCTGACCAGCGATGAAGGCATCACAGCGGCGGTGCATGATGTGTTCAACTTTTTGACGGCGTATGCGGAAAAGGCGCACTACAAGCCGCTCTTGGTGGCGCCGAAGGACCTGGCGAAGACATGTATCGCGCTGATTGAGAGAGAGGCGAGGCATGCGCGGCGCGGGCGTCCTGCGCGGATTATTGCCAAATGCAACGCGGTGGTGGATCCTCCGATGATTCGCGCGCTGTATCGCGCGTCGCAAGCGGGAGTGGAGATTGATTTAATTGTGCGCGGGCAATGTGCGCTGGTGCCCGGTCTTCGCGGGGTGAGCAGCCGCATACGGGTTCGCAGCATTGTGGGCAGATTCCTGGAGCACAGTCGTATTTTTTATTTTGAGAACGGAGCTTCACCCGAGATTTATCTCGGCAGTGCCGATTGGATGCCACGGAATTTGTACGAACGCGTGGAAGTGCTGTTCCCGTTGAAGGATCCGCTTTTGAAGGAACGCATTACTAAAGAGATTTTGCCGGCGTACCTGGGAGACACGAAGAAAGCACGGGTTCTGGGCACAGATGGGTTGTATACCCCGCTGCGGGGCAAGCGCGGCGGAGGAAAAGGACTTTCCGTTCAGGAGGAACTGATGCGGCTGGCCAGCCCGGCGGTTAATGGTTCGGCCAACTCGCGCGGACGCAGGCTCGCGGTGGCTTATACTACTGGCCAGTCCGGACCTGCCCCCACTGACCCCGGAGTGACGCTCGAACTGGAAGCCGAGGATTCCTCTAATGCAACAGTATGATTTGGTGGTGATCGGATCTGGTCCGGGCGGGCAACGCGCCTCCATTCAAGCAGCAAAATCCGGAAAGCGCGTCGCAGTAGTGGAAAAGCACGCGACCGTGGGAGGGGTGTGTATCAACACCGGCACTATTCCCAGCAAGACCATGCGCGAAGCGGTGCTGCATCTCTCCGGCTTTTACGACCAGGCCTTCTACGGGGCGAACTATCACGTAAAAGACGTGATCACTATGACCGACCTGAATTTCCGAGTGAACCGGGTGATCGAGAACGAAGCCGCAGTGCTGCAAGACCAACTCAAACGCAACGGGGTGGATTTATACCACGGCGTGGGATCGTTTACGGATCCGCACCACATTCGCGTTGAGAACGCCACGGGGTTCAACGAACTCGAGGGCGAGTTTGTGGTGATTGCCACCGGGACCAAGCCGGCGGTGAACAAGAAAGTGCCGATTAACGGGCGCAACATCATCAACAGCGACCAGATTTTGACGATGCCGATCATGCCAAAAACGCTGATTGTGGTTGGCGGCGGCGTGATTGGCGTTGAGTACGCCTGCATGTTCGCGACGCTGAGCGTGCGCGTGATTATCGTGGAGAAGCGGCCGAGACTGCTGGAGTTTGCGGACGCCGAAGTGGTGGAAGCGCTGAGCTACCACATGCGCGACCGGCGCGCGACCATGCGGCTGAACGAAGAGGTTGAGAGCGTGGAGGAAACGCCAGACGGGAAGGTAGCGGCGAATCTGGTAAGCAAGAAGCGAATTATCGCCGATGCACTTTTGTACGCCGTGGGGCGACACGGCAACATCGCTTCTTTGAATCTTGCCGCAGCAGGCATCGAAGCGGATGACCGCGGGCGTATCAAGGTGAATGAGGAGTACCGCACGACGCAACCAAATATTTTTGCGGTTGGCGACGTGATCGGCTTTCCGAGTCTAGCGTCGGTATCGATGGAACAGGGGCGCATCGCTGCTGCGAGAGCGTTCGGGCTAAACGTGAAGTCGGATCCGGCCGGCTATCCGTACGGGATTTACACGATTCCGCAGATTTCGTTTATTGGAAAAACAGAGGAGCAGTTGACGGAAGAAGACGTGCCGTATGAAGTGGGCGTGGCGTACTATCGCGAAATTGCGCGCGGGCAGATTACCGGCCACACGGAAGGACGTCTGAAGCTGCTGTTTCACCGCGAATCGCTGGATTTGCTGGGCGTGCACGTATTTGGAGAAGACGCCGCGGAATTGCTGCACATTGGGCAGGCGGTATTGCTGCTAAAGGGCAAGATTACGTATTTCATCAACACCGTTTTCAATTATCCGACGCTGGCAGAGTGCTACAAGGCTGCAGCGTTTAATGGGATGAACCGGCTGAGCTAGAGCGCGTTTCTGACGGAAGCGATCCCACGTCATTGGCGAATTGCGGGCTGGCCGCAACGAGGGCAGAAGTTCGCACCTATGCCAACTCGATGGCCAAGAACGCATCGATTACTTCCGGTGCGCCGCTTCGCTGCCGTATACAGAATCGTAAGGGCAGCAAGATAAAACACCATCCAATGGCCGGAGAATCCGCGCCAAGCCACAGCCGGAGGATTGTCGCCGGTATCGTGGCCGTCTTTAGTTTCGTAGAAGACGTACATGAGGTTAATTACGGCGTATCCAAGAAATCCGTAGATTAGGTATCTTACCCAGTTCGGTGAGCCATTGAGGATCACCTTCCAAGAGTCTTTGCGGTTTACGTTGCCTACCAGACGGTTTGCGACTATCACGGCTGGAAACCAGACAACAAAAATCCCCAGGTGAAGGATCCAAAAAAATGGCGCGGGCGCTAGTCGACGACCCGCTACCGCGCCGAGATGCACCCACAGGCTTAGAACAAATCCCACTACCGAAAGGCCTACGAACAGCCACAGGAAAGGATCTAACCACTCAGGAACAGCATCTGAAAGTCTCGACGGGAAATCATCGGACATAGCTTGGGGCGCGCGCGTCGCAAGTACCGCGTTGATAGAATCATCCGATAGAAGTGAAGAAGAAGGCTTATTTGGATTGTAGTGGACTACTACCGATTTGCCTTTCAAGTCTCGGACGAACTCGGATGCTTCTCGCTCGGTGTCAAATTCCCGTTTGCAGACACCTGCTTCGGCGCTTCCGCCGACAGGATATGAATACCTAAGTTCTGCAATGTGCGTCGGGGAACTCCCCATTCGGGAAGAAGAGAAAAAGGACGATTTGACCTCACTTACCGAGGCCGATTCGATTTGTCCATTTACGAATGGCCAACCAGCAGCCCGATTTCGCTGAACCCAACGCCAAAGGGGCTTTGCCCAACCAGCAGCCAACATTACCAGCCAGACATAAACGATCCACGGCCAGGTGCTAGGTTCAGTCCAGTGAACAGGGTTTTCTGAAGGCATTACTCCTATAGTAATCGTACTTTGGCGTTTGCACGAAATGTGTTGTCGGCTGGTTATTTCAAACCACAGTAAGCCGAGCGCTCGAATCTTCCAGAAGATTCGGGGGTAACGGAGGGATTGTTTGCCGGGGTGAGCGGAAACACGCTAGAATAATGGTTCCTTAGGAGGACGTACTTTAGTGTTAACGATTCGTTTGGCCAGGATTGGCAAGAAAAAGAAGCCTTTTTACCGCGTGGTGGTAATCGAGCGGACGCGCGCCCGGGATGGGCGAGTGCGTGAAGCGGTGGGAACGTACGATCCGCTGAAGAAGCCCGCGGAGATCAAGTTGGAAGCCGACCGGATTAAGTATTGGCTTGGCGTGGGCGCCCAGCCGAGTGATACGGTTCGAAGCTTCCTCAAGCTGCAAAAGATCGCCTGACGCCTATTTCACGACAGGTTTAGAATTGCACGCGTCTTCTGACGATACGGAAGAGGACGTGTGCGTTGGTGTGTCTCCGATTGGTGTTCGGGAGAGTAGATAATTTCCACAAAGAACAACAACGAGGAGAAGTGGGTTTTGGTGGCGCGGATTACGCGTACTCGCGGAAATAAGGGCGAGGTTGCTGCGGAGTTGTTTACGGATTTTGCAGAGCGATTGGCTTCGCTGCCAGTCGTATACCTTTCCAGGGACAAGAGTGAGCCGAGCGAGAAGCGGTTGAAGAAGTTCTGGATCGATCGCAACCACCCAGAAGTAGGCATTTTTCACTTCGAAGGCTGCGACAGCATTAGTGACGCGGAGAAGTTCCGCGGGATGGAAATTGTGCTGCCGATCGCACAACGGGCGACAGCGCCGGTCGGCCAGTATTTTGTGACCGACCTAATTGGCTGCACAGTTTTTGAAGTGCCGGCGACAGAGACCAAGCTTGCCTCCCCGGCTTGTTCTCTCGAGAACGCGCCGCAAGTTTTGGGAACGGTGAAGGACGTTTACTTCTCGGGCGAAGGAGTCGCGGGTACTCCACTCTTACAAGTAGAGACGCCGCAAGGGGAGTTGCTGGTGCCGCTTGCCGAGGACATTTGCAGGCGCATCGACGTTGCGGCGCGACGCATTGATGTTACGCTGCCCGAAGGATTGAAAGACGTCAACGTCCAGGAATAGCCCGTAGACTTGCCGCACATGCGATTTGACCTGATTACTATTTTCCCGGAGTTTTTCGCGGGGCCGCTGGAGCACGGAATCGTGCGGCGGGCGCGAGAGGCGGGAATCGTGCAGATCCAGGTTCAGGATTTGCGCGAATTCACGAAAGACAGGCACAAAACCGTGGACGACCGGCCATTTGGCGGCGGCGAAGGGATGGTGCTGAAGCCGGAGCCGCTGTTTGAAGCAGTGGAGAAATTGCTGGGGTGCGGCATGGGTGAGGCCGGGAATAAAACGGCGCTGGGAGCTGAGACCGCGATTGTGCTGATGTCCGCGGCGGGCAGGTTGTTCACGCAGGAGACGTCGAGGCGCTACGCGAAGCTGGAACGGTTGGTGCTGATCTGCGGGCGATATGAAGGGGTGGATGAGCGCGTCGCGGAACACCTGGCGACAGAAGAGATTTCGGTGGGGGACTACGTTTTGAGCGGTGGCGAATTGCCGGCGGCGATTGTAGTGGATGCGGTGACGCGGCTGTTGCCCGGCGCGGTGGGTAATGAGGCGTCCACGCAGAATGAGTCGTTTAGCGGCCGTGGCGAGGGAACGGATCTTGATCGCGGAGTAGTTGAGGGTGGCAGACGGCCGCGAACTTTGCTGGATTTTCCGCACTACACCAGACCGGCTGAATATCGCGGGTGGAAGGTGCCGGAGGTTTTGATTGGGGGCAACCATGCGGAGGTCGCCAAATGGCGCTCGAAGCAGGCGCTGGAAAAGACGAGGCGAAACCGGCCGGACCTATTTGAGTAGATGCCAGAGAGCGTTGTAAAATGGTCCTCCGGGGCTAAAGCCCATTGAACCGAATCGGTTACGGCACGACTGAAGTCGTGCCCTCCCAAAGCGAGAGTAACGAAAGGGTCGAATGGCCGAAACGGCTAGGAAAAAGGTAAATGTTTGGCTATAATTGTGGTTTGCCAAAAGAAGTGCTGGCCCCGCCTGAGTGGGTCTGCAGGGAATACAGAAAATGAATCCGGTAATTCAGAAGTTACATGACGCGCAATTGCGCAAAGACCTGCCCGATTTCCGCCCCGGCGACACCGTGAAGGTGAACGTACGGCTGCTGGAAGGCGAAGGGGAAAAAGTCAAAGAACGCATCCAGTCATTTGAAGGCGTGGTGATATCGAAGAAGGGCCGGGCGAGCAGCGCGACATTTACGGTGCGGCGCGTGAGCTTCGGCATCGGCGTAGAGCGTATTTTCCCGCTGCACTCGCCGTCGATCGGGTCGATTGACGTGGTGGGCAAGGGCAGCGTACGGCGCTCGCGGCTGTACTATCTGCGCAATTTGAAGGGCAAGGCCGCGCGTATTAAGCGTGCCGCGCGTGAAGAGGCAGCAGAGCCGGCGACCGCAGCAAAGGCGTAAGGCCGAGCAGGCGAGCGAAAGTTCGTTGGCGCAGTCACATTCCAAGGGACAAGCATTCGTGCTTGTCCCTTTTTTGTTGAAACACGCTAACCTTGAGGCAGGGCTAGGCTGGCAAGCAAGTTGGTTCGATTCGAAAAGAGGGCATGACGAAGTATGGAACACCGACCGAAATTCATTCCTCACCCCGCGTTTTTGATGTGCAGGAGCTGGACTGTCATCGGTATTCCGGGAGTGATCCCGGCATTCTTGAACGCATTTCTGCGGAATGCTGCGACTATCCACTAGTTCCGGCTGAACGCCACAAGCCCAAAGATTTAACGGGATCTCACGCTTTTCCCCGAAGACTTTGGAGAAGGCTTGCTCGCTTTCTATCTTAGCCGCAATTCCCGGGACTGGAGGGTGGTTCCGTCTGCCCGAATTTCGCAAAAAAGTCCCTTACTCAGAAAATAAAGGAGCCTCGATGTCGCCAATGATTTGGAATTCGCCGGCCATGAAGGCAAAGATATCTGCTGGCGCCGACTCAATCGGAACAATCTTGGCGAGTGGCTTACCGTGCTTTGTGATGATCACGGTTTCTCCAGTGGTGTGAACGTGTTTCACCGTCGAATAGCATTGGGATTGGAAAGTGCTGATTGGCGTGTGTTTCATGGGAACCCCCTTGCTTTTTAGCATCTTGAACTGGCGTTTTGCGAATTGGAAGCGTGATCGGTGGAAGCGCCGCAAAGATCAGATGATCTTGCGGACATGAGGCGCAGGAGTCCTGCGCCCCTACACGGACTCAGAGGGCCGGTCGTGCTGACAGGGCTTTGGGAATTAGTAAAGAGGCAGTAAGACAGATGTAACGGGATATTCATGTTCGGTTGGATGAATGTGGCTATCATGAGGCCCCTCGACTAATAGAATTTTGCCGATTGCGAGTGGAGGTCTCAAAATGTATTGCCGCGTTCAAAAGTTTACCTTGCTGGGCAGCATGCTGCTGATGGGTGTTGTGCTGACGGCGGGGTGCAGCTACACGGGTGAGGACACCACTCGCGAAAAGGATTTTGCGGTTTCCAAGACGGTAAAGACGGCGATTGGGGCTTCCGGCAGCACGTTTGTGAATCCGATCATGACCAAGTGGATCGGCGCCTTCCAACAGGCGCACCCGGGCGTGCTGATCAATTACAGGCCCATCGGCAGCGGCGCTGGGCTGGAAGAACTGAAACAAGGGCTTCTGGAGTTTGCGGCGAGCGATACGCCGCTGACGGACGCGCAGCTAAAGGACATGGCTCCGGTGATTCAATTGCCGGTTACGGCGGGACCCGTGTGCGCGGTTTACAACGTTCCGGACGTAAAGAGCCCGCTGCGATTCAGTGGAGCGACGTTGGCAAGTATTTTTTCCGGGAACATTATCAGCTGGCAAGATCCAGCAATCGAGCACGATAACCCGGGCGTGAAGCTACCGAAGGCGGCGATCATTGTGGTGCATCGTTCCGACCGTAGCGGAACCACGGACATTCTGACGACTTATTTGTCCAAGGTGAGTCCGCAATGGTCCGAGAAAATCGGGCACGGGCTGACGGTTCCCTGGCCGGTGGGAATCGGTGCGGAAGGAAGCAAGGGAGTGGTGGATTTCGTAAAGAAATACAGCGGAACGATTGGCTATGGAGAACTGAACTCCGCGGCAGAGCAAAACGTGGCGGTGGCGTCGATCGAGAATCGTGGAGGGGCGTTTGTGGCCCCGAGTCCAGCGGGCGCAACGGCGGCTCTCGAAGCAAATGAAGACGCGCTGGAAAAGGATCCGCGCACATCTATCGTCGACCCGCCGGCATCGGCCAAGAATGCGTATCCGATTACGGGATTAAGTTTTCTGTTGGTGCCGAAGGATGGCCATGAGGAGGAGGAGCGCCGGGAGGTACGTGCGTTCGTCGAATACGCGTTGAGCGGCGGACAGTCGATGGCAGGGGAATTGAATTACGCGACGTTGCCGCAACCGCTGCAGAAGAGCGGCGTGGCGGCATTACAGGGATTGACAGTGAATGGGCAGGCGGTGAAGTAGGGATTTCGAAGCAGGTGCGTGTGAAGCAATTCCCCAGGGGCTAAAGCCCGGCTAATCCGTGTGCAGTTACAACACGACTAAAGTCGTGCCCTCCCGTTCATCTCAATGTCGGAGCCCTTCGAGACTCAGGGCAAACTAAAGCTCCGACCTGCGGTGCCTTAACAGCAGATAGCTCACTCGCGTGGTAAGATTTTGGCGCATACTTACCGAAAATGACGCGACGCTGTTGTACCCGTTTCGAAAGAGCCGCGCGGCAGCTTGGCTGGACCCGGATTGCGGGTCTCGATGAAGCCGGGCGTGGCGCACTGTTCGGCCCAGTTGTCGCCGCGGCGGTAATTCTCAATCCCAAACGAAGAATTGTAGGACTGGACGATTCGAAGAAGTTGACTCCGGAGCGGCGGGCGGATCTGGCGCCGCGCATACGCGAACATGCGGTGGCGTGGGCAGTGGCGGAGATGGATGCGCAGCGAATCGATGCGTGGAACATTTACCAGGCAAGCCGGCAGGCGATGACCGCGGCGCTGGAGATGCTCGGCGTGACGCCGGACTATTTGTTGTTGGATGCGATGCAACTGGATGTGCTGATCGAGCAGAAGTCGCTGATCAAAGGAGACACCAAGAGCGTGTCTATCGCCGCGGCGTCGATTCTCGCGAAAACACACCGGGATTCGCGGATGGAAGAATGGGACGCGGTTTATCCGCAGTACGGCTTGGCGCGGCATAAGGGGTATGCCACTTCGGACCACCTTGAGGCACTGCGGGTGCATGGACCAACGCCATTGCACCGCCACTCGTTTGCGCCGGTGCGCGAGTCCGGATGCTGGGCGGTGGGAGCAGTGCAGGAAGCGTTGCCGTTGGCGTTTGGTTCAGAGCCCGCCTAGTTAGCGAGTCGAGAAATCCATAATGAAGTTTGAAGATCGGGAGAGAATGCGGCGAGCTGTGCTTGGAGGACGGTTTGGGTGGCTGTGCGTTAGGTGCGCAAAGCGGCGGCAAGCCACCGCACCCCAAAGATAGTCTTCGCCGTTTATTCGCTGCGACGTATCGTATCTGCTACGGGGATAACTGCCTGTTCACACCGTACCTTGGTTTCGTTGACGCCCTCAGGGGTGGGGCGTAGCTTGAGATTGTTAGGTTGCGGTTGTGTCAGCGCCTGCAACGCAACTGAGGAGAAAGTCGCGGATGGCTTTCGTGGGGAAAGCTGTCCCTTTCGCGCATGGCCTACAATAAGAGCAAATACGTTGAAGCCGCACAGAAACTGCTGAACCAGGGCAAAGTTACCCAGGCGATTGCGGAATATCAGCAGATATTAAAGTACGAGCCGCGCGACCAAGTCACGCTGATGACCATCGGCGAGCTGTACATTCGCCAAGGCGAGACCTTTCAGGCCATCGAATACTTCGAACGGCTGGCGCAACTCTTCGTCAGCGACGGATTCCTGACCAAAGCGATTGCGGTTTACAAGCGCATTGCGAAACTGGCGCCGGAAGAGATTCGTCCGCTAGAGAAACTGGCGGATTTGTACGTGCAGCAGGGCGTGATGAGCGAGGCCAGGCCCCTGTTTCTGCAACTGGCCGAGCTGCACCTGAAGAATAACAAGCAAGCGGAAGCGGTTGCGCTGCTGAAGAAGTTGTTGCTGGCGGAACCCGACAATTTGCGGATACAGATCCGGCTTGCCGACCTGTACCAGGCGATGGGACAGCCTGCCGAAGCGCTGGAATGTTATGTGTCCGCGGCGCAGCGGGCTTTGGCGCGAGGCGATCACGCGGAATGCGAGAAGCTCTCCGACAAAGCGCTACAAATCAGCCCAAAACATCTGGACGCGATGATCATCAAGGCGCGGGCGTTTTCGTCCACCGGAAACGTGACCCAAGCCGCGGAGATACTGGAGCGGGTGCCGGACCTAGAAAAAGGCGGCGAGCCGGCGGAGCTGCTGCTGGACCTGTATCTGAAAAATGCGAAGTGGGACGAAGCGACCGCTCTTGCGCTGAAGATTCATGCCGCGGATGAGAAGAACTTTACCGCCACGCAAAAAGTGACGGAAGCGCTGCTGGAATCAGGTCAGGGCGAACGGGCGATGGCGGTGCTTTCGCGCATTCGAATTCCGATGACGGACGCAGGGGAACACGAAGGCGTGGCCCACCTGCTGAACGAGCTTGCAGTGAGGCTGCCGGGGCGCCTGGAGCCGCTGGAGTGGCTGGTGGATACGTACGGACGGACGAGCGATTCGTTCCGGTTGCCGGACGCGCTGGCGCAATTGGGCGATGCACTGACTGCACAGGGAAAATTTGAGCGTGCCAAGGAAGTTTTTGAGCAGTTGGTAGACCGTGAGCCGGAGAGCGATTCGGCGAAGCGCAAACTGAACGACGTGTTGAGGAAGATGGGTCTCGCCGCAGGCGAGCCCGTACCCGCAGTCGCGGAAGTTGCGTTGCCAGCAGATTCCTTGCAGGCGGAATTGCCGCAGCCGGATGCGCCGAAGGTTCGCCCGGGATTGAGCGAACCAGCACCGCAAGTTGCCGCCAAAGAGGCTGGCAGCGCGCCGGCGACGCCAGACCTGGACGATGAAACACAGAAATTTATCGCGCAGTCTCTTACGGATGTGGACCTGTTTGCCAGCTACGGGCTGACACAGAAAGCGATTGGGCTGCTGGAAGCGATTCTGCGGCGCGCGCCAATGCACGCGCCAACGCTAGAGAAGTTACTGGACTTTGTGCTGGGCGCGGGCGATGACCGGCGAACGGCGGAGTTGGCGGCGCAGCTCGAACACATTCACGCCGGGCGTGGAGATTCGCGGAGCGCGGAGCGATTCGGGGAGTTGCGGCGGAGATTCCAGCGCGCAGCCGGATTGACGGACGAAGAGATTGCCACAGCGGTGGCCGCGGCGATGCCACAGCATGTGGAGACCGTACCGGTGGAAGAGGCTGCAGCCGAGGAAGTTGCGGAAGTTCCCGTCGAAGCACAAACAGAAGCGCATGTTGAAGCGACACCAGAGTTGGAAGAGATGCCGATCGGAGTTGCGGAAAGCGTCTCTGGAGGCGCCGCGCCTGCGGTCGAAGAGGAGTTGCCGGTAATAGAAATTGTCGAGCATCTGGTGGCAGCACCCGCGGTGGAAACCGAGCCGGCGCGAGAAGAAGTAGACCTTTCTTCGGAGTGGGCTTCCCTGCTGGAAGAGACCAAGGAACCGGCCCCGGGAATTGCGGCGTCAGCGCCAGTTGAAGCGGAAGCTGAGCCTGTGCCCGAAGAGGCGGAAGCGCTGGAGATTTCGAGTGTTGAAGAGGCCGCCGTCGCTGCGGTCGAAGCTTCTAAGATGTCCGCAGATGACATACCAGTTCGCCACGAATTGGTCGAAGAAGAGGAATTCGAAGTTCCGTCTGCTGAAGTAGAGTCCACGGAAATTCCAGCGGTCGAAGTGGAATCCGGGGCCGAGGCGTTTGCCGAGATTTCGAGCGAACTGCCGGCAGCATCCGCGAATGGAGTTCATGAAGAAGGAATCGCGGCGAGCAGCGAAACGCTCGAAGAAGAGTTTACCGATCTAGCGGTGCCGGAACACAGCGAGATTGCGGCAGAGGGACCGGAGCCGACGCTGGATTTGCCGGAAGCTACTGTGGCGGAGACGTCGGCGGAGCAACCGGAGCTGGAGCTGGACCAAGACTTCGAACTGGTGCTGGAGCCGGAGTCGATTGCGCCGGCGCACGAAATGCTAGCGTCCATTCCACCCGCCGAAACTGTAAAGCAAGTTGCCGAAGCACACCAAGCGCAACCGGCAGCCGCGGTTCCCAGCGGTGACGGCAAGCGTGGCGCGGATGGACAGGCGTTCACTACCGATGAGTTCCTGAGCGACCTGGCCAAAGAGATCAATCAGCTGGGCATGGGTGAGTTGATATTGCCGGAAAAGAATGCGGCGCCTCTGCAAGACACGGCCGCACGCAATCAGGCATCGGGAGCGGAATCCGGTCCGCTGAAAGAAGTGTTTGAAGAGTTCCGCGCAGAATTGGGCGAGATGGGCGCGGAGGACGAAGACCTGGAAACACATTACAACCTGGGAATCGCATTCCGCGAGATGGGCCTGCTGGAAGAAGCTATCGGCGAATTCCAGAAAGTGGCGAAAGCGAACGACAACGGAAGAGCGTTTCGTTATGCGATGCAATGCTGCACGCTGCTGGGACTGGCATTCATGGAAAAAGGCCAACCAAACATCGCGGCCATCTGGTATGAGCGGGCGCTGTTGACGCCGGGGATCGACGGAGAAAGCAAACTCGCGTTGCGCTATGATTTAGGAGTAGCGCAGGAGTCGGCCGGGGATCTGGACGGAGCGCTGAAAAGTTTTTCACAGGTCTACGCCGTCAATATTGATTATCGTGACGTTGCGGAACGTATCGGGTCCTTGCACAAGCCAGCGCGCTAAGCGTACGTCGAGACTCCACAGAATCCACCAGGGGAAGTTCCAAGAGAAATGAATAGGCTTTTGCGGGCGCTTACGGTGGTGTTGTTGTTTGAGATGGGGGCGCTGCTGTTGTACCTGCCGTGGTCCTCAATGTGGGAGAAGAATTATCTGTTGATCCAGGTGGCCTGGTTGAAGCCGCTCATTCTGCACCCGTCGGTGCGCGGGATGGTAAGCGGGCTTGGGCTGCTGGACATTTTTGCGGCGTTCGGAATGTTCGCGACGCAGCCGGCGACGGTGGATGTGCCACCGGACAGCAAGCCGTAACTTGGTAAATTGGACGATTCGATTCGCATAGAAAAAATCCAGAAAACCAGAGCTTAAAAGGGTCAATCATGCGGACGTGGGGCGCAGCCTGCGTTCCTACACGGACGTCGGGAATTAATAGATAGGCGAAACGATGCGGATTATTTTTCTTGGAGGCGGCGGAGCAGGCGGATTTGGCCGGCGTGGTAGATGTCGTGGAAGGCGACGCCGTAGAGGCTGGGTAGCACCTTGGAGGCTTGCGGAGTGCGGAGAACGCGGCGGATGGCTTGTTCGAGAGCACGATGCTCGGCGGCAAGAAGAGCGAGATCGGCGCGCCAGGCGGTTTCGGTGAGGCCATTTTTTTCGGGGCGCGGGAAGAAGTTGCTTCCCTTGAGTGCGAACGAGCCGCGCTGGCCGCCTTCAATGCGACGGCGAACGGCATACTTCCAATACGCGGAATGCACCGCGAGTTCCCAGATATTGTGACGGCCCGTGGCGGGGCGCCAAGCTGCCTGCTTGGCAGTCACGCCTTTCAAGGACTGCTTGAGGTTCGGGCCATGCCAGGTTTTCCTGGAGTAGGCTTCGTCCAGAAGCGCGAGAACCAGATCGTGTTTGGCCATGTTTCACCTCTGAAGTCGAACTAAGAGATCGCCAAAAAAATCATCCGACAAATACGAGTGACGGGCAAGACTCACGCGAATAACGAGCGCCGCGAGAAAAAGGAAGCGTGTGACACGCCGTAATGACGAGAGGGTGATTTGGGTGAGGTTGCTTAGGCCGTAAAAGCGGCGGCTAGCCGCCGCACTCCAAGGGAAACGCTAATTGGTAGGTTTGGCGGCGTCGTTGAGAATTAGGGCGAGGCGGATGCCGGCCTGCACGAGACGCTCCTCGACAATGGGCGCGACGATCTGTTGGTAGTGTTCCGCCGCGAAAATGTGGAGACGAAGCATGCGTTCCCCGATATTGTTGTCGTCGGTGCAGGAATGGACCGGCACGGGAGTTTGCGTTGGAACTGGGGGAGCGAGTTCCGGATAGAGAATTGTATCGGCGATGTCGTAGCTTTCCCAGGCCCAATCGTCAACGCGAACGCCGGTGTGCTGCCAGGATTCGATTTCGGCGGAGAAATTCTGCAGAAGAGAGTCGGCGTATTCGGAAGGATCGGTTCCCCAATCATGCACGTCAGGCGCTGAGCCAGCGGGCTACCGGTTTCAGGGAATCGATGTGGTCGCAAATGACGCGGAAGGCGGCCGTAATCGGGATGCCGAGAATGAGACCCATGCCGCCCCAGAGCCAGCCCCAAAAAAGAAGCGAGATAGTGATGGCCACGGCGTTGAGTTGCACCTGGCGGCCGACCAGTTGCGGCGCAATGAAATTCTGTGCGAGCACGTGAATGCTGGTGAGCACCACGGCGATGATCGCGAAATGGCTGACGGATTTGTATTTTACGACGGCCAGAAGAAACGCGGGAAACCAGGCGAGAACCGCGCCGATGTACGGAACCATGTTGAGAATGCCGGAAAAGAAGCCGAGAAGTACCGGAAAGTCCAGGCCGAGGACCAGAAAGAAAATACTGCTAAGCGCGACGACAACCAGTGTGACGACGCTCATGCCAATGAGGTAGTCGCGAAGAACATCGCGCAAATCTTCCAGAGTTTCTTTTACCTGGGTGCGGCGGGTGACCGGAAAAAGCTGCAGCGTGCCGTGCCAGACCTCGCGCTTTTCGGCGAGCATGAAAAAAACCAGGAACGGAACGAAGGTGCCCTCCAGCACGAGGGCGTACAGAGAGCCGAGACTAGTGACCAGAAATTCATGGATGTTGGGGCTTCCACCAGACGGCTGCGGGGCGCCGTTCGACGAAGTGATATCGGATACGCCGCCTTCGATGCTGCCGAGTTTGTCCTGAACCTGGCCGAAGGCCTGGCGAATGATGCCGCGATATTTGGGCCAATCCTGGGCGAACTGAGTGGTGCGGTCGTAGAGACCGTAGCCGAGAGCGCCGAGGACGGCGATCAATAGAACGACCATGATCAATGCACCGATAGTGCGGGGAATGCGGATACGCTCGAGATATTCGACGGCGGGATCGAGCATATAAGCGATGAGAACGGAGAGCAGGATGGTGATGACCACGCCGGCGGCGTAGTAAAGAAAGAGGACGATGACGGCGGACGCGAGAATGCGCAGGCTGGTACTGGAGGCAAGCACGCGTTGCAAGACCGGTGGTGTTTCCGGGGTAGACAACTGACACCTCTTTCGCGGATTCACGGTAACACAGTCGGGCAAAAACGTGGGCAGTACGGTGATGGGCATGTAACAGTCTGTAAACATTTGGAGTAGACGGCGGAATGCGGGGAGAAGTTGGCAAAAAGGAAAACGGCGGGAAGAGAAGAAAAAGGCCGGGATGACGCGTGTGTTAGGATTTTGTGCGATCACTCCCTGTTCGGGTAATCAAGACAACATGGCGAAAGAACTGTTCGGTACGGACGGAATTCGAGGAGTACCTGGAAAAGAGCCCCTCGACGACGCGACTCTCTATGCAACGGGAGTGGCGCTGAGCGCATATTTGAAGGAAGCACATGGCGGATCACATGTGCTGATCGGGATGGATACTCGCGAATCCGGTCCGCATATTGCGGCGCTTCTGGCGGGAGGGTTGGAACGCGCGGGCGGGAGCACAGCATTTGCCGGGGTGATCACGACTCCAGGCGTGGCCTGCCTGGTGCGGGAGAATGATTTTCAGGCTGGCGTGGTCATTTCCGCCTCGCACAATCCCTACCACGACAACGGAGTGAAACTATTTTCGCATGAGGGAATGAAATTTCCGGATGCGGAAGAGGAGCAGATCGAAGCGGAGATTTTACGGCTCAGGAAAGAGCCGGTACCCGCAGCGCGACCGGCATTGGTTGCGGACCACTCGTTGCACGTGGAGTATCTGGATTTTTTGAGGAGCCGCGTGATTGAGGGCGCAAACCTATCGGGCTTTCGGATCGTGCTGGATTGCGCAAATGGCGCGGCATATCAACTGGGGCCGGAATTGTTTCGGAAACTAGGCGCGGATGTGATTGCGATGGGCGTGGCGCCGGATGGGCGCAACATCAATGCAGGCTGTGGTTCGTTGCATCTGGAAGGATTGCAGAAGCGCGTTCAGACAGAGCGTGCGACGCTGGGAGTGGCGTTTGATGGAGATGCGGATCGCGCGCTGTTCGTGTGTGGAAGCGGGCAGATTGTGAATGGAGACGGAGTGTTGCTGGCAGAGGCGCGGCACCTGAAATCGAAGAAGGCGCTGAAGCATAACAGAGTAGTGGCGACGTCCATGTCGAATCTGGGATTAGAGCGGGCGTTGGCGCGCGATGGAATTACGCTGGCACGCGCGGCTGTGGGCGACCGGTATGTATTGGAAGAGATGCTGAAGTCGGGCAATAACCTGGGTGGAGAACAGAGCGGACACATTATCTTTCTGGACGATAGCCCGGCGGGAGATGGGTTGCTGACGGCAGTGAAGATTGCGTCGCTGGTGGCGATGTGGGGATCGCTGAGCTCGTTGATTGAAGGGTTTAAGGACTATCCGCAGGTGATTGTGAATGTGAAGGTAAAAGCGAAGCCACCACTGGATTCCCTTCCCGGAGTGGCAAAAGCGTTGAAAGAGGCGGAAGAGACGCTTGGAGACGATGGGCGGGTGGTGTTGCGCTATTCGGGCACGGAACCACTGGCGCGGGTGATGGTGGAAGCGGAGCACGAGGCGGATGTGAAGAGGTTTTCGGAGTCGATTGCGACGGCGCTGCGCGAGGCGATCGGGTTGTAGAACCGGACGAAGAGAAAAGAGCCACGCAAGAAACGTTTGGGCCTCCGTTCTAACCAATGAGCCAATGGAGGCTACCATGAGAAGCGCACTGCTTTCCCTGCTTGCCAAGTTTCGAGGATTGTCTTCGGGGCGTCGAACGATCCTGGGCTTGTTTGCCTTGTGCACCGGTTGTTTGCTGGTTTCGTGGATCGCTGGACCGAGGACCCAACAAAGCTCACGGCCGCCTGCGATCATGCCGTCCGCGGGGAGATTTCCAGTGGCTTCGGGTACGGATGCGGACTTGAAGGCGCAATGGGAACGGATGAAGGAGGTTCCCAAAGTTATGGCGCCGCTTGCGGTTCCGCCGACGGAGGGAAGCTTTGGCCCGGTTGGCGATTCTTCCGAATTCGTGACGCCGATGATTGCGCATGCGGCGGAGCTGGCCGTGGCGACAAAAGAGTTTACTCGGTCGCGGAGCACACTAGAGGAGATTCTTGATCGGCACCATGGGTACGTGGCCAAGCTGCGGATGGTTGGCCAGCTCACCGGCGGATTGCTGACGGCGACAGTGCGGGTTCCAGCCAGTGAGTTCAACGTGACAGTGACGGATCTGAAGGCGCTAGGCAGCGTTGAGCGCGAAGAGCAGTCGGCGGACGAGATTACGCAACAGCGCGCGGACCTGGAGGCGCGGCTCCTGAATGCCCAAAGCACGTTGGCGCGCCTGCAAGGAATACTGGCGAAGAACAATGAGGGAAGTAATGTGAAGGACGCGCAGCGGCAGCTCTCCGGAGTGACCGCGGAGATTGCGCGGCTGGAGGCCGAACGGATAGCGTCGGAAAAGAGGGTGATTTTTGCCAATATCCTATTTTCTCTGCGGGAAGAGATCCCACCGCCGGTGGAGAGCTTTGGGGCACAATTTCGCAGCGCAGGGTGGCGGGTTTGACGGACGCGCTAGGGAGTGTATCGGCGATCCTGCTATTCGTAATCAGCCGAGGGCCGGCGATTGTCGTGTGGGTATTGCTGGTGTATTTCCCGGCACGATGGATTTGGAGGAAGCGCCAACGGTGGGTGTGGGGAGGTACGGAAGCAACGACGAAAGCCTAGGATGGAATTTGCTTCATGCTGGCCGAGAACCGACAACACGCAGGGAAAGGCGAGTGTGGGGTTCCCAAAGAACGTAGAGACCGGGATAGAGTCTGTGGGATATTGTATATTTCCGAATGCGAGGCCGGCCGCAGAAGGTCAAATGTCCGTCTAATATGTTTAGAATCATGCGAATAGGTGAAGTTACAATTTTCCCCGGCCATTGGCAAAGCGCGTGCAACTCATCGAAACAATTCATGAGATTGGCTTCCCGGGGTGGCTGACACTCAACCTCGACTGAGTATCAGTTATTGGGGGGTCGAATCAAAATAGAAGGGG
>Ga0070765_100000238_pt1 | contig 33098 bp, 31 predicted proteins | sample HubBroMetageWFT5_FD_71516 | JGI IMG/M metagenome (GOLD analysis project Ga0070765, IMG submission 71516) | Warmed and freeze-thawed soil microbial communities from the Hubbard Brook experimental Forest, New Hampshire - Hubbard Brook CCASE Soil... | ecosystem: Environmental > Terrestrial > Soil...
GGTGGGGTACAACGATCCTCGCAAGGCCAAGGCAGCGCAGAGGCATCGATTGGCTTGGCGTTCGTGGACCTTTCTACCGGCGAGTTTCGTGCTACGGAATTTTCCGGGGAGAAGGCGGAAGCGCGTTTGCGAGATGAACTTAGCGTGCTGCGCCCGCGCGAGATTTTGCTGCCGCGGCCGGTGACCCTGTTCCCGGCTGCCATTCCGACGGAGATGGACGGGCTTGGCGCGGTGGAAACCAGGCTGGACGATTGGATATTTCAAACTGATCATGCGACGCGCGTGTTGGAAGAACATTTTCGCGTTGTCGCGCTTGAAGGGTTTGGACTGCAGGGGCATCCGCAGGCTACGGCGGCAGCGGGAGCGATCGTCCATTACTTGCGGGAAATGTCGGCGATTAGCGCTCGCAAACCCGAAGATATGGTCGCGATTCCTTCGCTGCGTCCCGCAGGCGCTGGGCTCGAGCATCTGGATCGACTGGCTTACTACGAACAGCAGAACGCGATGATTTTGGATTCCGTCACCATACGGAACCTCGAGTTAGTGGAACCTGCCGCAGATGACGATGTTTCGGCAACGCTTTTGAAAGCGATTGATCAGACGCGCACGGGGATGGGGGCGCGTCTGCTGCGAAGATGGATTCTTCGGCCAGAGATTTCGCTTACGGAAATTAACGATCGGCTCGATGCCGTCGGCGAATTGAAATCGCGAACTGTCGCGCGCGAAGAATTGTATAAAGAGCTTGAGGCGATTCTTGATCTTGAGCGGCTAACTAGCCGCGTGACACTAGGGGCGGCGACGCCTCGGGATTTACTGGCCCTTCGGCAGTCGCTCGACAGAGTTCCGGCGTTGCGGAGATTGATCGCGACTGCCGGAACAGGCGAAGCGAACGGAAGGACGCCTGCGTCAGCTAGCCAGCGGCTGCTGGCACTCTGCGAACAATTGGACGAGATGGCGGATGTGCGCGAAGTCATTATGCGCGGAATCGCTGACGACCCACCTGCCCTGTCGAGCGATCCAGGAGTGATTCGGCGCGGATTTAATGCTGAACTTGACGAATTGCGCGAGGTTACTACGCGCGGCAGGCAAGTTATCGCGTCGATGGAAGAGCGCGAGCGCAAGCGCACCGGAATTACGTCGCTAAAAATACGATACAACCAGGTATTTGGTTTTTACATTGAGATTTCGAAGGCGAACTTACATTTAGCACCGGCAGACTATGACCGGAAGCAAACGCTTGTTAATGCCGAGCGGTTTACGTCCGCAGAACTGAAAGAGCACGAGCAGAAAGTGCTTTCGGCGGAAGACCGTATGGTGGAAATTGAGCGGCAGCTTTACAGCGAGATTCGCGAAACAATCGCGCGGGAAGCGACCCGGCTCCGCGGGACGGCGAATGCCATCGCGCAACTCGACGCACTCGTGAATCTGGCGCGCATTGCTGCTATGAGGAATTACACGCGTCCTGAATTCACGGAAACCGAAGTGCCGAGCAAAGGCGTGCGCGACAGCGGGATTCACCTTGCACGAAAACAGAAGGATGAAGCTCCCCGAGGAATTCTAATGATTGCCGCCGGGCGGCATCCGGTGATCGAAGGATTCCTGGAAGAGCGCGGCGAAAGATTTGTGCCGAACGATTTGTATCTGAACGACGAAAAACAATTTCTTTTGCTGATTACCGGGCCGAATATGGGCGGGAAATCGACCTATCTTCGGCAAGTGGCATTGATTTCGATTCTGGCGCAGATTGGATCGTTTGTGCCAGCGGCGCAGGCGAAGCTGCCACTGTTGGATCGGATTTTCACGCGCATCGGAGCCTCTGACAATTTGTCGCGCGGGCGGTCAACATTTCTGGTGGAAATGAGCGAAGTGGCTGCAATTCTCAGCACGGCTACGGCGGCGAGCCTGGTACTGCTGGATGAGGTGGGGCGCGGGACGTCCACGTTTGATGGGTTATCGATTGCGTGGGCGGTGGTGGAAGCGCTGCACGCGGGGGCGCGTCCCCGCACGCTATTTGCCACGCACTATCATGAATTGACGGAGCTGGAACAATTGCTGCCGGGCGTGCAGAACGTGCACGTTTCGGTGCAAGAATCGGGTAACGAAATTGTTTTCTTGCGGCGCGTGGAGCCCGGAAGTGCGGACAAGAGCTACGGAATCGAAGTGGCGCGGCTGGCGGGCTTGCCCATGGGGGTGATAGCAAGAGCCCGGGAGATTTTGCGACGTCACGAACAAAAAGAAGATAAATTGACCGAAGAACTTTCACCCCGAGCGGCGAGTGACGAAGCGGATCGGCGAGCGCATCAAACGAGTTTTACGGCGCTCGATGAATCGGTGCTGGAAGCTTTACGCGGAGCGGATTTGAACAAACTAACTCCGCTGGAAGCGATGGTTCTGCTGGCGGCATTGCAAAAACAGCTCTCATAGGAAGGCGCAGCAATCGATGCTGGTCTTGGGAATGATGTCGGGTACATCGGCTGACGGGATTGACGTGGCTCTTGCACGCATTTCCGGGAAGCCGCCCAAGCTATCTATAAAGCTCCGGGGGCACCATCACGTTCCCTACTCGTCCGTGATGCGTAAGGCGATTTTGCGCGTGGCGGCAGGCGAGGCCACCGGCGCAGCAAAAATCAGTCAATTGAATTTTGCATTGGGTGAAGAGTTTGCGTCAGCTGCTATTGCTGCGTGTAAGGCTTGGCGCATGCGCATGCGGAGAATTTCACTGATCGGTTCGCACGGACAGACGATCTATCACCAGGGGGCACCGTGTTCTTTTGGGGGGCATTCGCGAATTTCGTCCACGCTGCAAATTGGTGAGCCGAGTGTGATTGCCGAGCGAACGGGAGTGACAACGATCGCGGATTTTCGTCCAGCCGATATGGCGGCTGGAGGACAGGGAGCTCCGCTGGTTCCCTTCGTCGATCATTTGTTGTATCGGCACCCGAAGCGGAATCGCCTGGTTCTAAATATTGGCGGAATCGCGAACGTCACCGTGATTCCGGCGGGGGCCAAGCCGAAGAACGTTTTTGCGTTCGACACCGGGCCCGGCAACATGATCGTCGACGCGTTGATAGAGGAATTCACGCATGGCCGCGCGCGGTACGATAAAGATTCGGAAATGGCGTTGCGCGGGTGGATGCTTCCGAAACTGCTGAACGAAATGATGGAGCACCCGTACCTTCAAAAAGAGCCGCCGAAAACAGCGGGGCGGGAACAATTCGGACGAGCGTACACAGAGAAAATATTGGCCTGGGGCAAAAAACATCGGGCAAAACCGGCAGACGTAGTGCGAACCGCGACAATCTTCACTTCCCTTTCGATCGGAAATGCATTGCAGAAATTTATTTTGCCGCGAACGCAGGTGGACGAATTGATCGTCTCTGGCGGAGGCACGCGAAACACCCTGATGATGGTTTACCTTGCGGCGATTCTGCCCGGATTTTCGATCGTTTCGTCCGAACATTTTGGAATCGAGCCAGAAGCAAAGGAAGCTTTGGCGTTTGCAATTCTGGCATACGAAAGTTTTCATGGCCGGCCGAATAATTTGCCGTCTGCTACGGGCGCCGATCGTCCTGCAATCCTTGGAAAGCTGGTTCATGGGCGCACACGATAAACTGCGCCGTCGCTTGGCTCTTCTGGCATTTCTCACGGTACTGATTCCCGCTGGATGCTCATATCTTCGCCAGGAATCGGATCCGCATACTTTGATTTTTCTGATGGAGGCCGCGCCGACGAATCTGGACCCTCGCATTGGCTCTGATGCTTATTCAGCTCATCTCGACGGACTGATTTTTTCGAGCTTGGTGGCGCACGACGGTCAAATGAACGTGATCCCTGATTTGGCCGAGCGTTGGGAGACACCCGATCCGCTCACCTACGTGTTTCATTTGCGTCACGGAGTTAAATTCCACGATGGACGCGAACTTACTTCCGCGGATGTGAAGTTCACATTCGACACAATTATTTCCGCCGCAGTGAAAACTCCCAAGCGAGGCTTGTTCCGGCTGGTTACTTCAGATGAGGCGCCGGACCCATATACCTTTGTTTTCCATCTGCGTGAGCCATATGCATCATTTCTTTTTGGGCTGTCTCGGCCGGCCGTTGGAATCGTGCCGCGAGATTCGCCAGCTGGGGTATCGCAACATCCGGTCGGAAGCGGGCCCTTTCGCTTCGTAAACCAAATAAGGGACGAGGAAATTGTCCTGGAGCGCAACCCTGATTACTTTGGAGCGGCCCCCCAAATAGAACGAATTCGTTTTCGGATCGTGCCGGACGCGATCGTTCGCGCGCTGGAGCTGCGGAAAGGCTCAGCGGACGTGGAAATTAATTCTCTGACTCCGGACATGTCGGCCACGCTCGCGAGGGAACGCGGACTGGCGGTGGACGAACAGCCTGGCACGCCGGTGGCTTACCTGGCATTCAATTTCGAAGATCCGATTCTTGCGCACCGCGACGTGCGGCAGGCACTGGCTTACGCGACGGATCGCGAAACGTTAGTAAAATATCTGCTGCGCGGGCAGGCGCGGCTGGCTGGCAGCCTGCTGCCGCCAAATCATTGGGCGTTCGACGCGAATGTCCCGCAATATGGCTACAATCCCGGGCGTGCTGAAAAACTGTTGGATGCTGCTGGATTTCCGCGCCGGGCCGGCGGCGTGCGATTTCATCTTGCGTTGAAAACTTCCACGGATGAGTCTGTCCGGCTGACGAGCGCAGCAATCGCGGACCAATGGAAACGCGTGGGAGTGGTACTGGATTTGAGGCCGCTTGAATTTGCCACTTTCTTTTCGGACATTTCGCGCGGGAGTTTTCAGCTTTACACGCTGCGTTGGGTGGGGGCGAACAACGATCCGGACATCTTCGAATATGTTTTTGGTTCGAAGAAGATCCCCCCGGATGGGGCGAATCGCGGACGCTATCGCAATCCGTGGCTCGATGCCCTGCTGGACAGCGCACGCGTGGAAATGGACCAGGAAAAGCGGAAGGCGATTTTATGGCAGATTCAGAAGATGGTGGCGGAGGACGAACCATACATCAATTTGTGGTATCCGGATAATGTCTGCGCGCATCGGGACAGACTTACGGATGTGCTGATCCCTCCGGGCGGGGATTACGAGTTTCTGGATACGGCTAGACTGAAATAGGAATGTCCGGCGTTTTACGCAGACGAACCACGTTCGAGAGCTTTCGCAATTTCTTCTCCGGGCAGCGCGCCTTCGCGAGCCAACGTCCAATCGTTTCCATCGATGCGCACGATCGTGGATGCCATCGTAGCGCCAGTATCGCCCGCGTCGAGAATCAATGGGAGGCGGTTGCCGAGCTGTTTCACAATTTGCGCTGCGTTTGTGCAGGAGGGAAAGCCCGAAAGATTCGCACTGGTGCCGGTGATGGGGCCGCCGACAGCGTCGATGATGGCGGTGGGGATAGACGAATTCGCCCAACGCAGAGCGACACGGCCGCTGTTTCCCGTAACTTTTAGCGGGAGGCGATGGGTTGCTTCCACAACGAGCGTCAGCGCGCCGGGCCAGAATTTGTGCGCGAGGATCAGAAAAACGTCCGGGACCTCGCGAATCATACTAACTGCTTGCTCAATCGAACTCACAAGGATGGGGAGAGCTTTTGTTTCCGGGCGGCCTTTGGCTTGGAACACGGCTTCGATGGCCGCGAGATTAAACGGGTCGGCGGAAAGGCCGTAGAAAGTGTCGGTTGGAATGCCGACAACTTCGCCGCGTTTGATGAAGCCGGCGGCGTAGTCCACCACGCTGGTTTCCGGGGTCTTGGAAGATATTTTAAGTACTTCGACGGGCAATGTTCACTCGCGGCGTTGTGCCATGATGCTTTGGGAAACTACCACAGGGATGGGCGTGCAAGCAAGACGGCATGTGCTCTCGTGTGAAGGCGTGGATGTATAAGGTTTCAGGTAACTCGCTGTCGCGGGGATTCCAGATTCTGGGCGGGTTTACGCCGGAGCAGGCGTTTGTTACGCTTGTTGCATGGCGCAACAATTTCCTTCTGATAAGAGCGCGCCTGGCGAGCGAGAGAGTTCGCGACACGCTTCGAGCGGAAGCGCCGCAACAAGCGCGACGGGGCTTGCACAGGCAGACATCATCAGCAGCCGGGACAACAAATGGCTGAAGAAATTTCGCGCGGCGCTACGTGGTGCTGGACCTAATCCGGGGGAGCCGATCGCTGCGGAAGGCCCGAAACTGGTAGAAGAAGGCGTGCGCGCGGGACTCGAATCGCAAGCGCTGTTGGTGAGCGAAACCGGCGAGCGCCAATTGGAACGGATATTGCGCGCCGCTAGTGAAAGCGAATCAGGGATTCCTCGATCGCGAATTTTCAGAACCACGGACAAACTGTTTGAAGGCGTCGCAAGCACTGAGACACCACAGGGCGTGGCCGCTCTATTTCTCGCGCGCGAATGGAGCTTCGAGGACGTGCTGCGCGGACGGGCGGATCGCGACGGAGCGTATTGCACCGATGCACCGCTGGTGATTGTCGTAGCTGGCGTGCAGGATCCGGGGAATGTGGGAACGATCGTGCGATCGGCGGAGGCTTTTGGTGCGTCGGGCGTTGTTGCGACGCGTGGAACGGCGGATCCGTGGTCGCCGAAGGCGTTGCGAGCGTCTGCGGGATCGGCGCTGCGATTGCCGCTGTTGCGAGGTATTGCAGGGCCTGTGCTACTGGCGCAAATGCGAATGGCGGGAGTTAGGGTTTTGGCGGCTGGAGCAAAGCCGACCGAGGTGGCCAGCGCAAAAGAAGCAACCTTCGAGGGCGCGATGGCAGATATGCGAGGTCCGTGCGCAATTTTTATCGGCAATGAAGGAGCGGGTTTGCCGAGTGAAGTGGAGCATGCTGCCGACGATTGGGTCTCGATTGCAATGAGCGACGACGTGGAATCGCTCAATGCGGGCGTAGCTGCATCGGTGATTTTGTTTGAAGCGGCGCGGCAACGGCGAGGCGCGTAAATATCCATATGGGACTTTTTAAAACGATCGAACCGGAGCCCGAAGCAGAGTCGCAGGCGGGGCGTCCCATGGCGGATCGCATGCGTCCACGCACGCTAGATGAGTTTTTAGGGCAAGAAGAGCTGCTTGGTCCGGGCAAGCCTCTGCGCACGCAGATTGAACGCGACGATCTCAGTTCGATGCTGCTTTGGGGACCGCCGGGATGTGGCAAGACTACGCTGGCGCGAATTATCGCGAAGAGCACGCGATCGGACTTCATTCCCTTCAGTGCGGTGCTCGCCGGAATAAAAGAAATCAAGGAAGTGATGGCCAAAGCCGAAGGCGCCCGACGCTACGGAGCGCGCACGATTGTGTTTGTGGACGAGGTGCATCGTTTCAATCGCGCGCAGCAGGACGCTTTTCTGCCGCATGTGGAGGCCGGAAATATTTTGCTGATTGGCGCAACTACGGAGAATCCTTCGTTTGAAGTGATCGCTCCACTGCTTTCGCGGATGCGCGTTTACGTGATGAAGGCGCTCTGGAAGGAACAGATTGTCGAACTTTTGCGGCGGGCGCTGGCGGACCCGGTTCGAGGATTGGGTAAGGAAAAAGTAGATGCGCCGGAAGACGTTCTGGATCGGATCGCGGTTTTGGCGAATGGGGATGCGCGTTCGGCGTACAACACACTAGAAGCGCTGGTGATGGGCACTAAGCCGGACTCGGAAAACCGGCGCGTGCTGTCGCAGGCGCGTTTAGAAGATGTGCTGCAGAAGAAGTTTCTGCTTTACGACAAATCGGGCGAAGAACATTTCAACCTGATTTCGGCGCTGCATAAATCGGTGCGAAATTCTGACGCGGACGCTTCGCTTTACTGGCTGGCGCGGATGCTGGAATCGGGCGAAGATCCGTTGTATGTAGCACGTCGGCTTGTGCGCATGGCCAGCGAAGATATAGGGCTGGCGGAACCGCATGCGGTGCAGGTGACCTTGGCAGCGATGCAGGCGTTTGAATTTTTGGGGCCGCCGGAGGGCAACCTCGCCCTGGCGCAGGCGGCTGTATATCTGGCGCTCGCGCCGAAGTCGAATGCGGTGTACACGGCTTACGGCGCGGTGCAAGAGGATTTGCAGAAAACGATTGCCGAACCTGTGCCGTTGCACTTGCGAAATGCGGTGACAGGATTGATGAAACACATCGGATACGGAAAAGGCTATCAGTACGCTCACAACTCGGGAGAAAAAGTTACGGATATGACTTGCCTGCCAGAAAGTCTGGCCGATCGCGTGTACTATCATCCGACCGATCAGGGGTTCGAAGCACGGATCCAACAGAGGATGGAGGAAATCCGGCGCATCAAGGCCAAGCGTGCGGATGAAAAGGACAAGGCATGAGCCAGCGAAGACGGCAAGGTGCGAGTCAATTCCCTATCAAGTCAGCTTTCCTTTTCATTTTGCTCGTGCTTGCTCTATCTGTCCCTCCGCTCTGTTATTCCCAAGGCAAAGCGCTGGTTAGGATTGACGAAGATGTTCAAGCATTCGCGATTGCGCCGGATAATCGGATCGTCTATGCCGTGCAACACATGCGCAAGTTCAAAAAAGCGAGAGTCGAACGCGACGACTTGTGGATTTCTTCTCCGGAGGGAAAACAGAAGAAAATCGGCGACGGAGAAAAAATCTTTGCCGATATGTTGCTGAACTACCAGGTGCAGTCGTTTGCATGGGCACCCGACGGACATCGCATTGCGGTGATGATGCAAACGGCGGAAATGGTGGCGCCGAAAGGAACCAGGGATCAGCAGCTTGACGAAGAGGAAACGCAAGCGCCGCGCGGGATGGTGGCCATTTATCTGATGGATGACGAGGGGCATCAAATCCCGATTGCGGGAATGAAAGACGGACTGCTCAACGACGGCTACAACGCGACTTGGCTCGCGGATGGGAAGACACTTGTTTACGTCACAAAGACGGGTGCGGATTTCAGCGAGTTGAATACGCTGATTCCGTCGCAAGGAAAGAGCAAGCCGCTTTTTGAAGGGCATACTTTCGCGGCGCTGGCATGGGACACCAAGAACAATCAGGCGTTTGCGATTGAGGAAAGCACGAGAGTTTTGACTTCGCCGATGCTTGTGCGGCTGAATCTGGCGACAGAAACGCGGACACCGGTGGTTCCGGTGGACGAATATGTGGGCGATTTTGCGGTATCGACATCGGGAAAGAAGGCCGGATATTTTCGCGATGGAGATACGCTTGAAGTGCGAGACCTGGTGAACCCTACTGCGAAGCCGGTGCAGGTGAAGGTGGCCATTGGCGTATTTCAGTGGGGGCGTGACGACCGACGCGTCTTGCTAAAGCGCGGAGACCCGCTGAAATCCGGCAATCTAACGTGGGTTGGAGTCTACGACGGCCAGTTCGAACCGGTACTGCACGATCTGGTATTTCACGATTTCGCACTTTCCCCCAACGGCGAGTTGGTGGCCGTGACGGAACCGGGAAAGCGAAGTCTGCTGCTCTACGGTTTGCATTAGGCGAGTTTCGTTTAGCGTTGAACGCCGCGTGATCTTCGGACCTGCTCCTTCAACATACATTTATTCATGACTACAAAGATTCCGGCGTGACGGGCGCGTTCGGCGGCCTCGGCGTTTTCGATCCCTTCCTGCATCCAGACCACGCGGGCCTTTATCTGAATGGCCGCTTCTACTATTTCAGGAACGAATGTGGGGCGCCGAAATATCTGCACAACATCTATCGAAACTGGAACATCTTGTAATCGCGTGTAGCTTTTTTCGCCGAGGACTGCGGTTTCGTTAGGATTTACGGGGATGATTTTGTAGCCGACGGATTGCAAATATCCGGCTACATGGAAGCTGGCGCGCATGCGATTACTGGACAGTCCCACGATCGCAATCGTTTTGCTGGAATTTAATATCGCCGTGATGGCGTCTGATTCGGACATGCCAGCGAACCCGGCATTGGCGGCCGGATGGGGAGCGGAAGGCACTCTGTCCGCAGGCTCAGCCATTTAAATCCCCGAGGTGTCGGAATCGAGCGGTGAGTGTACGTGCGCTGCGGACTGGTGCACGCCGGCTTTTTGTACGGCTTCAAGCGCGTGCAGAAATTTTAGATTCTCCTCGTGCGTTCCCACGGTTACGCGAATCGCCGAGGGGAAACCCATCCAACGCATGGGCCTGACGATCACACCGTGCTGGAGGAGCGCGTCCACGATGGGTTCAGTGTCGGTTCCAAAAATCACCAGCAGGAAATTCGTGACCGAAGGAACGAACTTGATTCCGAGCCTTGTAAGGCCTGCCGTTAATAGCGTCAGGCCTGCGCGGTTAGAATCCACCGAGCGGCGGACGTGCTCCGCGTCGTCTAAAGCGGCCAAGGCGGCCGCTTGCGCGACGCCTGAGGTGTTAAAAGGGCCGCGAATCTTGTTCATTTCAGCGAGCAGCGCCGCGGGGCCAATGCCGTAGCCGATTCTTAGCCCGGCCAAGCCGTAAACTTTCGAAAAAGTGCGTAGAACCAAGAGATTGCGGCCGCTGCGGACGATTTCGACGGAGCGAGAATAGTTTGAGTCGTCAACGTAGTCGCAGTAGGCCTCGTCGAGCACGACTAGAATATTTTCAGGGATGCGCGCGAGAAAAGCGTCGAGATGATCGGCCGTGAACATTGTTCCGGTAGGATTGTTCGGATTCGCTAGAAAAATTAGCTTGGTCTCTTCGGGCATTTCCCCGGCGATTGCTTCCAGATCGAAGTGATATTCGCGCATGGGGACGTCGAAATAACGCGCCCCTGTTGCGCGAATCGCAATGTGATAAAGCGGGAAAGAACCGTAAGAAGTGACGCCGCAATCACCGGGAACTAATGCGATCCGTCCGGAAAGGTCGATGAGTTCGGTGGAACCGCCACCAAGAATTAGATTGTCCGCTGAGATGGCGTGCTTTTTTGAAAGAGCTTCACGAAGGTAAAAGCCATTGCCATCCGGATAGCGATTGGACCCGGCCAGGGCTTTTTGTGCCGCCTCGATTGCGCGCGGCGAAGGGCCGAGCGGGTTTTCATTGGACGCGAGCTTGATGGCGTGCATGTTCAATTCGCGTTCAACCTCCTCAATCGGTCTTCCCGGAACATAAGGTGCAAGCTCGCTTATATACGGCGGGACAAGGTCGTTGATAAAATTGCTCATGCGCGGGCGCGCCTCAACCGTTTTTCTTCGGCCGCGAAGGCGAGGCCTGCCCAGGACGACCTCGATGACGACTGCGATCCAGCGCGCCTTGCGGCGTACGGCTCGGGCCTGCGGCCTTTGAGGCGGATCGATTCTCGCGTGGCGAATAATTTTTTGGGGGTTTGCTCGGCGGAACAACCACCAAAGGAGTTTCCGCGCCGACGCGGTTTCCGACGTGCTGCGCGGCGAGTGCCGGCCTTTGCGATTTGCGGCCTGGTTTGGGTTTTGGCGTGAACGGTCGTCGCTTGATCCGCGCGCGCCGCGGTATGGTAACGGTTTCAGAACTTGGCTGAACTGAGCGCAGGAGTGTGGCCACTTCGGCATCGGACAAGGCGCGATGGTGTCCGGGAGCGAGCGATTCGAGCGCGAGATTCCCGATGGCGACGCGTTTGACTTTTTCAACGGCATGGCCAGTCTGGAAAAGCCGAGTGCGCAAAGCATCGGTGCGCGCTTCAAAGAGCGTGACTTCATACCACGGAGCGTCTTTCCCTTTTATGCGAGCGATGTGCGCGCCAGTCGCCCGGGAGAGGCTTTCGATTTCTTCGAAGGTGAGCAGGGTCTTCAGTTTCAGATTATAGGTTTGCTTCAGATGACGGGCTTTCAGCATCAAGTTCGCGAGATCGCCATCATTGGTCAAGAAAACCAGGCCCATGGCGTGATATTCCAGCCGGCCTACGGGAAAAACGCGCTGGGTGACGCCGTGGAGCAAATCGCTGAGAGCGCGCCGTCCTTCCGGATCGCTCATGGTGGAAACAATTTCCGGGGGTTTATTCAGCAGAAGATAAATTCGCTCTTTTTCCGGGCGCAGCAGCCTTCCGTTTACCTTGATGTGGTCGCGCGATTCGTCAGCTTTGGAGCCCATTTCTGTGACGGTGTGTCCATTGACGGTGACCATTCCCGAAGAAATGAGTTCTTCCGCGTGCCTTCTGGAGGCAATCCCGGCGCGCGCGATAATTTTCTGGAGTCTTTCTAGCATCGAGTTCAAGGCAAAATTGAGCTTACAGATTAGCACGGAAGTCGACATTCAAAGCTGAAGCTGGCGCTTCGGATTTGAATATTTTTGGCGGCTAGCTTCCAGGTTCTGATGAGCCTTTGCCGGCAGATGCCGCCGCGGCTCGTGCGCCGTCGGCTTCGGGGGAAGTACTTTCGGAATTATCCGCGTCGGCGTTGTGCAGTTCCGCGGAGGCTGCGGCGAGGTCAGCCTCGATGGGATCGTCCGGAACGCTGGTGGCTTCCGTTCCCGTTCCCGCTTCGATGGACGCGGGAGGTGCTACTGTGGAGTCTTCGGGCTCGGTCAGCGCGATGCCCGTGTCGTCTCCGAGCGCAGCTTGCGCCAGGGCTTCGAATTCTTTCAGGCTGGGGAGTTCGTCCAAATCGAAAAGGCCGAAGCGCATAAGAAATTGTTTCGAAGTGCGGTACAGAATTGGGCGGCCTATCACTTCTTTGCGGCCTGCCGTGGTGATCAATCGCTTTTCCAAAAGCGTCTTAATGACGCCGCCAACATTTACGCCGCGGATTTCATTAATTTCGGGAATTGTGGCCGGCTGTTTGTAGGCGATGACGGCAAGGGTTTCAAGCGCCGGCATGGTGAGGCGCAGCGGGGGCTGCAGGCTCTTGATAAATTTGCGGACGACATCGTGATGCTGCGCTTTGGTGTAGAACTTCCAGCCGCCCGCAACTTTGCGGACTTCGATTCCGCGATCGTCGGTCTGATAGTTGGCGACCAGGAGGTCGAGGGCGGTGCGGGCTTCGGCTTTCTCCACACCTAAGGCTTTCGCGATTTGATCGAGCGTGGCAGGCTCGTCTGCTGCGTAAATAATGGCTTCCAGCGCAGCTTGAATTTCTTGGGGCGTCATCGTCAGAGATATTGCTCCTCAATTTGTGACATGGCATCGGGTCCGGCGAAAACGGCGTCGAACATTTTGTGTTTGCGCAAACGGATATCGGAAAAGAGTTCTGACTGTACCAGCATCACGGCTTGCATGCGCACCATTTCGAGAACGGCGAGCAGGGCGACGATCATGGCGTTGCGGGTCTCGCAAGTTTCAAAGAAATCGATGAGGGATATAGGCTCTTCGTTCGCGGCCAGGCGCTGGCGGAGGCGGTCCATCATTTGCGCGATGGTTACCGTCTCGTGCTGCAGCTCAAACTTCTTGACGTCTTTTTTGCGCTCGAGGATTTGCTGGAAAGTTTTTACTAGATCAACGAGCGAGACGACTAGCTCGCCTTGGACTTCGTCGCCGGTGTACAGCGTGCGGTCGGGATGGGACCAAACGTGATCCTCTACTTGCTGCTTTTGGTAGAGAAGCTGGGCGGCGTTCTTAAATTTTTCGTGCTCCAGAAGGCGGTGGACGAGTTCATCGCGCGGATCTTGCTCTTCGGGCCCGGCTAGCGGATCCGGAGGCAGCAGCATTTTCGACTTGATGTGAATCAGCGAGGCGGCCATGTAAATAAAATCGGCGGACACGTCGATGTCGAGTTTTTCGAGCTGGTGAAGATAATCGAGATATTGCTCGGTAACTTTGGCGATGGGGATGTTGTGAATGTCCATCTCCTGCTTGCGAATTAAATCGAGCAGAAGATCGAGCGGGCCTTCGTAAACCGGAAGATTAATGCGATAGGGTGACGCCATTCCACCTTCCTCGATCAAAGTTCAAAAAGAAAGAATAGATCCCTGGCTGCCCCCGGGATGACAACTTTTCCTCACGCCCTGAAAATTTGCACCACGCCGCAAAAGCTTTCGCGCTAAACCCGGCGCGTATCTCCAAAACCTGGGTGCTAAAACCCTCGAACTTCAGCGCGAACATTGCTTACGTTTTCGCGGCTTTGCACGCATCGTCCCATTTAAATATGGCGTTGCGTACGCGCTGCATGGTTCGTCTCGCGGCCTTGCGCGCCTTGTCTGAACCGGCATCGAGGATATCCCAAACTTGCTGCGGATGCGCCTCAAATTCTTTGCGGCGTGTCTGAATGGGCTCGATCCATTTGATCAGGTGGTCGGCCATGGCGTTCTTACATTCCACGCAGCCGATGCCTGCGGTTCGGCAGCCCTGGTCGGACCAGGCGATCACATCGGGCGGCGAGAATAATTTGTGATAGGCGAAGACGGGACAGACTTCCGGACGGCCGGGGTCAGTGCGGCGCACGCGCTGCGGATCCGTGACCATGTGTTTCAGGATTTTTGTTCGGATTTCGGCCGGCGGATCGCTCAACCAGATGGCGTTGCCGTAGCTTTTGGCCATACGGCGGCCGTCGATGCCGGGTAGACGTGGCGTTTCCGCGGCCAAGTACGCCGGTTCGCGCAGAACTTGGCTCATTTTGAGGAATTCTGCGGCTTCCGGAACTTCGCCGGTGAGATTCGCGAAGCCAACTTCGAGCACGTGCTTTCGAAGAACTACTTTGAAGCGCGCGAAGGTGCTGGGGCCGGTAGACGGAATACTGTCGGCCGCTTCCTTGGGAAAACGGCTGCGCAATTTCTTCAGCAGTTCCTTTTGCTGCGACAGGCTGCCTTTTATTTCCAGACCGAAGTGTGCGTTGAAACGGCGGACTATTTCGCGCGTTAGCTCAACGTGAGGGGCTTGGTCCTCGCCGACCGGAACGAGCAACTCCTGGTTTGGCTCGCCGTACATCACGATGTCGGCGGATTGGAGCAGTGGATAGCCGAGGAAACCATAAGTGCCGAGGTCGCGATCTTTCAGGTTTTCGATTTGCTCTTTGTAAGTTGGGACGCGTTCGAGCCAGCTGAGCGGCGTGATCATGGAGAGCAGAACGTGCAGCTCGGCGTGCTCGAGAACCTGCGATTGGATGAACAGAGTGGACTTCGCAGGGTCGAGTCCGACGGCGAGCCAATCGGTGGCCACTTGCAAGGTATTTTCGGCGACGGACGAGGTGTCTTCGTAATGCGTGGTGAGCGCGTGCCAATCGGCGACGAAGAAAAAACATTCGTATTCTTCCTGAAGCTTCAGCCAATTTGAAAGAGCGCCGAAGTAGTGGCCGATGTGGAGACGGCCCGTCGGGCGCATGCCGCTGAGGACTCGTTTGAGTTTAGCCAACCTGGCGCACTCCTGCGGCGCGAGATTCAGCGCCGGCCGGGGCGTTGCGCAGTAAATCCCGCGCGATCACGATGCGCTGCATTTCGCTGGTGCCTTCGTAAATTGTGAGCACGCGAGCGTCGCGATAACAGCGTTCGACCTCTGTCTCGCGGGAATAACCCGCGCTGCCGTGCACTTGAACGGCACGATAGGCGACACGATTTGCCATTTCGCTGGCGTACAATTTTGCGCGCGAGGCATACGAGCCCAGGCGGCGAGAGCCAGGTTCGCGAGACTCTTTGTCGCGCATGAATGCGGCGTAATGCGTGAGCACGCGGGCGGCCTCGATTTCGGTTTGCATGTCAGCAAGCATCCACTGGATCGCTTGATAGTCCGCGATAGGCTTTCCGAAGGTGCGGCGCTGTTTGGCGTACCGAGCGGCGGCTTCCATGGCGCCTTGGGCCAAGCCGATCGCTTGTGCGGCGATGCCTACGCGGCCGCCGTCCAGCGATTCGAGCGCGATCTTCAGGCCTTGGCCTTTTTCACCGAGGCGATTTTCGACCGGGACGCGGCAATTATCAAAAACGATTTCGGCGGAACGTGAAAGGTGCAGGCCCATTTTTTCTTCGTAACGGCTGATGTGGAAGCCGGGGAAAGCCGGTTCGACCAGAAATGCGGTGACGCCGCGAGCGCCTGCACCCGGATCGGTCTTAGCGAAAACCAAGTAGACGCCAGAGACTCCCCCATTGGTGACCCAAGCTTTCGTCCCATTCAGGAGGTAATAGTCGCCTTCGCGCACGGCGCGGGTTTGTATCCCAGCGGCATCAGAACCGGCTTGCGGCTCAGTGAGGCAGAATGCGCCAAGAATTTCGCCACGAGAAAGAGGCCTGAGGTATTTTTTCTTTTGCGCTTCGTTGCCAAATTTCCACACAGGGACGCCAACTACGGAATTGGTGACACTGAGTGCGACGGCGGTGGACGCGCAAACTCGCGCGACTTCCTCAAGCATCAGGGCGTAGCTGATGGTGTCGGTTCCCGCGCCGCCCCATTCTTCGCTTACGAGCATGCCGCAGCAGCCGAGTTCGCCCAGCTTGCGGAGTTGCTCAGCGGGAAATTTACCCTCGCGCTCGTACTGGCGCAGAATCGGGCGCATTTCCGTCTCCATGAACTGGCGGACGGTGTCGCGGATCAAAAGTTGGTCGCTGCTGAGTGAGAAATCCATCGAAAAGTTTACGCTGCGATGCTAGCACAACCGTGCTGCACATCGAAATGCCGCGGGCGAATCATTTGCGGACGGAAACGAGCAAATGTGACCGTTTATTGCGGAGGCGGGGTTTGCGGTTCTACAGGTTTAAGCGTCGTGGACACTTTTGATTTATGTCCGGGCTTGACCGTTACCTTGTCTTCTTGCGGAATACAGCCGTCTGCGGTGATGGTGACCTTGTAGGTGCCAGCAGGCAGGTTCTCCACCGTGAATTGGCCGTTCGCGTCGGTCGCCACGCTAGAGGTGCCGCTGGTCTTTACATTCCAGACGCTCACGCGCGCTCCGGCTAACGGCCCCCCATGCTTTTCGGAAACTTTGCCGGTTATCGAGCCGCTGGGAGAGGTTGCGCTCGCGGTTGAACCGTTGGCGGCCTGAGCATGCGATCTGAGCGGGCACATGGAAACGAAGGAAAGGGCCAGAAGGAGAATCCCAACGCGGTGTACGCGGCTCGGTGTTGCGCGGAAAGCTGATGATCGATTTAGGAATCGCATGTAACGGAAACTCCTATAGTTTTAAAAGCTCGCGAAGGCGTTTCGTTTGCGCGCGCGATACGGGAATCTCGCTGGCGCGCTTGTCGTTCATCTTCAGCATGAAGCTGGATTTAAACCACGGTACGACTTCCTTGATGTGATTGATGTTCACCAGATAGGAGCGGTGCGGACGCCAGAAGCGGTCGGAGTCGAGAGAGGCGCTCAGCTCTTCAATGGTGCGATAGTTTGAGACGCCTTCGAAGTCGCGAGCGAAAATCGTGATGGTTCCGTCCTGAATCGCGGCGTAGATCATGTCCTGCGCGTCCACGAGGAACATGCGGGCCTGCGATTTCACCAACAGTTTTACCGGCTGCGCAGTCTTCTGCGGAGAAGCGGACAGCTGGCCGACAAGATTTTCCAAGCGCTCGACCGGTGAAGTGTGCGCTTCCACCATTTTCTTGGCGCGTTGGATGGCTTTGGCGATGCGGGCCTTATCGAACGGCTTCAGAACGTAATCTACCGCGCTTACTTCAAAGGCCTGGATAGCATAATTGTCGTAGGCCGTGGCAAAAACAATTTGCGGGATGCGCAGCTTGCGTTCTACCAGCTTCTTCAGCACGCCGAAGCCGTCGAGGCCGGGCATTTGTACGTCCAGGAAGACCAAGTCGGGATCGTGTTCCTTAATGAGCGCGACGGCTTCCAGGCCGTTTTTTCCTTGCGCGATGATGTTAATTTCGGGGAAACCTTTTAGCAGGTAGACCAGTTCGTCGCGCGCGGGGCGCTCGTCGTCAACAATGACTGTGTTGATGGGCATGGATTCGGTGGGTAGTATATGCAACCGTGAGTAGTGCGGCAAGGCAGGCTGCCCCTTGCTGTGAAAGCTCGGACTCATAGTGTGCCATCTCGAATGGACCTAACCGTGCAGGCCCGCCTGCCGGCAAGCAGGCCCTACACTTAAACCTTGGGACCGCCCTGCAGAATTGATGCTGCTTTCGGCGGCAGGAGATTACGTGAGTAAGAAAAACACTTTGGCTAAGATTTTGAGCAGTAAAGTCATGTTCAAGGGGCGGGTCTTTGGCGTCCGGCGAGAAGAGGTTGTTGAGCCTGGAGGCGTGCGGGCTGCTCGCGAGATTGTTGCCCATCCGGGCTCGGTCGTCGTGCTACCGGTTTTTCCGGACGGGCGCATTCTGATGATTCGACAGTATCGGCAATCCGTACGTCAATATCTCTGGGAACTTGTGGCGGGGAGTAAGGACTCTGGGGAGAGTTTTGAAAAGGGAGCGCACCGGGAGTTGCTGGAGGAAACTGGGTACGCCGCTCAGCGAATGCGCAAACTGCTCGAGGTATTTCCTAGCCCAGGTTTTTTGACGGAGAACATGGTGATTTTCCTGGCCCAGGGGTTGAAGCCGGGGAAAGCGCAGCCTGAAGCGGACGAAAGAATCGAAATGCGGATATTTGCTCTGCGCGAAATTGAATCCTGGATACGTGCGGGAAAAATCCGGGACGGCAAATCGGTGGCGGGAATTTTGTATTACGCTCATGGCATGCGGCGCGGACGGCATAAGACGTAATTTCGTCCTCATAAACCATCGAGTTTACGGCAGTATCCACGTTGTTTTTCGGGATTTGCAGACCTGTTCTTTCGGACAGTTCCCTGCCACGAACACATGCTCCCTTGATTCCTGAGCGATTTACTTTCGCCTGCTAAGCTCTTATCAGGTGGAGGTGTGCGATGGCCGATCCGGCACTTTATAAAAAGGTTTATGAGATTTTGAAGTGGTCGAGCGTCGCGGCGCTGGTGGTAACGCTGATTTTGGTTCTGCATACATCGCCGGCTCCAAATATTCCCTACAACGCAAACGCAGCAGCGAGCGCCGAACAGAAATTTGAGGTCGCCGATAGAGCAAAGGCCGCCGGGCAGCCCAGCCAGGTGCAGTTAGACCGCAGCGAACTAAATTCTTATTTGGCGCAGAATCTTCAGTTCGAAGGCAAGCCCGCGAGCGTGCAAGTGCCGCCACAGGCCGCGAGTATGGATAGTGTTCCAACCGCCGGTAGTGCCGTGCCGCCGGACGATCCCGCGGGAGCGTTTCCCGGCGGTGATCAGGCCACTCTGGAGCAAGTGCAATCGACGGTGAAAGATGTCAAAGTGGATATGGACGGGGACCTGGTGAAGGCTCACGTCATTTTCGATTACCATGGAAAAGATTTGTCGCTGGAACTGGATGGACATCTGAGCGCGGACAGCGGCTATATAAAATTCGAACCGGTGGCGGGAAAACTTGGCTCGCTTCCCTTGCCGCAATCGGCTCTTCAGGCCGCAGTGGATAAGATGATGGCGTCCCCTGAGAATCGGGAGAAGCTAAAATTGCCGGCGGATATCAGCGACATTCAGATTCAGAATGGGCAAGCAGTGGTGAAGTACAAATAATCCGCGAATTCTGCGGTGTAATCACTTCGCTTGGTTCCGTTTGTTAATGGCCTTGATGGTGGCTTGAGCCTGTTGAGCAATCTGGGGCGACATTCCATCCACACCGCGCGCAAAGTGCGCCACTTCCGGCAAGTCATCAATAGTGCCGATCAAATAAAGCGCCCGCAAGGCTTCCCAAGCCGCACTCTCGCTCGGCAATAATGAAAGAATCGGCTGGTCCGTGGTTACGTTTGATTCGTTCGCGGCCAGCCAGCGATCCAGCGTGCCGGGAACGATTGAGCGCACTTCCCTTCTGCCCCCCGGGGATTCAATGTGCGCCACCATCGTTCCGGTATTGATTACATCTCCCGGCTTCAGCCGAGTGAGCAGCTTTCCATCGAACGGCGAATTCATCTCCGACGGCTTGAGCATGGCGACAATTTGCGCGTGGCCGGAATCATCTTTGAAACGCACGAGTGAAAGTGCAGCGTTGCGCTGGACCATCACGTTAGGATCGGTGAGAAGTTTCTTGAGCGCTTCATGAAATTCCTCTGAGGAATTGTCCTGCCCCATCACCCAGGCATCGGTAATGCGGATCTCGTTTACCGGGTCGGCTGCAAGCTCGACGATTTGCGGATACCACTTCCGAACGGAGGGATCTCCGGCTTCAATGCGCAATTCGAGTTGCGTCTGAGCGTGTTGAATATCGCGGGGATGAGCATGGTCACCCAGCGCTTTCGATATCTGGCTATCGTTGAGAGGGCGGCCAAACCAGGTGGCGTTCCAAAACAAAAACGGCATTAGTACGAAGAGAAAAGCAAGCGCCACGATTCCAAGAGCCCAGCGGCCACCAAAGGAACTTTGAGGTTTTGCGGTTTCCGCCATTCGCAGTTAGTTTACAGGAATGCGCGCAGCAGCGGCGATACGATCGTGCATGCGGCCAAGGCTACCAATCGTCCCGTAAGCGATGTATGACCGCGCTCAGCTTTCCGTCGGCTTGGGCGGCTGTACGGGTGCGGGTTTCGCCGCTGGCTTGGGTGGCGCAGGCGGAGAGGGCGGTGGAGCAGGCTGCAACGCGGCGGGCGGGTGCGAGGGCTGCAGCGGAGGAGCGGCGGCTGGTGACGTCGCTGGAACCGCGGTCGCTGGCTTTGGTGCGGCTGCGGCGCTCGGTGCCGGGCCTTTCTGAGCCGCCTCAGCCACCTTGGTTGCAGACGGGCGGAAAAATGGGAGCAATCCGGCTTGATGCAACATCATCAGAATCATGAGGCTGAATATTCCGCCCATCATCAGGCAGATGGCGAGCATCATGATGCCGTCTATACCGCTGGTGAGCAGGCCGCTGGCGATGTCCCAAATGATGCCGACAACGGCCAGGACGACAAAGAGGCCGCAGACCATGCTAAGTTCGATCCAATTTGCTTTGGGGTTTGTGGGTTCAATTCCCATGGTTGACGAGGTCATCGGGTGAATTTATCGAAAATCATCCAGCCAAGCAGAAGCGGAATGTGAATCACGGTCGCATGCATCAACCACTTAGCGCGAACGTTGGTGCGCGAGCGATTGGCCCATAGCGAGACTTGGAGCAACATCATCCCCAGCACGAGAGCGCCGAAGAAATACGGAATTCCAACCATCCCTACCACGGAAGGCAGCAGGCTTACTGGAACCAACACCGCGGACAGGCTAACGATTAGCCGGAAGGTGGCGTCTCCTTTGGGATCTACCACCGGCAACATTTGGATTCCAGCGCGCGCGTAGTCTTCGCGGTACATCCACGCGATGGCCATGAAGTGCGGAAACTGCCAAACGAACAAAATCGCGAATAGAATCCAGCCGCCTTCAGAAAGCGAACCACGCGCAGCGGCCCAGCCGATCAGCGGGGGCAACGCACCCGGGATGGCTCCGACGGCTGTGGCGAGCGTTGTGCGCGTCTTCAGCGGGGTGTAGAGCCCGAGGTAGGAAAGGCTCGTGCCCAGAGCGACCATGGCGGCGAGAAGATTCACTGCGAACACCAACCAGGCAGAGCCGAGAACTATTGTCGCAACGCCGAAAATCAAAACCTCGGCGGGCTTCAGGGTGCCGGTCGGCAGCGGGCGCGCGGCGGTGCGGCGCATCACGGCATCCATGTCGCGCTCCACGTATTGGTTTAGCGCGGCCGTGCCACCAGCAACCAGCAGCGTGCCGATAAGGGTGTGGGCGAGCCGGGCCCAATCCATGGGACCGGTGGAACCGAGGTAGAAACCAGCGACCGTGGTTATCACCACTAGAAAAGTGACGTCCGGCTTGGTGAGGACGACGTAAGCCCACGGCCTTTCGAAAGCGGTGATGGCGACGGCGCGTGTGTTGTTCATCGAACGTTGTCCATCGTTCAGGCTCTTGAACTCTCCGGGCGCGTACCGCCTGCTCGGGTAGTTTCCATGGCCGACCTTAGCGCAACCGGCGCATTAGGCCGAATCAGCCGAAAGCAAGATAACGTTAGAACCACGCTGGACGCAAGCGTTAGAGCGCCGACCAGCACGTGCGCGACCGTGATTATCACGTAGGACATGGAGGGCTGCACGGAGTGCATGGCCTGCACCACGGCCCAATATGCTGCGAGCCCCAAGAGAATCTGGGTGCCGAGAAAGGCCTGGAGGAGAATTCCCCACCGGCGCAGGTCGCGGACTTGCCCGAAACGTTTGCGGGCTGAGCGGCATGTCCAGATGATCAGGAAGGTGACCACTACGAATCCGATGAGGTGCGGCAAGATTCCGAAAGCCCCGTGACGGAAGCCAGCGCCGAGAATGAGTTGAACGAAGATGGCAGCCGTCGCGACGGCAGCTAACGGGCGCAGCCGAGGCGAGCCGCGATCGTCGAACGATTCTGAAACGTTTTGCCACCAGGCACTGGTGATCAGCGCAAGGCTCACCACCGTCACGAAAAAGGTTTGCGCCAGCGTAGCATGCATTGTGGCGGTCACCGCGGGATGGCCTCCGAGCACACGCAGCGCGCCGAGTAGAGCTTGCGCGATCACCAGGAGCAACGCGGTCCAGCCGAGTTTGCGCGCGTTTTTAGTGCCGCGGCGCGCGAGCCAGACTGCAAGAATCACGGTGAGGATTGTGACGGTTGCGGCGAAGACGCGGTGCGCAAATTCGTAGCGAATGCCTCCGACGAGAGGCGGAATGATTCGGCCATAGGCCAGCGGCCAATCGGGCACGGAATCAGCAGCGTCATTACTTGTTACGAGCGCGCCTGCCATCAGCAAGAGGACGGTAACGGACGCCGTGGCGACCGCGAAGCGGTGGACGCCTTGAAGTTTTTCAGCTTCGGGCATTATGAATGCGCTTCCCTGACCTTTACCATGTAATGCGACCTTGCGAGCCACTTAACGAAGGAACGCAACGGACGCGAGTTCGAAACTCACCTCCGTTGCGGAGTTTCACGGAACGTCTGCCGCCTAAACCGCGAAAGAACTAGTCGCCCGACGCCGCGGCCGTCTTGAACGTGAAAGTGAGCGGCTTGGATTCTTTCGCGCCAATTGTCACGGTCTGATCGGACGTGCCGTACTTTTCGTGCCACGCTTCGATGGTGTACGTTCCGGGCGGCAAATCCTTCAATTCAAATTTTCCGTCCTTCGGAGTGACGGCGTAATAGGGATTTTTGAACACAAAAATGTAGCTCTTCATCCAAGGGTGCACATTGCACTTAACCGGGATGGCATTTTCGGAGCGGCCAAACGTCTCATCGATTGGAGAAGCGCCGGGGGGCTGGGATTTATTCCAGTCGCGATTATCTTTCGGCATCGGATGAATGTTGTGGGTCGTTTGGTCGTCGTTCTTGACTTCGAAAGTCTGGCCGGTCATCAGAGCGATGATGTGTGGCTCATACATGCAGCCTTTCTGGTTCAACACGACGGGGTCTTTGGGCGTGTCGAAGGAGTAGTCACCCAAACCTTCTTTTACGTAGACCACTACGTTCGCCAGGTCGCCCTTGTCATCCACCACCACTTCCGGGGGCACGACCGGGCTTGGATGCTCTTTCTGGCAATATGGCTCGGCGCTCATGTTAATTGGCTTGGCCGCCACGGGTTTGCCGTCTAGCATGACGGTACCACTGACGGAGCCGACGGTGGAAGTATCCACAACCTTCTTGGCGTTTGTCTCTGCCACTGGCTTCTCGTTCGTCTCGTTATTCTGCTTGCTGCCACAGCCTACAATGGCGATTGCCAGGACTGCTGCTAATGCTAGATTAAAAAACTTGGTCTTCATTTGGAACAATTCCTCCTTAGTAAAACAGGGTTATTCTAACAATTCCGCAGCTTTATACGGCGCAAATTCTTTCGGAATTGGTCAGCCCGCACTTACCGTTACTCTCCTCCAGGGGCGCCTTTCCCACTCGCCGGAGCTGGCGACTTTCCAACCAACGCAGTCTGTTCCTGCGGCGTTAAGGTGAACATATAACGGACCAGCAAGTCCGCCTGATCACCTGTGTAATGTTGCACGGACGCGGGAACCGGGCCCGCGAAAACCCAGTGATTGTCTTCCATGCGGAACAATCCCGAAGGCATGGCAGTCCCGGGAATGATTTTCGCGGGATCGATGATCCAGCGTTCGGTCCAAGCTGGTTGCAAACGATCGCGGGCCATCAGGAAGTTTGGCGCAATGGCATTTCTGTCGTGCGCATCGTTGCCGGTCATATGGCATTTCAAGCATGGCGCAGCCGGGCTCGTGAACAGAGCGCGGGCCATGGCGCGTTCATTGTCATCCAAAGGCTGCACCTTGGGAGGAATGAACGGATCGGGCTGCGATGACATGGCCTGGAAAAAGAGGACGAGCTTACGAATTTCGTCGTTGGAGAGGTAGAACGTGGGCATGCGCACTTGCAAATACTGGCGCACGCCATTGCGGTTTGTATCGGTGGTGCTGAGCGACGGGTTGGCAAGAAACTGCCTGAGCCATTCCGGGTTTACGCGCGCGCCTTCGGTGGTGAGCACTGGCGGCAAGTTCGCTTTGTTCTCACCTTGGTAGAACGGCAACGTCTGCATAACGGATTTCTGGCCGACGGCGATCTGATGGCAGCCGATGCAATTGTATTTTGTGACGACCCACCAGCCCTCTTGAATGTAACGGCGGCGATCGGCGGGTCTGTACATATATTCCGGCGGCAGAGTGGCATCCGTGCTTCCGAGTAGCATGCTAACCAGTGCTTCGACGTCGCCATCGCCGTAGAGATTTGGCTTGGGCATGCGCAACGCGTCCATCGGATTGGCGTGATATTTACCCTGGTCGTAAATTCCAGGGTTTTGAAGTTTTTGTTCGAAGAAACCTTTCGCGTCATACCATCGGCCGCGCGGGGAATCTTTCCCGTTCGGGAGAACGCCGCGCTTGGCGTCTTCGGTCCAGAGCGCGAAATCGAGGCGCTCAATGGGCTTGCTTCCTTCGTTGGTGAGCTCGGTGCCGATGCGGCCTTCGTCTTCAAGACCGCTCAGCTCGTGACACCCGGCGCAGCCGTAATGCCGCGCGAGATCCTTCCCTTTCGCGGCGAGCTGCGGATCATCCATGTAGTCGGCGGAAGCGTAGGACGCATCTGGACGTTTCTGCGCCATCAAATAAGTGGCGATGTCGCGAGCGTCGTCCATGGAGAGACGCAGGCTCGGCATCACGGTGGGCTGCTGAACTACCAGCTCGTGGCCGTCATTCGGACAGCGCGAATGATCCTGATCGAAAACGTAGGGCAGGTTGTGCTTGGCGTAATCTTCAGGACCGAGATCCTTCTTTTCGTAAGGGCAATAGGGACGCGTGCGCTGGCGCGGGTCGTGGACCCAGCGGACGACATAATCGTAATTTTCTTTTTCGCCGACGCGGCTCAGGTTTGCGGCAAAAGTTCCACCGACCGACGAAGATCCTTCGCCTATGGAGTGGCACGCGAGGCAGCCGCGCTCTTCGAAAAGCTCTTTACCGTGCGCGGCATTGCCCGGCGCTTGATGCTCGAGCGGAGGGCCCGTGAGTCCGGCTTGCCAGACAAAAGCTGCGAGGGCCTGAATCTCGTCTTGCGAGAGACGGAATTGCGGCATCTTGGTGGTCGGCCGAAATTCCGTCGTGTGACCGATCCAGTACGGAATCCATTCTTTGCGCAGCTTTTGACGCGCCTCTTTTAGATCCGGGCCAACTTTTTTGATTTCCTGCAAAAGATTGTGGCTCTGTTGCTCGAGAGATTCCGTTCTCGCGTCCATCTTGCTGATTTCGACCGTGAGGTTGGTAGCCTGGCTGTTGAGCTTGTCGGCGGTGGCGTTATCGGGAGCGGCGTCGGCTTGCTTCTGCAAGCGCGGAATTGTCAGCAGGTCATCTGTTTTGACTTTTGCGAGCTGCAAAATTTGCTGGCGCGCATTGACGAGCTGCTCATCCTGATTGTCAAAGCCTTGGAAGCGGTGGCACCCGATGCAACCACGCTGTCGATAAAGCTGCTTTCCTTCGTTGAGCACGGGCGCGTGCTCGGTGACCATGTCCGCAGAATGGCACTGCTGGCATCCGGCGTTATAATTCTCCGGATAATACAAAGGCCACAGCCAATGTTCGTAACGTCCATGACCGCGGCGAACGGAATCGATCGCCCGACCATTTCCACCGTGGCAAGGCGAGCATCCGAATTTTTCGAGCGGATGCAACGCCATCAGTTCCTGATCGGGGTGACTGGAGAAAGGCGCGTCGTTACTTCTCGCCATTCCGAGGTCGGCTTTCGTCAGAGTAACCTGAGACGGTACGTATTTCGGGTCGGTGCCAACGTGGCACGACTCGCAGCGGTCGACTAGGCCAGCGCCGCCCAAGTTGTTGATGGATGCGCCCGAGGGGTTCACGTTCACCTGAATGATGCGCGCGTCGAAATCTTCCATCGACTTGCGCAGGCCGTCGAGCGAAGTAGAACTCAAACCGGGCAGATGGTCGGAAACGTAGAGAGTTAATTCCGTCTGAGCATCCTTCGCTGGCTTATCAACTTCTCCGCGCTTGGCAACCAGTGCCGCGCGTTGCGCCATGATGCTGGTGAACGTGTCGTTCAACTGGTCGGCAGTGAAGACCTTATTTTTCTGAATTTGACCATTCTCAATCGGCCAGTCCACTTTCCACGTTGAGTTGCGTCCTTCCTGCAATTCCTTCAGGCGCTTGGCCTTTTCGTTCTTATCGCTCGCGGGAATAATTTCGTACTCATAAACAAGATGGCCGATTTTGCCGCGTTCGTCCTTGAAGGCATCGCCGATAGCTGCACGCTGCTCGTCCAGCAGGTCGATTTGTTTGGCGATTTCATCGTCCTGGGATTTTGCGGCTTGTTGAGCGCTGGCGAGCTTGGCGGCGAGAGTCTTATATTCCGAGGACGAATAAACGTCCGCTTCTTCTTTCTTTTTTTGCTTGATGTCTTTACCGAGATATTCGGAGTAAGCGGTGGCGAAACGCGTTTGATAACGGCGCCAGGGCTGCAGTCCATAAAATTCAACGTAAAAAGACCACGCGACCGTAAGGATTAAGAGGAGCGCAGCGATCAAAAGCGGAAAGGTAAACGATCGATTCTTGATCGGATCATCCAGCGCTGTGTCAGGTGAACGATCAGGCACCCTTATTCCTCCGTTTTCTTTCTGCGGCACTGGCAGCCGCATCACATGGCATTAAATGCTGAACCACGGCGTTACCCAAACGTACTTAATGGTGAAAACCAAGCGCAGCAGAATCTTAATTGGCAGCGAAGCCATGAAAATCAAAAACGTGTACATGGTCACGAGCTGCAACAAGCTCATGCGTTTATAAATCTTCTTGCTAAATTCGGTGCGCATGCATAACCAGTGAACCAGGAATGCCGCCAGAACGAAAAACAATATGAGCGGGAAAATTCCGAAGATCGCGCGCGCCCAAATGGCCGCTTGATCTTTGGTCGTGTGGAAAACCGGAGCGAGCCATGACCCGTCAATTCCGACAACCTGGTCGAGGTTTCGGTTCACCGCGTAATCCACACGTTCAGCGTCCCAAGTTTGTCCTGGCCAAAACCACATCCATCCAGGGCCGCGAATGAACGTTCCAATCACGATCATCAAAACCCAAAGGCCGATGAAACCGACCAGGAAGGTCCAGATAGAGAATTTTCGCTGCTGGTAGGTGTAGTAGCCATTGCCTAGCGGATTGGCGTCGATGTACGGAATGACCATCAGGCCGACGATAATCAGTGTCGGCATTACTACACCGGCGATCCAAGGGTCGAAGTACACCAGCATTTCCTGCAAGCCCAGGAAATACCACGGTGCTTTGGCCGGGTTCATGGTGACGTTCGGATTGGCCGGCTCTTCGAGAGGCGCGTTCAAAGTTAACGACCACGCCATAAGCAATACCGTTACAAGGATCGCTACCAAAAATTCCATGCGCATCAAATAGGGCCAGGTGTGGACTTCCTTCTCCCACTTGGGATCCCACTCTTGCGTCTTCCGGTATTTGGTTTTGGCGGCTTGCGCGTCGGATTCCAAAATGGCGATGAGCTTGTCGTTGGCAATGGCCTGCCGCAGCGCGTACCACATATAAAAAGGGGCAAGGAACAACAGCGCCACGATGGGCACGTTGTCTGGCGCGGATGCGATTTCCCAAATTTGGCGAAAGTCAAAAGGCATCGATTCGTTCTATCCTTTAGAAACTTTCCCGCTAGAAAGTTTAACTAACCCATGCCGCTAGGCCGCAAAATTACCGGCCGCGGACTTCTCTCTTCCTTGATTTCCGATTCGAGCATCACCGGCGCGGGACCTGATATTCCCCCGTCCTTTCGTACGCGCCAGAAATGGACGCCTAAAAATATCGCGACGATCAACGGAATCGCGATGCAATGCCAAATATAGGCGCGCAGCAATGCGTTGGCGTCTACTATAGAGCCGCCGAGCAAGGCAAAACGCACGTCGTTATAAGGCGTCATGCCCATCTGGGCGCCGAAAGGCCCTTCATTTCCTAACAGCGGAGTGGCGCGCGCCATGTTCGTTCCAACGGTGACGGCCCAGAAACCCAACTGATCGTCCGGCAGCAAATACCCGGTGAAGCTCAGCAACATAGTGAGAACCATCAGCAGAACGCCGACGCACCAGTTGAACTCACGCGGACGCTTATAGGAGCCGGTCATGAACACACGGAACATATGCAGCCAGACCGCGATGATCATCAAGTGCGCGGCCCAGCGGTGCATGTTGCGCAGCAATTTGCCAAACGGGACGTCATTTTCGAGGTACAGAATGTCGCGGAAGGCCTGCACTTTCGTCGGGTGGTAATAAAACATCAAGAGCACGCCGGTGAAAGTGAGCACGATGAACAAGTAAAAAGTGATTCCGCCCATGCCCCAGGTGAAATTGTATTTCGTGGCGTCTCGATTAACTTTAGCCGGGTGCAGGTGGAAGAAAACGTTGGAAAGGACGCTGAGAGCGCGGTTGCGCGGTTCGTCGTCGTGCTTGACGCGGAAAATCGAGCGATATAGCTGAGTTTTTTCAGGCTCTTTCAGCTCGGCGACCTGCTGCTTGGCTTTTTCCTCCAGCGTCTCACGGAGCGCTGCAGCAGAATCCTTGGCTTTCTCTAGGACGCCGGTCTTCTTACCGTCGCCGTTTTCTTCGGGCATCCGCCTGACCCCTTGTCCTGCTCAAATCTTGGCGATCAAATTTCATGCCGCCGTGATACCGCCCGAGCCTAAACGTTCAAAAAAGCTCCTGGATCGTTGAAATGATTTACGCCCGCGCGCGGATCGTCCACGAACAGGCGGCTCGTATCCACTGTAATTTTCCCTGTAGGATCGAGTTGCACGAAAGAACGGTCCATGGGACGCGGAGCCGGTCCTTCGAAGTTCACGCCTTCACTGTCGTAACCGCTTCCATGACAGGGACACTTGAATTTGTTTTCCGCCGGCTTCCATTCCGGCGTGCAACCGAGGTGCGTGCAGCGCGCGAAAATAACGAAAAGACGGTCCGGCTCCCGTACGACCCAAACGCGGTTGGTCATCAAGAAGCGCTGATCGATGCCTAGCGCAAAGTCGGATGGGAAGCCGATGTCAAAAACTGTGTTGGGCTCGTACAGCGCACGAGGAAAGAAAAACCGGAGGAACATCAGGAAGTTAACGCCGAGATAGCCCCAAATACACGCCCAAATGACGCGGCGGCGGGTTGTATTCACCGCTTTTTCCGTCGATTTGGCGTCCAGCGCAGCAGATACATTTGCTGCCGGCGCCTTGGAAGGCGCGCTGGTCGTTTCTCCGGACTTCCCGTCAGACATATCTGGCATCGGCCCGTTTAATTACTGTCTTCAAATCCTAAGAAATATAAAGGCAAGACGAAGTCGAAGCAAGAACACTGGTTTATATGCCGTGGGAATCTCTGTGTCAAGTGGTTCCGAGCATTCCGGTGACAAATATTTCCGGCTTTTCTTCCTGCGAATGGCTGTTGCGCGGCGAGCGCGGCGGCTGTTGGGACTAAGACACTACGGAGGAGACGCCGTTTCGTTTTCCGACGGCGCGCAGAACCAGATCCGCCAGCGCCCGGATCAAAAGCGGCGAATCATTCAGCGCCGGCATCATGTGAAACTCAGTGATGCCGAGCGATTCGGCATGTATTCTGGCCTCGATATTAATTTCGTGGAGGGTTTCAATATGTTCGGTTAGAAACGAAATCGGAATCACGAGAACTCTTTTGATGCCGCTGTGCGCGAGTTTATCGATTGTACCGGCCAGCGAAGGCTGCATCCATTTCTGCGGTCCTACCTTGCTTTGAAAACACAAGCCCTGGGGATTAGGCCACGCACCAAGCTCCATCACGAGCTGTACTGTTTCTTGAATTTGTTTTGGGTAAGGATCACCCTTTTCTACCAGCGTGAGCGGCAGGCTATGGGCGCTGAAGAGAAGATGCACTTCATCAGGATGCGGCAATTGCTGAAGCACACCGTTCACGCGGTCAACGATAGCTGCGACGTAGTCAGGATGATCATAGAAGTGGTCAACGAGATGCACCGGCACCTGAGTTTTATAAAGGCGATTCCATTCCTTGAGGCTGCTGCCCGTGGTGGCGAAGGAAAAGTGCGGGTAGAGCGGAAGCAAAACCAGCTCGTCGTGCGGCGTCTCTTGCAAGATGGCCGCCGCTTCTTGCGTGTCGGGATGCCAGTAGCGCATTGCCACGATGGTTCGCGCCTGAATATACGGACGCAGCTCTAACTGAAGCGCCAGTGCTTGCTGCTCAGTTAAACGCCGAATGGGAGAACCTCCGCCAATTTCCGCGTAATGCTGGCGGACGATTTTCGAGCGAGTGGTGGAAATAAGCTTGGCCAGCGGTTTGCGCGCAAGAAATGCGCCGGGGAAATTTATGATGTCGGGATCGCAAAATAATCTATAGAGAAACGGTTCGACCGCGGCTTGATTGTCAGGTCCGCCCAACTGGAACAATATGATGGCGATTTTCTTCGGCCCATCCATAACGCACTCCTTACAAAATTACCTTCCACGCATTTGCTGTTTCAAGCTTTCGATATCCTGACGCAATCGCGCCAAACGGCGGGCTATAGATACTTCATACACAAAAAAAACGGCCCACACTACCATCCAGGCGGCAAACAAATTTTCAAAATTCTTCATGGCCTCTCCTTACCAATAGATGACGGCTCAAGATTCAGGGTTTCATACTCCATGCGAAGTTCTTCGAACTCCTGGCGCAATCTCTCGAGCCTGTAGCGGTCGATCAAGATAAGAATCATCACTCCCATGACGGCGATAACGCAAAGCAGAAGAACTTTTCCAATCACGGGATCAAGCCCGGAGCCTGAACCGCCCAGAATTACAGGCTGCGGGTGTTGTGTGCGCCACAAGCGATTGGAAACGTAAACCAGCGGCGCGTCGAGGAAAGCAAAAATGCCAAAGACCGCTGAAAGCGTCGCCTTCTTTTCGGTATCGTCCAGCAGGCCGCGCAACAACAAATAAGCAATATAAAGCAGCCAGAGGATGAAAGTGGTTGTGAGGCGCGCATCCCAGGTCCACCATATTCCCCAGACGGGCTTGGCCCATAACGGGCCGGTGGCTAGGCCGATAGTGCAGCAGACCACGCCAACTTCTACGGCCGAAACGCCCCAGGAGTCCCACGCAGATTTGTGCGTCGCTAAATACGCGAGGTTGGCAATGAAGGCGACTGAGAGCGCGGTGAACATGGCCATCCAACTCGGCACGTGGAAATAAAAGATGCGTTGGATGAGGTGCATGGTTCTTTCGTCGGGAGCGATGAAAAGCGCGGCATATCCAGCAAAAAAAATCAGGCCGGCGACGAGAATTGTGGATGCGTAGCGAAGTTTCATCGAATGCTTCTCATTCCTCGATTAAATAATCGCACAGAAGCCAGGACGCCGTCAGGAATACGATATCAAATCCGGCAAGCAACGTGACCCAAGTACGGTCGAGTTCGGGCCCTTCCACGAATAAAGAGGCGGTGGCTTCGACGGCCGCGATCAGCAAAGGTGTCAGGATCGGCAGCAAAAGAAGCGGTAGCAGCAATTCACGCAGTCGCGCGTGCGAAGAAATCGCCGAGAAGACCGTTCCAGTTACCGTCAGGCCGATCGTTCCTAACACCAACACGAGGATTAGTTGGCCGACGACGCCTGCTAGCGACACGTTATACAAAACCGAAAAAACGGGGACGAGCACCGCTTCTACCAATGACATAAAAATGAAGTTTGCGAGCATCTTCGCCGAGAGAATTGCAAAAGGCGAAATCGGCGCCATGCGTAGCGCGTCCATGGTGTCGTTCAGGCGTTCTCTGGCGAAGGACGGATTTAACATGAGCGAACCGGCGAAAAGAAACGAAATCCAGAGAAGGCCGGGCCCGTAACGCCGTGATTCCGCCGCAGTGGGGTCGAAGGCAAAACTGAAGAGGACCACAATTACCAGCGCGAATACGATGGTGGCGCTCAAAAGTTCGCGCGTACGGAACTCCAAACGGAGTTCTTTGGCTAGTAAGATCGCAGCTGAGCGGGCTGTGCTCATTCAGGCGTCCGCTCGTAACGCCGCCAGCAATGGGCGTGGGTCACCTTGCTCGCCGCTGTCGTCTTGTACCGTGCCGGCCGCCAACACTACCGCGCGTGACGCCAAATCCAGAGATTCGTTTCGAGCGTGCGTGCTCATTATCACGGTGCAACCGTCCTTGCGCAGTCGTTCGAGAGTGCCGCTGAACCAAGTGAGACCCTGGCGATCAAGTCCCGCGGCAGGCTCATCCAGGAGAAGCAGCCGAGGGCCGTGCAGGAGAGCGCGAGCGATCGCCAACCGTTGGCGCATACCGCGCGAAAACGTGCGTACCAGACTTCGGGCGCGCGGACCAAGTCCGCAGGTTTCCAAAGCGTTTGGGACACGAACAGAAACATCGCCGAGACCATAAAGTTGGGCGAACAGCGTGAGATTTTCGGCGGCGGTCAGTTCATCGTAGAGCAACGTACTGTGCCCCACCATGCCAAGCTGCCTTTTTGTCTCCGGCGTGTCCAGCGGTTGGACGAGATGCTCACTATTTGTATATTGAACTTTGCCGCGCGTGGGTGCTGCGAGCAACGCGGCGATGCGCAATAGCGTGGTCTTCCCCGCCCCGTTCGGACCTAGCAGAGCGATGAATTCTCCGGAATGGATTTGCAGCGAGATTCCGCGCAACGCAAAGAACGATCCAAAGCGTTTTTCGATGCCGGCGAAGGAAATTCCAACAGAGGACGTGCCAGAACGAGAAGTGGAGCTGGTTGCGGGCAAGGCGTTCCGCTTAGCCTCTCACTAAATCGCGCA
>Ga0070765_100000239_pt1 | contig 33095 bp, 30 predicted proteins | sample HubBroMetageWFT5_FD_71516 | JGI IMG/M metagenome (GOLD analysis project Ga0070765, IMG submission 71516) | Warmed and freeze-thawed soil microbial communities from the Hubbard Brook experimental Forest, New Hampshire - Hubbard Brook CCASE Soil... | ecosystem: Environmental > Terrestrial > Soil...
GCAAAAGACTGCTTGACGGCCAGTTTTTCCATGGGATCCGCGGAGGACGAGCGGTATTGCAGATTGGGCGCGACCAGCAAGACGCGGGGGCCGACGCGGGTGAAGTGTACGATCCGTTCCTCGCCTAATCTGCCGCGGTCCAGTCCAATGTCATTCGATCCCAGCCCGTAAGGCAGGGAAACTACCAGCAGGAAATCCTGATCGAACTTGCGAATCTCGAGAAAAAGTTTTCCGGTTCTGGCGTCCCATGCGGTTGGGAAAAGGCCGTCCGCCGCCTTCATGCCGGCGATGCGATCATGGATGGTCGGAGTGGATTCTGGACTTCCGGTTGAAGCCGGACTCGCGCCGGAAGAAAGAGCGGTGGAGAGCAGACAGACCATCACGAAGAAAAGACTGCGGCGGATTGGCATGATCACCTCCGGGCAAGGCCGGAGTACGACACTAACATTTCCTTCCACAGGGCTGCCAGAAAATTTCCGCCTGCGTGGAGCGCTGCCATTAGAAGCAATGGCAAGCCGGCTACTGCGGCTTGGCGTTGGGATCGGGAGGCGGCGTCGTCTTGTCGTCTTTCTTCTCGTTCTTTTGTTCCTCGGGATGGTCCTGGTAAATGGAGTACTGGCCTTGCGGGCGTTTCAGCTTGATGGTGAAGTCGACCTTGGCCTTGTCGATCTCATAGTCTTCGCCAAAAGTCTGAAATCCGGAGGCCAGCACTTGCACGCGCAGTGTGCCGTAGGGAACGCCCTCAAAACTGCTCTTGCCCTCGGCGTCGGTTTTGAGTTCGAGTCCTCCGCGGCTCTGCTTGCCGTGGGAGTTCACCGGGTGCATGATCACGGCGGCGTTGCGAACGGGTTTGCCGTTGTCGTCTTTAATAATGAGGAAATTCAGAGTCGCGGTAGGTTCTTCGGCCTCGTCCTTCTGTGCGACGGCTGTGCCAAGAAGCGCGGAAGCCGATAGCAGGCTGGCGAGCGTCCAAATCTTTATTCTTCTCTCAATGCTGACCGATTTCATATATATCGACATTCTAGCGAGTGCGGCTGACGCAGGAAAGCTCGAAGTGGAGTTGTGCGCAAGTTTAAGGTGCCCCGTTGGCTCGGTCTTCGCGATCTGCTCTCCTCGTCTGGGTGGGAAGTTGCACCAAGTCGCTGGCGACCCGGGCGGTGTTGTGGCGGGCGACGCCTGCTTCTTCGAGATAATCTCCGAGAACAGGGATCACGCCCAGCGCTTCGATGGCATCGAGATCGGCAACGATCTGGCAAGCACCCTCGAGTGCGTACTTGGCCCCGAGTTCCTTGGAAACCGGAGTGCGATTGATCAGGGCGTAGTCGAAGATCTGCTGGCGAGCGTGGGAATTGAGAGCGCGGATGTGGTCGGCGGCGGTAAGGCCCAGACTCTCATTTGCCTGGGTCATCAGGTTGCAGATGTAAACCTTGGTGGCCGACGATTGGACGATAGCATCGGCGATTCCATGCACCAGCAGGTTCGGGATAAGACTCGTGAACAGGGAACCGGGACCGATGCTGATGATGTCGGCGCCGGCGATGGCTTCGAGCGTTTGTGGCTGAGGATCGACATTGGGTGGAACGAGGAACAATTCCTGGATGCGTCCTTTGCTGGCGGTGATCTTGGTTTCTCCGCGGACTCGGGTGCCATCTTCCATCAGCGCTTCAAGTTCGATATTCGAGGTCGTGGCAGGATGAATGTGGCCACGGGTGACCAGAATTTCCGAAGACAAGCGCACCGCTTCAGAAAAATCATGAGTGATGGAGGTCAGCGCAGCCAGAAAAAGATTGCCAAAGCTGTGACCTTCGAGACCGGAGCCTTTGTCGAAGCGGTGACGGAAGAGCTGGGAGAGCAGAGCTTCATCCTCGCTGAGAGCGACGATACAGTTACGGATATCGCCGGGCGGAAGCATGTTGAGTTCTTTGCGCAGGCGGCCACTGGAGCCGCCATCGTCGCTGACGGTGACTACGGCGCAAAGGTCAAGAATTACTGGCGTACCGGGCGGGGCCACAGCCAACTCTGCCGGGGTGAGAGCGAAACGTTTCAGTCCCTTGAGCAGAGTGGATAGGCCGGTGCCGCCGCCGATGGCGACCACGCGGAGGCCACGCTCGCGCGCGGCCTTTTCCAGGGTCAAGAGATCAGCGATTCTGGTTTCCATCTGAGGATCGGGTGCGCCGATCTAGTTCGCGTCAATCTAATTTGCGCCGATCACTTTGCGTCGAACACTTTGCCTCGAACAGTTTGCGTCGATCAGAACGATTCGTCTTCCCGGAAGGAGCTTTCCGGCGAAGTGAGGTCGGCAGCAGGATCCGGGTACAACAGCTCGGTGAAGCGAGGGTCTTCAGCCAGGTTGTGGAAGTCGGAATCGTTGCGCGCCTGGTAACGCAGGCCGGAATTCAGGTGCAGAGCCTCGTCCAGATGCTTGAGAGCGTCCTCCACGTGGCCCGTCAGACAGTCGAGCGCAGCTAGACCGTAGATGACGAAATCCGTTTTGGGCGCCTGCTTCAACAGCTTTTCGATGTGCTCGCGGGCGGTGACGTAGTCTCCGACGTTCATGAGAGAAACGGCGTAGTCGTAGTGCTCCTCCACGCTCTTGAACTGCTGCGAGGTCGAGCGCTCGAGATGCTGGTTGCAAATGCTGAGATGGACCGTAGCCCGATCGGTGAGTTCCTTGCTGGGGCCGGCCAGCACCTTCTGGAAAAGTGGTTTCGCCTTCTCGAATTTGTGTTCCTGCAAAGCCCGCAGCCCAGCCTCGTAGTTCTGCAGCGCCTGGGTGACCCGCGGGTCGTCCGCAATGGATGACTTCTTTGGGTTAGCCTTTTGAGCCATATGGAGAATTTTTCCTGTGCTCGTTGTGATAGGGACTCCTTAGCTTGCGAAAATCGAAGAGCCGCCACTCAAGTATCACTCAAAGGGCGGGTATTGGGCAATTCGGCGACGTCGAGTACCTGGTACCGAATCGCCAGTGCGCAGCAAAATGGGCGACCTATGGGCGCTCGATGATCTAACTCGCGGACCACCTGGCGTTCGCAAGTCCTGCATCAAGAATTGCAGTAGCCCGCCCGCAGAAAGACTCCATCACATTCCAAAACGGGAAGCGATTGCGAGAATAGGCCCATCTGGTGTGACTGAAATCCTTGTGCTCACGTCAGCGCGAGAGTTAGCTTGCGAATAGAGCCAAGCAGTCGCGGCCGCAGTGAAGCTGAGAGGAAAAAAAGATGAGCATCATGAGTAAATACAGAAATTATAAAATCTGGTTCCCGGCATTCTTGTTACTCATCTTCAGCGCCGGATGCTGCAATCCCGGCACCAATCCGGAATTAACCCCGCCCACCGCGAGTTCCGTGACTCCCCTCAGTGGCTCGATCGCTTGTCCAAACGGAACAGTCACGGCCACCTTCAGCGTCGCGATGAATTCCGCAACCATCAATGGCACAACCTTTATCTTGACTGGACCGGGCACCACGCCCGTGACAGGAATAGTCACCTACGATGCGGCAAACAACAGTGCCGTGTTTACACCATCAAGCGCTCTCGCACTGAGCACGCTCTACACCGCCACGATTACGACTGGGGCTACAGACGAGTATGGCATTGCATTAGCGAGTAACTTTGTGTGGACCTTCACCACCAACAACGCGCCATGCGTTGCACCCACTGTGCTTTCCGAAGTTCCCGCGAGCGGTGCGGCGGGCGTCTGTCCCAGTTCGGTGGTGAGCGCGACCTTTAGCGAAGCGATGAATCCTGCCACGATCAATGCCACAACCTTTACTTTGACCGGACCGGGCACTACTTCCGTGACCGGAACAGTCAGCTACTCCGGGTCAACCGCAGTCTTCACGCCGTCCAGCGCGCTCGCACTGAATACGACCTACACGGCCGAGATTTGGACCGGTGCGCAGGACGTGTTCGGCGATGCATTGGCCAATGACTTCTCATGGAGCTTCATGACAAGTACCGCCGCGTGCGCCGCGGCCACTGTGACTGCGGTATCACCTATCGCGGACTCAACCGGCATCTGCCCCAACACGTTGGTGACCGCCACTTTTAGCGAAGCGATGCAGTCTTCGACGATCAACACCACAACCTTCACCTTGACCGGCGGTTCGGGCAATGCACTTGTGACCGGAACCGTGAACTACGATCCGGCAAGCAATACGGCGACCTTCACACCAGCGAGTCCGCTTGAACTGGGCCAGTCGTATGCCGCGAACATTTCTCCCGGAGCCGAGGATCTCTCCGGCAATCCACTAGTTAATTACAACTGGACGTTCATGACATCAGCCACGGCATGCCAGGCCACCGTGCCGTTGGGATCGACCTGCAGTTACGGAGGTCTGGGTGGCGCCACGGTGACCAACCTCGGAGACACCATCGTTACCGGGATTGTCGGTACGTCACCAGGGACTGCGATCACAGGATTCCCGCCGGGTACAGCGACCGCGTTCGACGCCGGCAATGCGGCGGCCGCGACGGCTCAGGATGACTTGACCACCGCATATAACTATGCCGCGGCAGCGCCCGGAGGTGCCGTCCTCCCCGCAGATATAGGAGGGGAAACACTCACTCCGGGTGTTTATAAGACAACGAGCGCCCAGCCCTCGCTAGAAATCACCGGGGACCTTACCCTCAGCGGCAATGGTGTCTATATCTTCCAGATCGTGTCCACGCTGACGACTGCGACGACGAATAGCGATGTCATTCTAAGCGGCGGCGCGTTGCCTCAAAACGTGTTCTGGCAGGTCGGTAGTTCAGCGACGCTCGGAACTGGCACCACGTTCCAAGGAATCATCATGGCTCAGGCATCCGTTTCGCTTGGCACCGGCGCAATTCTGAACGGCAGCGCGATGGCCCGGACGGGCGGAGTCACGTTACTCGACAATCAGGTGAATGTACCTCCCTGTCCAGGCCCATGAGGTGTTCGGTCGGGGATTAGCGTGGGGCTGGTCCACTGCTGGGCAGGAAAAGCATGATTTCACGTTATTGAAGTTCGGAATTGAAGTTCGGAGGAATTGGCGCATGTCATCTCACTCTCATAACTCTTGCAGCCGCGTTGCAGTCCTGCTGTTGGCTGTGGTTGTTGTCCTGGGTTGCTTTGGAACGTTCGCGGTCGGGCAGGACCAGCCTGCTCCCAAGTGGGAACTTTACGGCGGATACTCCGCTTTCTATCCCGGCTGCAATGTGTACGGCCTGCTTCCGGGCGGGGTTCTCCCAGTGAACAGCTGCTTGGCATGGGATCCGCGGGGCCTGGGCGCTACCGTCACCTACGACTTTAACCGTTGGTTCGGATTGACAGTCGACGGCAGTGGTCAGTGGGGCAGCGGTAACACCGGGGTGGCGCCACGAATTGACCAAGTCGAATTCTTCAACCTCTCCGCCGGGCCTAAGTTCACTTATCGCACGCGCCATTTTTCTCCATTTCTCGAAGCTCTCGTGGGCGAGCATCGCCTGGCATCGGAAGTCTTCGGGAACGATTACGAAATCGGCTTGCTGGCAGGTGGCGGTCTCGATCTGAAACTGAGTCGACATTTCGCCTGGCGTCTGTTCAGAGCCGATTACGCGTTCTCGAATCATCAGTATGGTCCGTCGTCGGTGGTTCCCGCCACTGATGTCAGAGGCGCAAGGCTCCAGACTGGCTTGGTATTTGTGTGGGGTGGAGGCAAACGGACTGTAACGCCACCCACGGCAGTTTGCACAGTGCAGCCGGGCGAGGTCTTTGCCGGCGAGCCTGTGATGGCAACTGCCGATGGATCAAACTTCAATCCCAAGCGAACCGTCGCATTCACCTGGAGCGGCTCGGGGGTTAAGGCTGGCGAGACCCGTGCTTCAACTCAGATTGACACCACCGCCTTGCAGCCAGGCGCTTACGAGATCTCTGCCAGCTTGACCGATGGTAGCCAAAACGGTGTCGCCTCCTGCAGTGCCCGGTTCACGGTGAAAATGTCGCATCCGCCGGTGATTTCATGCTCGTCCGATCCGACGAGCGTGCCGATGGGTGGATCCTCGACGATTACTTCGACCGCCAGCAGTCCTGACGGCCGCCTTTTGAGTTACAACTACGCCGCCAGCGCCGGAAACATTACCGGCAACAGTTCCACCGCTATGCTAAACACCGCGGGCGCAGAGCCCGGAACCATTACGGTGACCTGCAACGTAAGCGATGATCGCAGTCAGCCGCTCACGGCGTCGGCTTCAACCGCGGTGTACTTGCAGGCGCCGCCACCTCCGCCCCCATTGCCGGATTTCGTTGCCATCGAAAAAAGGCTCGCTCTTCACAGCGTTTATTTTGCGACGGCGAAACCCACGCTCGAGAATCCCGACGCCGGGTTGCTCGCCAGTCAGGAGAAAACTCTGACTGCGCTCGCGCATGATTTCCTGACTTACCTTCAGGCCAAGCCGGATGCGCGCCTGACGCTGGAGGGCCACGCCGATCCGCGCGGTTCCGTGGAATACAATCAGGGGCTCTCGGAGCGGCGGGTTGACCGCGTCAAGCGCTTCCTGGTTGAACAGGGCGTCCCTGACGCTAACATCCAGACCAAGGCATTCGGCGAGCAACAAAACCTCACCGATCGGCAGGTAAGAGATGCAGTGGAGCGGAATCCAGAACTGAGTCCGGAAGACCGGCAGCGAGTACTCAGTAATATGAGGATGATTATCCTGGCCAGCAATCGCCGGGTGGACATCACGCTGAGTAACGCTGGTCAGGCCGCGCAGCAGTCCGTCCGCGAGTATCCGTTCAATGCGGCGGATTCACTGACGCTGCTCAAGGAAGAACAAACAAAGAAGACCACTACTCCCGCGGTGAGGAGAAAGGCTAAACCAAAGGCTCAACCGTGAGGCGAGCCGAATGCGCGACAAAAGAGGCGGGCCCAGGGCGTCCTTAGCCGGTCTCTTTTGTTGCTCGCCAAATGGATGCTCCCGCATTATGCTCAGCAACCTCGGACTCCAAATTATTGGACTCGGCATTAATTGATAGCTGCAGCCGTTTGCAGGTCGATGGACTTCCAGTCTCCGTTGGTGATGCCGGCGCGAATCTGGGTTGCGGTCTTGCCTTTCTTGTATTGCTGATACGAGTAGTAAAGCTCCTTCAGGCACGTGGAGCAGCGTGCTCCGTGCGTGTTTTCATAGCAGCTGTGCAGACTGTTGTGGCCCATGCGGTCGCAATAGCAGTAGCAGGGTTGCTGGTGGAGCACGGTCGGAATCTTCGCCGCCAACTCATAGGCATGAGTCTGGTAGGGATACTGCGCGTCCGCTCCCCAGAGATCGGCCTTGGTGAGTATCGCTGGGAGTTTGGTCCCGTTAGGCGGCGGCCCGGCGTTGTAAGCGGGGATGCCGCCTTCATCTTGTTGAGCGGGCCATTGCGCCGACCCGGTCAGGGTCACCGTCAACAGAAAAATCAGGCTTAGGGCGCGGTGGGAGTACTTGTTTTCAAGCAGGCGACTCGGCGTCATGTTCGTCTCCTCGACGAATATTCTAACCTGCTATCGACCTTACTGGTGAGGGTAGGCTGGTTTCGGTAGTGGGCTACTTTGGAAATTAGCGCCCGAATCGTCCGACGATTACTCCGATGATGGTGCCGCCAATAGCGCCCATGCCGATGATCGGCCCGTAAACTTTGGTAATAATGGCATCGGGGATACTCAACAGCAGGCCGAAGCAAAGTCCGACTGCCCATCCGGGCCAAGATAGGCGTGCAGCGCCAATAACAAATCCGATTCCAAAGCGTGCGATGAAAGCTGCTGTGATGGCAGCCCGCTTATCTGGGAAGTTCATCGGGACCATAATTCCGATGTCAATCGCACCGAATGCCAAGCCGCAGATAACACCAAGCAGGATTCTAGACATTGCGCTGCTCTTTCCGCCCACCGCTGCTCATAGGCTTCCCAGAGGGCTACCAAATCCTCTACGCTACACAGCCGATCTGTCACGCCAGCGGCCGTCGCCGGGGACGTGCGAAGTGTACGATGAATCTTGATGAAATTGTAGGCGAAATAATTGAGGGCTGTGGCGGCCGCGTGATTCTCTAGCTTGCGCGAGAATCCGTTTGAGAGACGGGTATAACGGCGCACATTCGTCCGAACCGTCCAGTTCTGGCGCTCCACTAACGAAGTTGAAACGTGCTTCAGGTCGGGCCGACCGCTGACTTCTTTGATGTCACAGCCGATACATTTCGCAACTGGATTCAGCGGCGAAATCCAAAGTAGCCCACCACCGCGGGTTTCTATAACCCACTGCTGGGTCGACGCGATCTGTATACAATAGAAGTTTGCATGCCCGATAGGCCAAACGCCGAAGCAGGGAACCGCCAAACGCCGTCGCTTTTCCGGACGGAACCAGCCGAGCCGAACTCTGGAGCGCGTCTGCGCCCCGCTTTAGGAGTCTGGTTGCGCGACCTGTTTCTCTCGCTCGCGATTTCGGCTTTCATCATCGTGTTCATTTACCAGCCGGTGAAGGTCGAAGGCACGAGCATGATGCCGTCGCTCGAGGACCAGGAGCGAATCTTCGTTAACAAGTTTGTCTATCGCCTGGAGCCGATTTCTCGGGGGGATATTGTCGTGTTTCGTTATCCGAGGGATCCCTCGAAGAGCTACATCAAGCGCGTGATCGGCGCGGCCGGAGACCGGATCCGCATTGATGGCGGACAAGTCTACGTGAACGGCGAAGCGCTGGATGAGGATTACGTTCCGCCCGCTTATGCCGACTCGCGGTCGTACCCGGAGACGGTTGTGCCCGCGGACTGCTATTTCGTGCTGGGGGATCACCGGTCAATGTCGAACGACAGTCGGGATTTCGGTCCAGTCAACCAGAGCTACATTTACGGCAAGGCGGTATTTGGCTATTGGCCGATGGATAAGCTGGGCAGGGTGCGCTAGTCCGGTAGTTGGACTCCTCTTAAGCCGCTTCTTTTTTACCAAGCCGCGAGTGGTGAGATTTCCACACTGACGCCATGTTACTTGCTTGGCCTCAGGAACATTCCCTGATAAAATCTCTAAAATCCACACCCCGGAGCGAGAATGCAAGCTATCCTTGCGCTGGAAGACGGGCGAGTCTTCCGAGGCAAAGGCTACGGCGCCAAAGGCGAATGCTACGGCGAAGTCGTTTTTAATACTTCCATCACCGGCTACCAGGAAATCTTCACTGATCCCTCCTACTCGGGGCAAATTGTTGTCCTGACCAATCCTGAGATCGGCAACTACGGCACCAACCAGGAAGACAACGAGGCCACGCGTCCGTGGATTGAGGGGCTGATCGTGCGCGAGTTCTCGAAGGTGAGCTCGAACTGGCGCTCTCAACAGGTGACCGACGAGTACCTGGAACAGTTCAAGGTACCAGTGCTCTCGGATATCGATACACGAGCGCTGGTACGGCATCTGCGCGACCATGGGGTCATGCGTGGCGTGGTTTCGACGATCGAGAGCGACGTGGAGAAGCTGGTGCTCAAGGCGAACTCAATTCCGAAGATGGATGGGACGGACCTGGCAAAGGTCGTGAGCACCAAGGGACCCTACGTTTGGGAGGTGGGCGAGCGCTCGCATGAGCCCGTGGCCATGGTCGGCGTGAAGGACGAACCGCCGCGCTTTCATGTGGTGGCGTACGACTTTGGGATTAAGCAAAACATTCTGCGAAAGCTGCGGGGTGAAGGTTGCCGGGTGACAGTGGTTCCAGCGCAGACTCTGGCGGAAGACGTGATGGCCCTGAAACCCGATGGAGTGTTTCTGTCGAACGGTCCAGGCGATCCCGAGCCTTGCACGTATGCCGTGGACAGCATTCGTCGGCTGATGGGAAGAATGCCGATCTTTGGCATTTGCCTGGGACATCAGATCGTCGGCATCGCGCTGGGTGGGAAAACCTTCAAGCTGAAGTTTGGACACCACGGTGGGAACCATCCTGTGAAGCAGTTGAAGAGCGGCAAGATCGAGATCACTGCGCACAACCACAACTTTGCGGTCGATCCGGATTCGCTGCCGGAGAGCGAAGTGGAACTGACTCACATCGACCTGAATGACTCGACTCTGGAAGGGCTGCGGCACCGGAACCTGCCGCTGTTCAGCGTGCAGTATCATCCGGAGGCTGCGCCGGGGCCACATGACTCGCATTATCTGTTCAAGGATTTTGTGACGATGATGGAGGAGTGGAAAGGGTGAGGAGATTTCAAAATAAGCTCTAAAAGATTACATCATAGATGCCCAAACGCACTGACATCTCGAAGATTCTGATCCTTGGCTCCGGGCCCATCGTGATTGGGCAATCGGCGGAGTTTGATTATTCGGGCACGCAGGCTTGCAAGGCGCTCAAGTCTGAGGGCTATCAAGTGGTCCTGGCAAACTCTAACCCGGCGACCATCATGACTGACCCGGAGATTGCCGACCGCACTTATATTGAGCCACTCACGCTGGAGTACCTGGAAGAGATCATCCGCATCGAGCGGGAACTATCACCGGGTGCTGGTTTTGCCGTGTTGCCTACCGTGGGCGGGCAGACTGCGCTTAACCTGGCGATTGAGCTTTCCGACGGCGGCATTCTTGAAAAATACAACGTCATCCTGATCGGAGCTAAAGTCGAGGCCATCAAGAAGGCCGAAGATCGCCTCTTCTTCAAGGACGCGATGCAGCGGATTGGGCTCGACGTGCCCAAGTCCGCGTTGGTGAACAGCACCAAGGATGGGCTGGAGTTTGCTGGCAAGATTGGCTTTCCAGTGATCGTGCGGCCTTCGTTCACGCTGGGCGGCACCGGTGGCGGCATCGCCTTTAACCGCGAAGAATTAGTGGAGGTACTAAGCCGCGGTTTGGATATGTCTCCCGTGCGCGAGGCGCTGATTGAAGAGTCGGTGCTGGGATGGAAGGAATTTGAACTTGAGGTGATGCGCGACACCAAGGACAACGTCATCATCATTTGCTCGATCGAGAACTTCGATCCCATGGGCGTGCACACCGGAGATTCGATCACCGTGGCGCCGGCGCAGACGCTCACGGATCGCGAGTACCAGGCGATGCGGGATGCGTCGATTGCGGTGATTCGCGAAATCGGTGTGGATACGGGCGGATCGAATATTCAGTTTGCGGTGAATCCTGAGACCGGGCGCATGGTGGTGATTGAGATGAACCCGCGGGTCTCGCGCTCGTCAGCGCTGGCGTCGAAGGCAACGGGATTCCCGATTGCGAAGATTGCCGCGAAACTCGCCGTGGGTTACACGCTGGATGAAATTCCCAACGACATCACTCGCAAAACTCCTGCTTGCTTTGAGCCGACGCTCGATTACGTGGTGGTGAAGATTCCGAAGTGGCAGTTTGAAAAGTTTCCCGGAGCGGACGAGAACCTTGGGGTGCAGATGAAGTCGGTCGGGGAAGTCATGGCGATCGGCCGCACCTTCAAAGAAGCGCTGATGAAAGGAGTTCGCTCGCTTGATACTGGAAAACGCGTGGGCGGCGCGAAGATCGAACCCAAGATCCTTACGCAACGGTTGGTGACGCCGCATCCAGAGCGCCTAGCTTACGTGCAGTACGCTTTGCGGCAAGGACACACGGTGAAGCAGGTCGCGAAAATGACTTCGATGGATCCGTGGTTCCTGTATCAGCTCAAAGAGATTAACGACATGCAGCTTGAGCTGGAGAAGCATCCGATTGAGTCGATTCCGACCGAGGTGCTGCGCGACGCCAAACGCATGGGATTTTCGGATGGGCGCCTGGCCAGTGTATGGCGGCTGGAGGGGCAGGAGAAAGTTCGGCACCTGCGCAAGAAACACGGCGTGATGCCGGTGTACAAACGCGTTGATACTTGCGCGGCGGAATTCGAAAGCTTCACGCCTTATCTTTACTCGACTTACGAGGACGAAGACGAGGCCGCGCCGACCGACAAGAAGAAGATCATCATTTTAGGCAGCGGGCCGAACCGGATCGGCCAGGGAATTGAGTTTGACTACTGCTGCTGCCACGCTTCCTTCGCGCTGCATGAAGACGGCTACGAGACGATCATGATCAATTGCAATCCTGAGACGGTCTCGACCGACTATGACACCAGTGACCGGCTTTATTTTGAGCCGTTGACCTTCGAAGATGTGTGGGCGATTTACCAGCATGAGACTTCGAAGGGCGCGCCGTGCGGCGTGATCGTGCAATTCGGCGGGCAGACTCCGCTGAACCTGGCGTTGCCGTTGAAGGCCGCGGGCGTGAGTATCATCGGCACTTCTCCGGAGTCGATTGATCTTGCGGAAGATCGCAAGCACTTCAACAAGCTGCTGGAAGATTTACAGATTCCGCAGGCTGCCGGAGTGATGGCGACCTCGCTCGAAGAAGCCATTGAAGGAGCGAAGAAGGTTGGATATCCCGTTGTAGTGCGGCCTTCGTATGTACTGGGCGGACGCGCCATGGTGATTGCGTTCGACGAGGAGTCGGTTGTTCGGTACATGAAGGAAGCGGTCGAGTATTCGCACGATCGTCCAGTGCTGATCGATCACTTCCTCGAAGACGCGATTGAAGTGGACGTGGACGCGCTTTCGGATGGCGAAGACGTTGTGATCGGTGGAATTATGCAACACATTGAGGAGGCCGGGATTCACTCCGGCGATTCTTCGTGCGTACTGCCGGCGGTGGATATTCCGCAGGCGCAGATGGACTGCATGCGCGACTACACCTTCAAGCTGGCACGGGCTCTGAAAGTGATTGGGCTGATGAACATCCAATTTGCCATCCCGCGCGGCGGAGGCTCGGGGAACGGGGCGGAGGGCGGAAAAGTCTACGTGCTGGAAGTGAACCCGCGAGCCTCGCGCACGGTGCCCTACGTTTCCAAAGCTACGGGGGTTCCGCTGGCGAAGATTGCGGCGCGGTTGATGACTGGCCGCAAGCTGCGCGAATTCCTGCCGGAGAATATCGACCGGCACACCGATCTCGACACGGGAACCTGCTACTACGTGAAGTCGCCCGTATTCCCGTGGAGCAAGTTTCCTGGCGTGGACACGGTGCTCGGGCCGGAGATGAAATCGACTGGCGAAGTGATGGGCGTGGGCGACAGCTTCGGAGAAGCTTTCGCGAAGGCGCAGTTGGCGGCGGGCCAGAAGCTGCCCACTCAGGGAACTGTGTTCCTTAGCGTTACCGAAACTGACAAGCGCCACGTTGCCGACCTCGCTCGCAAATTTGTGGACATGGGCTTCAAGTTGGTCGCCACTTCGGGCACGGGCGACGTGATCGAAGCCGCCGGGATGAAAGTGGAGCGCGTCTACAAGGTGAAGGAAGGCCGTCCGAACGTGGTCGATTTGATCAAGGGCCAGCGAATTCATCTTATCGTCAACACGCCCACGGGGCTGGAGCCGTGGTTCGACGAGAAGGCGATCAGGCGTGCGGCGGTTATGGCTCGCATTCCCACTATTACCACGCTTTCGGCAGCGCGGGCCGCGGCGGAAGGAATTGCCGCCCTACAGCGAGGCGAATTGAATATCCGGGCGCTCCAGCAGTTGCATGCGGAGCGGACGGTGAGGAGCCGCTAGAGTCGATATCGCGGCTCGGTCGCGTGTAATAATGTATGCGCGAGGCTTTTGTGCTACTTCACGGTATTTTCCCTCCCATAACCACGCCGTTCTATCCCGACGGCAATGTGTATTTCAAGAAACTCGAGAGCAACGTTGAGCGTTATTCGCGCACGCCGTGCGCCGGGGTTGTTGTGCTGGGCTCGACCGGCGAGGCGATCCTGCTTTCTGACCAGGAGCGGAGGGATGTGCTGAAGGCCGCGCGCGACGCAGCTGCGCCAAATAAGGTACTGGTCGCCGGCACTGGGGTCGAGTCTGCGATCGAGACTTTGCGGCTCACCGAATATGCGGCCGAGCTGGGCTACGACATTGCAATGGTGCGCACGCCGCATTACTACAAGAAGCAGATGCAAGCGGCCAGCATTTTGGCGTTTTACCGCACCGTGGCCGATCGCTCGCCCCTGCCGGTGATCATTTACAACTTTCCGCAGGCTACCGGGTACGACATCCCCGCCGAATTGGTGATTGAACTGGCGGAGCATCCGAACCTGATCGGCATCAAGGAATCGAGCGGCGACGTAGAAAAGGTCCGCAAGATGGTGGAAGGGACGCGGCACATCCAGCGCAGCGCCACGGTCACTGAGACATTTGAGGCGGTGACACCGCGTATGCTCGCGGCTGCGACTGCGGGCTCGATTGGTGGAGAACTGGTGCAGGTCGGAGTGTTGGCGGGCGCGTCTTCATCTTTGTCTTTGGCGAAGCCTTCGTCCGCGGCAGTGTCGATTGTGGGCAAAATGAAGACGCGCCAGAAGGAAGCGGGATTCCAGGTGCTGGTGGGCACGGCGCAGAAGCTGCATCCGTCGCTCGATGCCGGGGCGGTCGGAGCGATTCTTGCCTTTGCCTGTCTTGCGCCAACGTCATGCTACGAGATTTACGCGGCGTGGAAAGAGGGCGACGCCGAGCTGGCAAGGCTGAAGCAGGAGCGCATCGCTTTGGCGGCGCAACGGGTTGTTGGTGACCTTGGTATTCCCGGCGTGAAGTTTGGCATGGATTTCAACGGCTATTTTGGCGGTCCGGCGCGGCTGCCGCTGCTGCCGCTCACTGGGGACGTCAGGAAAGAAATTGAGAGCCTGCTCGCCGACATTCGCAATTGATGGAATCACGCGTTGCATCCGATAGACCGTTTGTGTTAGATAGACAGCCATGTTGCGGCGTGCCCTCCTTGCCAGCATAGTGATTCTCCTGCCTTTGCTCCTTCATGATGCCGAGGGAAAAGAACAGCCACTGCAGACCATCACCTGGCCCGAGGCTGGCGCACCGATATTCCGATTTACCTTTTCGAAGTTTAGGGAGATCGGTGGACTCGGCAACCAGCGCACCTTCATGACCGAGACCACCGCCGAAAGTCTTTGGACGAAGATAATTTCGAACGCGAATTTCTCTCTTTATTTGTTTGACAAAAACAAGGTGCGGATAGGCGAGGCTACGATTGCGGTTAGCAATGTCCGGCCTGGAGAAACGATCAAGTTTGAGACCACGATTTCCGCCTCAGGACCCCCGGCGTCCTTATCGATTGTGGCAAGATATCTGCCACCCGAGCTGGGGCCGGCGGCCCCGGCTAGAACTATTACGCTAACCGTAAATTCGGTGCCGCAGGGAGCGGCGCTTAAGGTGGACGATAATGGCGTGGGTGAAACTCCTAAGATCGTGAAGTTTTCCGTCGGTAAGCACATGCTGGAGTTCAGTAAGGAAGGTTTCAATCCGGGTCGGTTTCCTTTGGAAGTCAGCGCCGATGATGCTTCGGGGGGTAGCGTTAGTTATGAACTGGGAGCGTCCGCCCATGACACCATCGAACTCCGCGACGGTACCGTGCTGAGCGGCGACTTGGAATCCATTTCGGCGACGGAAGTGGTCGTCCGCGCCGGTGGTAAGGACCTCTCCTACGGTCGGAATCAGGTGAAAAGGATCATGCTGGTCGAGAGAGAACCACTCCCGCAAACGCCGGCTCACCCATAAGGACCTAGCTGCCGGCTTGCGCAAAGCTATCTGGCCATCTATACACAAAATGGACTCGAAGCTTGCGTCCAGATCGGGCTTCCCGTAAGCTGATTCTAACGAACGTTCGAATTGTACAGTGCATGGCGAGCCCTTTGACTACAGCACGAGTCCCGGCGCCGCGGCATCGCGCCGCGCCGGTTCCCGCCACACGCTTTGACAGGCGGATGGCTCAAATCCTCACCCACGCTACCGACGTCTTCTGCGAGAAGGGATACGAGGGGGCTTCGATGCGCGACCTTTCGCGCGCCAGCGGTATGTCGCTGGCCGGGCTCTATTATTACTTCGAGTCCAAGGAGCGGCTGCTCTTCCTTATCCAGAAGCACACGTTCACAACCATCGTGCAGCGGCTGAAATCACGACTGGAAGGTGTGAGCGATCCAGAACAACAAATCCGGATTTTCATTCTCAATCATCTGGAGTATTTTCTGGCTAATCCCGCGAGCATGAAGGTGCTGACGCACGAGGCGGAAGCACTGAAAAATGGTTTCGCTTCAGAACTGGCGGCAATCAAGCGCCAGTACTACCGAATCTGTGTAGGGCTGTTGGACGAATTGAAAAGCGTCCGAGGACTGCAGTTCTCCACAAGGATCGCGGTGCTCAGCCTGTTTGGCATGATGAATTGGATCTACACCTGGCACAACTCACGGGTCGATGCTGACGCCGAACAACTGGCAACTGAGATGGGCGACATCTTTCTGCGCGGCGTAATGGGCGGTACCAGGGTGCGCAAAGACGGGCGCTGATGCAGGTTCGTAGAGGGTGCGGGGTGAAAGCCGATCCCTCGCTTGGCTCGGAATGACGATGGAGATAATGGTTAAAGACAACGGTAAATTGAGATCTACAAGAAAATAAGGAGCTACAGACATGGCGACCACAACGCAGCCGACCGCCGGCGAAACCACCAAGCAACTTGTCAACTACCGCAGGGACGGCGGCGTAGCCGTAATCGAAATGTGCGATCCGCCGGCCAATACCTATACCTATGAAATGAACCGGCAGCTCGATGAGGCAATTTTGCGCGCTCGCATGGAGAACGACGTCTATGTGATCTTGCTCACGGGCGCAGGGGATAAATTTTTCTCCGCCGGCGCCAACATCAAGATGCTTTCGAGCGTCGACCCAACCTTCAAGTATTACTTCTGCCTGCACGCCAACGAAATGCTGCTGCGGCTGGAACACACTCCCAAGCTGGTGATTGCGGCAATCAACGGTCACTGCGTCGGCGGGGGTCTGGAGATTGCGATGGCTGCCGATATTCGCATCGCGCGCAAGGATGCGGGCAAGATCGGATTGCCGGAAGTGAATCTGGGCGTGCTTCCGGGCACGGGTGGTACGCAACGGCTCTCGCGGCTGGTGGGCAAGAGTAAGGCGATCGAACTGATGGTCACCGGTAATACTTTTTCGTTTGAAGAAGCGCTGGAGCTTGGCATCATCAACGACATCTATGAGCGCGACGGCTTCATGGAGAACATGATGGAGTACGCGAAACAATTCTGTCCTCCGAACAAGGCTGCAAAGGCCGTGGGGCGGATCAAGCGCGCGGTGCAGACAGGATGGGAAATCCCCATGGAGTCTGCTCTGGCGGTGGAGCGCGAGAACCAGCAGATTCTGTTCCAGAGCGAAGATGCCAAGGAAGGTCTGGCGGCATATGTGGAGAAGCGGCCAGCGGTCTTCAAAGCCAAGTAGTACCGAGCATCTGGTACCTACTTCGGTTGTTCAACACGTTTAGAGGACGAGGAATGAGTTTATGCCAGGCAAAGTAGCAAAAATCGGAACCTTCAGCGATTGGGAAGGCATGTTCAACGATTGGCGCAAGGACATTGGCGTCAACACGGCGGACATCGAGGCTTTTCATTTCGACACGCTTTATGGCGCGATCGACACGGAAGAAATCGAATTCGGTTCGTACAAGGGCCGGCGCAAGTGGGAAAACCTGCGTCAGATTCCGACGCAGCAGATGCGCGATGCGCTGATGAATATGATCGTCTATCAGGGTGACACTGAGTTTGCCAGCGTCGAGCAGCAGCGCAATCTCCTGGAGAACGCTCCGACCGACTGGGATCGGCGGGCCATCACGCGCGTCATGATTGAAGAAATGCGCCATGGCTGGCAGATGTGCGCGCTATTGGTCGATCACTTCGGATATTCAGGCAAGGTAGAGGCGCAGAAAATGCTGGAGCGCCGCGCGTTTGAGAATAAGCGGCTGCTGGGCGCGTTCAACGTCGATGTCGACAACTGGATGGACTTCTTCACCTATACGGACTTCGTGGACCGTGACGGAAAATTTCAGTTGCAGATGCTGAAATACTCGGCATTTGCTCCGCTGGGACGCTCGATGTCGTACATGCTGCGCGAGGAGGCGTTCCACATGGGCACAGGCAACGACGGCCTGCGGCGTATTGTGGAGGCCGGCGTGATTCCGGGATGGCTGATCCAGAAGTATCTCAACAAATGGATTTCGAGTTCTTACGATCTTTTTGGCACCGACCATTCCTCATCGGCGCACTGGGCCTATGTGTGGGGAGTTAAGGGAAGATACGACGAGCCGAAAAACGGGCATGCCCCGGATCTCGATGATTTGAACGATTACAACCGAAACCTCTATCGCGACGAAGTGGCGGGCCTGATTGAGCGCTTCAACGGCGCGTTGAAGGCTGGCCAGCCGAAGCTCTACGCGCCGCACATCAAGTTCAATCGCGAGATCGGGCGCTGGGCGGGGCAGAAGTTCCACGCGCAGACGGGCGAAGAACTCGACGACCGTGCCTATGAAGAACACCTGAAAGAGTACATGCCGTCTGCCCAAGACAAGAAGTTGCTGCTGGAGATTATTGGTACTGAGAAGAAGTGGATTGCGGAGAAGGTTGGGGCACGCGATCCGCTGGCTAGCATCGGCGAGGTCAGAAAATCGGCGATCAATTTGTAACTCAAGATTTCTCACGACCGAGGTACAGAGAGACGAGAACATGGTCGCCACATCGCTAGAACGCAACCTCGACCGGCTGGTAGTGAGCATCGAGCCTCCGTTGGCGCGACTTGCGATGAACCATCCTCCACTCAATGTGATCGACTTCGCGATGATGGAGCAGTTAGCGCAAGCGCTGGGAGAGATCGAGGCACGGTCAGATATTTCGGTGGTGGTGCTCGACGGCGAAGGCAGATCGTTTTCGGCTGGCGTGGATGTCGCAGCGCATACTCCCGACAAAGTCGAGACGATGCTGCTCAAGTTTCACGCGGTCATTCGGGCGTTCGTCGCCACCAAGAAAGTGACGATCGCCGCCGTGCGTGGGCATTGCCTGGGTGGTGGGGCTGAGATGGCGATGGTGTGCGACGTTGTGTACACTGCCGCTTCGGCGCAATGGGGATTTCCAGAGATCAAACTGTGTTGTTATCCGCCCGTGGCATGCACGGCGCTTGCCGCGCTGGTGGGACAGAAGCCGGCTTCGGAAATGATCTTGACTGGACGAACGATCAGTGGCACTGAAGCAGCGCAGATAGGGCTGGCGAGTCGGGCGCTTCCCGATGAAGAGTTGGGCTCTGCTGTTGATCAAATAGTGCGGGATCTGCTGGATCTGAGTCCAATCGCGCTGTCGGTGACCAAGAAAGCGATCTACGCGTGGGATTCGATGCATTTCGACAAGGGCCTGGCGCGGGCCGAAAAGATTTATCTGGAAGAGTTGATGAAGACAGCGGACGCGGCGGAAGGCATAAGCTCCTTTATGGAGAAACGTGCGCCGAGGTGGGCCGGGAAGTAGCGGCACTGACGGGAGCATGGATTACGAAATTACTCCGGAAGAAGTGAAGATGAAGCTCGACGAGGGCGAAGCCGTTACGCTGCTCGATGTACGCGAGCCCTGGGAGTTTGAAACAGCGCAGATGCCTGGGGCGAAGCTGGTGCCGATGGGAGATATTCCATCTCGCGCGCATCAGGAACTGGATCCGGAGGATCACATTGTGGTGATTTGCCATCACGGCGTGCGTTCGATGAATGTAACCGCATGGTTGCGGCAGCAGGGATTCGAGAACGCGCAGTCCATGCGAGGCGGCATTGATGCCTGGTCGCGGCGCGTGGATGGCACTGTGCCGGTTTACTGAAGAGAGCGATTTCGCGGATTCACGAAGTTTGCGGCGCCGGCTTGTGCGGCCATGCAGGGCAGAGAAGCGAGTTTTGCTGAATGATTACGGACTGTCACATCCACATCTCGCCGCTCGATATGTTTAAGCCCGACGCGCTGGAACTCATGAAAAAGAAGCGGCCGAACTTCGAGCAGATTACCGAGTTCTGCCGCTCGCCCAGTGCATTCCTGAAATATCTTGATGCTTGCGGCATCGACCGCGCGGCGCTGATCAACTACGTTGCGCCTGACGTAATCGGCTTTACCAATGGCGTCAATCAATTCATCGCGGATTATGTTAAGGAGGATCCCAAGCGTTTGCTTTCATGCGGCAGCTTGCACCCGCGGCATACGACGAACGTTCTAGCCGACATGGAGCAGATTTTGCGGTTGGGAATCCGTATGATCAAGATTCATCCGCCGCACCAGCTCCTGTTTCCTAACGACTACCTGCACGGCGTCAAGGAGCTGGAAATCATCTACCGCGCTGCTGAGGCCAACGGCGTGCCCGTTATGTTTCATACGGGAACATCAATCTTTCCTGGAGCGCGCAACAAGTACGGCGATCCTATCTATCTGGATGATGTCGCCGTGGATTTTCCCAAGCTCAAGATACTGCTGGCGCACGGCGGCCGTCCGCTCTGGATGCAGACAGCGTTCTTTCTTATCCGCCGCCATCCCAATGTCTATCTCGACATCAGCGGCATCCCGCCTAAGACTTTGCTCAAGTACTTTCCGCGCCTCGAGGAAATCGCCCACAAGACCCTGTTCGGCACAGACTGGCCCGGACCGGGCGTGCCGGACATCAAGAGGAACCTTGATGAATTTCGCGCGCTACCACTTAATCACGAACTTCAGCAGCAGATTCTGAGCAAGACGGCGTTAAGCATTTGGCCTGCCTGATCCGCAACTCGCGATCTTCTCCTACTTGGCTGCCGCGGCGTCTCCCTTAACACCCAGCAGTTCGTCTGCCAGCGCGGTGGCGCCGTAGATCTTGCGCAGAGCTTCCTGAATTCCGCGTGAGTCCACGGATACGGCCCGCCCCTGCACGTCGCTGTAAGCAAAGTTCCAAGGCAGCGATTCGATGTTTCCATCGAAGATGATGCCCACAACTTCACCCTCTTTGTTGACCGTGGGTGAACCGGAGTTGCCGCCAATGATGTCAGGAGTAGACACGAAGTTGAGTGGAGTCTTTAGATCCACCTTCGACTTCAGGTTCATCCAGCTTTCCGGCAGGTTGTACGGTGGCTGGTCGTTGTGCGCAGCCGCATGTTCAAAGGCCCCACCCATCGTCGTAAAGTAGGGAATGTCTTTTGCATTTTCCTTGTAACCTTTCACCGCACCGTAGCTCAAGCGGAGGGTGAAGGTTGCATCCGGTGGTTGGGCGAAGCCACTCTGGGCAAAGCGGGCTTTGGCGATGAGTGTGCCGTCGCGGCGGATGACCGAGTCAATCTTGTCGTCGAACTGCTTGCGTGCAGCGAGGGCATCAGGTTCGATCGCTCTCATGGCGACGATGAGTGGGTCGGTGCTGGCAGCGATCGCCGCTTCACCGCCTTCATACAATTGTTTGCGGACGGCTACGTCATCCAGCTTGGTGCCGGCGATCATATCTTTCGCCGCTTCGGCTGGACTCTTGCCGTTGAGGACCTTCTGGACGTCAGGATTGTCCTTGCCGAGTTTGTCCTGCATTTCGGCCAGCGAATCCGCCAGAATGATGGTTTCGAGGTTCTTGTACACCGGCTCCGTGGAGAACAACTGCTGCTCCAGCGAGGGCAATGCAGAATCGCGAAACTCGCGCAGCCGGTCGGCGTTGGGCTTCGGTTTCTCCTCAGCCGCTCGCACGAGTGTGCGCGCCGTCACTGGCAGCCCGGAAGATCCTAGTACAAATCCGCGCATGCGTTCCAGGTAGGTGAGTTGGGGATAGATGTCGCGCTGCAGCTTCATGGCCTGCGCAATCTCATTCCAGGGATTGGGCGTGCCAGCATTCTTGGCGTCCGCCTCGTAGTACGCTCGCAGGCTCGCTTCATCAGCAGATTTCGCGTCGATGATGGCCTGATCAAGCAGCCCGGACTGATATCCAGTAATGGCCTTCTGCGAGTTTTGCCACGAGAAGAGATCTTCCTGGGCGATGCGGGCGTTTTCTTCTGACTGTTTGCCGAAGTCCTGGAGGAGGGCGATTCGCCGCTTCAAGGATCCCAGAATCCAGGGATAGATCACGTTACGCGTGAACTCCCATTGAGCCAGCGTCTGCTGGCGGCTGGTACTGCCGGGATGGCCGGAAACGAAAATCAGATCACCATCTTTCACGCCGGTCCGCGACCACCGTAAATAGTTGTCGAGGTGCGCGGGATGGCCGTCTTCGTAAACCCGGAAAAATGTGATGTCGAGGTCGTAGCGTGGATACGTGAAGTTGTCGGGATCGCCGCCGAAGAACGCGGCTTCGAATTCGGGCGCAAATACAAGGCGCACGTCGGTGTATTTCTTATATTTGTAAAGGTTATAAACCTGGCCAGAGTAGAAAGTGACCACGTCGCAGCGCAACCCAGTGGAAGTCGCGCAGTCTTTTTCGATCTGCGACATGGCGGCGCGCTGGGCCTGCCCGGCGTCGGCGACTGACATTTCCGGTTTTACGCCAGCATTCACCTTATCCGTGACGTCCTCGATCCCGACCAGTTCGTTCAGTTCGAGACTGGGACACTTAGCTTCTTCGGCCTGAGTCTTGGCGTAGAAGCCAGTTTTGAGGTAGTCCCGGCCGGCGCTGGAAAGTTGCTGCACGCAGGCCGCCCCAACGTGGTGGTTGGTAAAGGTCAAGCCGTCAGCGGAAACGAACGAGCCGGAGCCACCGTTGTTAAACCGCACCGACGAAAGCTGTACATGATCGAGCCATTGCTGCGTCAACTCGAAACCATACTTGGCCCTGATTTTTTCCTTCGGGGCTTCGTTGTAGAGCCACATCCCCTCGTCGGCCGAAGCAGCGGTCGAAAGAAGAAAAGACAGGGCAAGGCAAATCGAAAAAAAGCGCTTCATTGGGATTCCTTCGGGAGGGATTATTAGGAGCGATTGCGGGTCCTCGCCGAGCCACTAGCAGAACCACTACTATACGCTGCGGCCGGAGGCCGTTGCAAAACGCACGCGCATTCCGCCGAAAGTCGAGCACCACGCTTCTATTTGATAAATGTCACACACTGAAGTTACCCGGCAGCGTTTGGAGACAAAGCCGCCTTAGGCGTATAAAAGGAGGTTGCGCGCCTCGCGCACCCCTGGCGCGGTTCCGGCAACGTTTATTAATCCACTTAAGCGAGAGAATATGTCCACCGTGACCAGCGCTTCTGCCCCGAAAGGACTGGAAGGCATTGTTGCGACCAATTCCAGCATTTGTTACATCGATGGCGACCGCGGGGTTCTAGCGTATCGTGGCATTGACATTCACGAACTGGCCGAGCACTCAACCTTTGAAGAAACCTGCTACCTGCTTTGGTTTGGGCATTTGCCGAATCGCAGCGAGCTAAAGGATCTGCGGGAACGTCTGGCGGGAGAGCGTCACCTGGACCCAGCGATCATCCAGTTTCTAACTACCGTACCCAAGGCAGCGCTGCCGATGGACGTGCTGCGCACGGCAGTTTCAGCGCTGGCTTTTTACGATGCTGATGAGAAGAAAAACTACCACGATGCCAATGTGCGCAAAGCCATCCGGCTGACTTCGCAGATTGCGATGATTGTTGCCGCCTACGACCGGATTCGCAAGGGCAAGCCGGTCGTCGACGCCGACCCCTCGCTGTCGCACGCCGCCAATTTCCTGCTGCAGTTGAATGGGGCGAAGCCCTCTACCACGGCCGAGCGCGCGCTCGATATTGCTTTGATCCTCCATGCGGACCACGAACTGAATGCGTCGACCTTTGCGGCTCGCGTAACCGCGGCAACCTTGGCTGACATGCATGCAGCCATTACATCTGCTATCGGCGCGCTCAAGGGTCCTTTGCACGGCGGAGCCAACGAGGCCGTCTTTCGCATTCTGGAATCGATCGACGGCAAGAAATCCGACCCCGTCGACTATGTACGCAGCATGTTGTCCGAAAAGAAAAAGGTGCCCGGCTTCGGCCATCGCGTCTATCACACCGAGGATCCAAGAGCTACGCATCTGCGCGCGATGTCGCGCGACCTCGGTCGTTCCAGCGGGCAGCCCCAGTGGTATGAAATGTCGGAAAAGATCGAGAAGTTCGTGAAGGCGGAGAAGAAACTGAACGCCAACGTGGACTTCTATTCCGCCTCGACCTACCACGTCTTGGGGATCGACGAAGATATGTTCACTCCGGTATTCGCTGTTTCCCGCATCAGCGGCTGGGCTGCGCACGTCATCGAACAACTCGACGACAATCGCCTGATTCGCCCCCGTGCTGAATATCTCGGACCGGACTATCCCAACCATTACGTAGCGATGGAGAAGCGATAACGCCCTCCAACGTGCCCAACCACACGCTCCTCAGCTAGAATGGAAGAGTGAGCGCGATACCCCGGATCTACCTCGACAATAACGCCACCACCCCGGTTCTGCCGGAAGTGTTCGAAGCCATGCGCCCGTATTTTGGCGAGCACTTCGGCAATGCCTCGTCGATCCACCACCATGGTCAGGAGACGCGGGCCGCGGTAGAACGCGCGCGGGATTCCGTGGCTTTGTTGTTAGGTTGCCGCGCAGCGGAAGTTGTCTTCACCAGCGGGGGAACCGAAGGCGACAATCTAGCGATTGCCGGGTTGACGGGCGCGGGCGACCACATCGTCACTTCCAGCATCGAGCACCATGCCGTGCTGCATGCCTCCAGGCATCTCGAGGATATGGGCTGCGAAGTAACTTACCTGCCAGTAGACGGGCACGGCCTGGTGGATTCGGATGATGTGCGGCGGGCGTTGCGGCCGAACACAAGATTGATTTCGATCATGATGGCCAACAACGAAACCGGAGTTCTCCAACCGGTTGACGAGATCGGAAGGATTGCCTCGGAAGCTGACGTCTATTTCCACACTGACGCTGTGCAGGCCGCGGGCAAGGTTCCGATTGATGTGAAGCGAATCGGCTGCGATGCACTTTCGATTTCCGGCCACAAGATGCACGCGCCGCAGGGTGTAGGAGCGCTCTACGTGCGCAAGGGAACGCGTCTGCAGCCCCTGTTTTACGGTGGACGGCATGAACGCTCGCGGCGCGCTGGAACCGAGAATGTTCCGGGAATCGTCGCCCTGGGCAAAGCCGCAGAGTTGGCTATGCAAGGCTTCGACCGCCAGAATGATAAGAAGATGTCCGCATTGCGCGATCGCCTGCAGCACGGAATTCTCGCTCAGGTGGAAGAGGCCGGAGTGAACGGCGGTGGCGCAGCGCGTGTGCCGAACACGACGAGTATCTACTTCGATCACATCGAGGGCGAAGCGATGGTAATCTCTCTCGACCTCAAGGGCCTGGCAGTCTCCACCGGGGCTGCATGCTCCTCCGGTGCGATTGAGCCCTCCCATGTGCTGGTGGCCATGGGGCTGCGCGCCGACCGAACCCGAGCCAGCATCCGCTTCAGTTTGGGCAAGCAGAACACCATCGAAGAGATCGACATCGCCCTCGCGCTTGTGCCCGAAACGGTAGCGCGGTTGCGGGAGTTGTCGCCGGCATATCGAAAGCAAGCTGTTCACTCTTAACATGACGAATCCGAAGACTATTGCCGTGGCCATGTCGGGCGGAGTCGATTCCTCGACCGTCGCGGCCATGCTGCGCGCCGACGGACACAACGTCATCGGCCTGACCATGCAACTCTGGAACCAGCGCAGGCTAGCCGGACACGAGGGTATGCCCGAACAGGTTACGGGACGCTGCTGTTCGCTCGACGACGTTTACGACGCCCGCCGCGTCGCCGAGCACATTGGCATTCCGTATTACGTCGTCAATCACGAAGAGCGTTTCGAGCGCGATGTGGTGCGTCCGTTCGTCGCCGAATACCTTTCGGGACGTACGCCGATCCCCTGCAGCCTCTGCAACAATCACTTGAAGTTTGATCAGTTGCTCGTCGTAGCCCAGCAGATTGGCGCCGATTGCGTTGCCACCGGACACTATGCTCGCGTCGAATACGACGACACGCGTGCACGCTGGTTGCTCAGGCGTCCCGCTGATCGCAGCAAGGACCAGACCTACTTCCTTTTCGGACTCACCCAGGAGCAGCTCAGCCGCACGCTGTTTCCGCTGGGCGGAATGACCAAGCCCGAAGTTCGCGAGCTGGCACGTAAGCAGGGGCTCGCTTTAGCCGAGAAGCCCGACTCGCAGGAGATATGCTTTGTCCCCGGCGGCGACTACAAGCGCTTCATCGACGCTTATCTCGCAGAGAGTGGCGAGGCCCTGCCCGATACCGCCGGTGAGCTTGTAACCGCGAGCGGGGAAGTGGTCGGCGAGCATAGCGGGATTCACAACTTCACCGTGGGACAGCGCAAGGGTCTGGGTGTGGCAACCGGATCGCCGCTCTACGTGATTCAGATTAACGGGGCCGACAAACAGGTGATCGTGGGCAGCGACGAGCGTCTCTACTCGCGAACGCTGCGTGCTCGTCGCATAAACCTGGTCTCGGTCGATGATCTGCGCGAGTCCAAGCGCGTCGCGGTGAAGATTCGGCATCGCCACGAGCCCGCTGCGGCGATGCTGGAGAGAGCCGGAGAGGACGAGGTTCTCGTAACTTTCGATCAGCCGCAGCGCGCCATCACGCCCGGCCAGGCGGCGGTGTTCTACGATGACGATGTCGTTGTCGGCGGCGGCTGGATCTTCTAGAGACCCGTGCGACTGGGCCACAGTGCGGCTACGATTAATGCCACCGCAATACCCAACGACACCTCTACAAAGCGATGCCAAGACACGACCCACGCCGGGCTCTGGTGCGAGATCAGAAGAATAATGCTCAGAGTAATGGCCGCGAAACGGTAAGCGCCGCGGAATCGGAGAAGCGCACAGAGCAGTCCGGATAGCAAAATTGCGATTGCATACACCAGCGCGGTAACGCGGAAGAATGTCGCGATCAAGGCTGCTAAGACAGCGCCCAGAGCGGTTCCGGCAAACCGCTGCCACGCCAAGGTTCGCGGGTCGATCGTGGACTGAATAATCACGATAGCCGAGATCGGCGCCCAATAATACTCCGGAAGCTTTAGAGCGCGAGCCAGCAGCATCGATACTACTGCCGCAACCGTGGTTCGCGCCACGTCCAGAAGCGTGTCCAACGCCAGCTTGCGGGGATTTGCCATGATCGAAGCGATCGGATAACTCCCGAGTTTAGGACGAAAGCGGATCCTTGCAGAGCCTGACCAGGGAGGAATCGCTCTGGGATGAGGGGCCCCGCGTTGAATCGGGGAGTGACGAATCGTTGCCAGCGCGCAAGGAATCAAGGAATGGCGTGCCCGCCTGTTTCAGCTTCTGCTCCAACCGCGCCGTGCAATCGCAGTCGCCGCAGGCCCAAGGTTCGCTTCCGTTCTCGTCACGGCATTTGCGCCGGTCGTGAGCATCCTGCACCCGCGCCAGGTCGAAGTATTCTTCCCAGTAAGGCCGTTCTTCCTGCAGGGGCGTGGGGCAGTAGCAGACTTCCACCCAGCGCACGGTCCGGTCGGCGCAGACCCTCGCTTCGCTCATGTTGCGTAGATACTCGCCTTCGGCAACTGAGCCCTGGCCGAGTGTTTCTTTTTCAATGGCCTTGAGCAGATCGCTGTCGCGACCAGGTTTAACGCTGGCTCGAACCAGATATCGCATGATGACCTCCCCTCGCTATTGCAGACCTGCCTGCTTCAGCATTTCCAGAAATTGCCGCTGCGTGCGCATGTCGATGGACTGTGCCGCCAGCTTGCCGCTGCGGTCGTAAACAAAGCTTTTCGGAATGCCTTCAATCTGAAATTGCTCGTTCACCTTGCGGCCCGGATCGAGCAGCACGGGATACGTGATGTTTTGTTCCACCAGAAAGGGATTTACCTTGGCCGCATCTTCATCAGAAATGGCCAGCACGACAAGATCTTTATCTTTGAACTTAAGATAAAGCGCTTCCAGGTCTGGCATTTCCTTGCGGCACGGTGGGCACCAGGTCGCCCAGAAGTTCAACAGCACAACTTTGCCGCGCAGATCCTTGAGGTTCCAGACCTTGCCTTGTAGATCGGCAAGTGTGAAGTCGGCCTGCTGACGCTTCACGTCGTCGGCCTCCAACTTGGCGATGGCAGCGGCGAATTGGGGATCATCCACGGACGCCGGCACATGTTCGTAACGAACCAGGGAGGCCAGTTCCAAGTATCGGGAGTCGGGCGAGCCATCCTTGCGAGCGCGGGGCGGCCACTGGCGCAACGCTTCGGCCAGAGTGGTGGCGACCTCCTGTAGAGTGTCATGGCCGAAATCGCCTTCCGTCGAGAGATTTGAAAGGCCGGCGGCGAGCCTCAGCTTGTTTGCGGATACAGGGAGCTGACGAATCTTGAGCCCGAGATCCTTCGTAGTACGGGCGCGCACGTCATCGGGAAGCTTGCGTAGTCCTTGCAGCTGCAGCGCGATAGGCTTTTCCTGACCGCTCCACATGGAAGGCCCGTCAACGGTCGCCTGCGAGCGAGCCGGACGGACAAACACGCTCCCACACAAAATGCTTGCGAGGGTCAAAAGCAAAGCAGGGAAGAGGGAGGAGAAAGATTGCCGATGCATGAAAAACAGCTTACATTACGCCGCAAAACCTTGCCACGGCGGAAGCGGCAAGCCATGGGCCTGGACGACGTTAAATGAACATTTCGTCCTGGGGCACGGGCCGCCGCGCTTCGCGGCTGCCGCCGTTCTTGCGGCCGCGGTTGCCAAACAGGAACTCGATGCCCGCCGTCACACCTTGAATCAGGCCGGAGAATTGCCGAACGGGCGAAACCACAGTGTTGTGCACCATGTCGGACGTCTCTTCAACCCGGTCGAGCGTTCGGCTGAGCAGTTCATCGGCGCGAATGATTTGCAGACGCGCTCGATCTACCACGTCGTTCACTGTCGCATCCATGCGTTCGACCTGCGAACGTACCGAATGCGTGGTTTCGGTAAGATTGTCGGCGATCACGGTCAGCTGTGGGCGGAGTTCCGCCAGCATGGCTTGAGCGGTCTCGAGCGTGGGCAGGGCCTTGGTCTTAACTTCGATTGCCAAAGCCTCCATGCGGGCGCTGCTCTTGCGCATGGTCACATACATTGCCGCAAGAACGCCCGCTTGCAGAAGCACCGCAGCTCCGGTCAGAGCGATAAACACTGCCGTAAGATTTTCCATAAAGCGTTCTTCCAAGCCAGACAGCAGATCCAGAGATTTAGAGGCTCTTGGGTGCCCCGGTCTCGGTCGTAGCTTCTTGATAAGCCTGCCTGCCGGCCTCGTAGGCCGCTCGGAACTGTTCCTTTTGCTGATTCACAACGTCGCGGCCGCGATCGACCCATTCGGAAGCCTGGCTGCGAGCCTCGCGCGCCCGGCTGCGCATGTAGTCGCGCCCCTCTTCGGCGCGAGCGCGAAGAACGTCCCGCGTCTCGTTACCAGCCCGCGGCGCGTACAGAACTCCTGCCAGCGCACCCAAACCTAGCCCCGCCAAGAACCACACAAAACTGTTGCTGTCGCGATCTGACATAGCAGATACCTCCCGGCTATAACTGCCGATAATCGGATGGTAGCACCCGCATCGGGGAAATACAATTACGGCGAAACCCGTACGCAGGCGTCCCGGACGCCTCAACTTCGATCGTTGATTCCTTGAAATTCGGATTCCTGGGAATTCAGCTTATTTCTGCTTCGGCGGGTTTGCGGGCGTCGGCTCAGGCGCAGCCGGCTGCGTCTTGACCGGCGCGGATTTTACACCCTGCAGCACAGACTTGGGGCCACCCTGCTTGATGGCGTTGATGGAGAGCGTCACGGAAGTCAGCATGAAAAGAACAGCGGAAATGGTGGTCGCTTTGGAGAGTGCCGTGGCCGCACCGCGCGGTCCAAACGCGGCCTGACTGCCCTGTCCTCCGAAAGCCGCCGAAATGTCTCCCGCCTTGCCGCTCTGCAGGAGAACGACCACAATCAGGAACAGACAAACGATTACGTGGATGATGGTGACAAGAATGATCATTGGAATTAAGAGATCCTAAATAGTTCAGAGTGACTACGTTGCTGCGGAGCTTCCAGAAGAGAACCCCACGCCGAAGCGCTTTCTCTCAATGCTGCAACCGATAGTTTGACATCCCTCTCTCCCATCGGTCAAGGCCATCGGAGATCGCGGTACTGATCTAATCAGATTAGTGCCGAGATCGCTGGCGATGCCAGAACGCTCAAGGATCGCGATAGTCGTTTTGAGTACGGTGCGCGGCTGGTTCCTCACCCATGGAATTTCACTCCGATGTGGAGCAGAGTTGTAGACATGGCGCGCCAACTATCCGTCTCCGTCAGGCGAACCCGCGGAATCGCCTGCCAACGACCGGATCAGTTTGCCGACGCTATGGGCGACGCCGAACGACTCCGCGACCGCGGAGGTGTCGAGCAATCCAAGTCCGCAGGTGGCGGTGACCATCGCGCGCTGGGCGAATTTCTGGGGATCACCCGCCAAGGACGCCGCTTTCAGCCAGCGAAGGAAGATGCTCGCGGAATCGACGGCGTTTACTCCGGGACGGGTGGGGACTATTCCATAGGCAACGGTTCCGCCCTGTTGCATGAAGTCCAGTGTATGCCAATCCGCAAAGAACAAGTCGAGTCCTTCATGCGCATCGAATGAAATGATGTCTGGCTGCACGCGGCACATCCGCTCGAAGGGACGCGCTGCGCAGCAATGCAGCCCCGCATAGGCACCGCGAATTCGAGCATCCTCCAACGTGGCCGCCAATGCGTTGAGCCGCTGTTCCTCTGGGACAGCGTTCGCGGCGGCCGCGTCCAGGCACAAAGCTGGCTCATCAACAAATAGCAAGACAGGCAGGCCAGCGGACTTCAGGCGATCAATCTGCCAGCCGATGATCTGCGAAACATGGAACGCGATGGCCGAAAAAAGTGTCGGATCGGCCAGGAAAGGCCGGCCGTTATGGAATAGATACGCCGCCAACGTGATTGGGCCCTCGATCTGCCCCTTGACGGCGACTGCGGAGCCGAAGAGACCCGATGACAAGGCTTCTTCGAACGCGCCGAAGCCGGCCGCGTTTTCCGACGTCAATTCTCCGCTACTCCGGTGAAGAATTTCGAGAACCGAATCGATCTCGCCTTCTTTCACCCGATAGCCGTAGCCTTCACCACGAGGCTCGATCAGGTTTTCGACGATTCCGAGGCCCTGGCCGACGAAACTCTCTCGTTCCGAGAGTTGAGGCAACTGCGGCCAAAAAGGAACTTCCGGCGAGAATTCCGCAACGGAACGAATCGCCGACGCAATCGACGTGAGAGGCAGGCTGCCAATGCCTGTGACCGCGCCAGCCGCGACAAATGGGATTCGGCTGATTTGCGACTTGATGGCTGTAGTCTGCACTTTTTTCGACTCTCCGTGGAAAGCCTTGTCGTCAAGGTCTCAGCTTTGACGCTATCACGATTACTTCAGTGATCACGCGCCTCAGAGCTTAGATATCCTGCCACTCGCTATAATAAAGGTTTACTTCTAGGAAATGTCGTCAAGCTAGCCCGAATCGAAGGCTGTTTAACGTCATCAAAAAGACATGAAGAAAGTTAAACGACATCCTCTGGAAAAGATCCTGGAGAATCGAATTGCCATCATCGACGGAGCGATGGGCACGACCATCCGCACCTACGGCATGACGGAGGCGGATATCCGCGGGGAGCGATTCAAGGACGCGACAAAGAGCCTTCTGAACAACGGTGACCTGTTCTCTCTGACTAAGCCGGAGATGATTGGCGACATCCATCGCCGGTTTCTGGAAGCCGGGGCGGACATCATTGAGACCAACACCTTCGGCGCGACCAGCATCACGCAAAGCGAATTCTTTGTCGAGGATCCGCGGGAGCGCGGTGGCCGAAAGGATCCCGCGTTCTATCAAAAAGTCGTCGAGGATCAGTTTCTCGGAGCTCTCGCTTCGGACATCAACGAGCAATCGGCGCGGCAGTGCCGTGAATGGGCGGATCGTGTTGGAACCGCAACCTCGCGCCAGCGCTTCGTGGCGGGAGCGATTGGGCCGCTGACCGTCTCTCTTTCGAACTCGCCCGATGCCGACGATCCAGGTTTTCGCGTAGTCACGTTTGATCAGGTTAAGACAGCTTACGCTCAGCAGGTTCGTGGCCTCATCGCCGGTGGCGTGGATCTGCTGCTCGTCGAGACAATCTTTGACTCATTGAACGCCAAGGCGGCGCTGGTTGCCATCCGTGAGGTGCTCGATGAGCAGGATAAAGATAAAGACGGCAAGGAACTGCCAGTAATGATTTCGGCGGCAGTGGGGCGTGGCGGCGAGACGATGATCTCGGCGCAGACAACTGAGGCGTTCTGGAACGCGGTGCGACACGTGAAACCGTTGTCGGTGGGCCTCAACTGCTCTCTCGGTCCCGATCTGATGTATCCGTTTCTCGAGGAGCTCTCGGAGAAGGCCGACGTTGCGATCTCCTGTTATCCGAATGCCGGATTGCCGAATCCGCTGTCGGAAACCGGCTTCGACCTTGGCCCGGAAGATATGGCCCGCTATCTGGGCGACTTTGCACGGGGAGGACTGATCAACATCGCCGGCGGCTGCTGCGGCAACACCCCTGAGCACATCGCTGCCATCGCGAAGGCGCTTGAAGGCCGGCCTCCGCGAAAGTGGGGGACAGCACGCTCTGAAGCGTCCTACGCCGGCCAGATCGAGAGTCCTGCGTGAGCGAATCCGACAGCGCAAGCTCGCCGCAGCCTGCGAGGCCGAAGCCACTCCGTCTCTCGGGATCGCAGCCCTTCACCCAGCAGGCCGGCGTCTACATCATGATCGGGGAGCGGACCAATGTCGCCGGTTCCCCGAAGTTCGCGCGGCTGATCAAAGAAGGCAAATATGAAGAAGCGGTAAGCGTCGCCCGCCAGCAAGTCGAGAATGGTGCGAATGTCCTCGACATCTGTATGGACGAGGGCATGATCGACGGCGTTACAGCGATGACACGCTTCCTGCAATTGCTCGGGAGCGAGCCCGAAGTCGCCAAAGTGCCTTTCATGGTGGACTCCTCGAAATGGGAAGTTATCGAGGCTGGGCTGAAGTGCTTGCAGGGCAAAGGCATTGTCAATTCGATCTCATTGAAAGAGGGCGAAGAGAAATTTCGTCATAACGCTGCGAAAGTTCTGAAATATGGCGCGGCCGTAGTGGTGATGGCCTTTGACGAACAAGGCCAGGCCGCGACTTACGAAGCCAAGATCCGTATCTGCGAACGCGCATACCGCATCCTGGTCGACGAGGTCGGGTTTCCGCCGGAAGACATCATCTTCGATCCGAACATTCTGACCGTTGCCACCGGCATGGAGGAGCACAACAACTACGCCGTCGACTACATCAACGCCAC
>Ga0070765_100000240_pt1 | contig 33014 bp, 26 predicted proteins | sample HubBroMetageWFT5_FD_71516 | JGI IMG/M metagenome (GOLD analysis project Ga0070765, IMG submission 71516) | Warmed and freeze-thawed soil microbial communities from the Hubbard Brook experimental Forest, New Hampshire - Hubbard Brook CCASE Soil... | ecosystem: Environmental > Terrestrial > Soil...
TGTCACCATCGATATACAGGCGGGTGATGGTCCCGATAACCTGGCGGCGCTCGTGGCGGATGGAGAATCCGTTGCGCAGAACGGCCGCATCCGCGGCGGAGCAGGGAAGCGCTGCTGCTGTTAGCAGCGCGATGAACGCTGCCCACTGCCCGATCTGGATGGTCTTCTTCATTTTTAAGAATCTGCTCGCGTCAAGCCCTCAGGGGCTAAAGCCCACATCCTCGGGGGCTCGTCTACGGCACGGCTTAAGCCGTGCCCTTCCCGAACATTCCCGTCGGAGCCTCTCCGTTAGCTGCCGATCACTTCCGCGACGGCTGCCGCTACGCCGCAGCGATCATTGCCGAGGGTTACGCTCCAGCCGCGGCCGCGCAACTCTTCGCAGGCATTCCCCATGATAACCGGATGGCCGGCGAACTCAAGCATTTCCACATCGTTGTGGTTGTCACCGATGGCCATGACCTGCTCGCGCTTATATCCCCGATGAGCGGCCCAGCGCTCGAGAGCGTGGCCTTTGGAACAGCCCACGTTCAGCACGTCGATCATGGACAAATCCCGCTCGGGATATTCCGTGCGCAGCACCGTGATTCTTCCTTTCATGCCGTTGGCTTCGAGCGTTCGCAGGGCCCCGCTCATCCGCTGCATGGAGCCGCAAAACATCGCCTGCACGGGATCACTTACCAGGGCATTCTCGATGGGCACGACGAACTCGATATAGGCCATGTTCTTTTCCAGCCAGCGGCGGATGCTGGAGTTCAAGTCGTCCAGGCGCTCGAGCACGATCGCGCCTTTGGATTCCCCATCAAACGTAAGAACGGTATTCCCGCGGAAAGCTTGCATGGTTCCGCACAACTCGCGGCAGGTGTCGCGCGGCATCAGGTCGCGATGGAAGGTCTCCCCGGCTAGCGAACGGGTTATGGCGCCGTTTGAACTGATCAGCCATAGATCGAATCCCAATTGCTTGGCGATGGGCAGGGCGAAAGTGTGGCGACGTCCGGTGACTAATACGACTTCGATGCCGGAATCGTGAGCATTGCGTAGAGCTGCCAGGTCCTCGGATGAAATCTGGAATTGGGGATTCAGCAGCGTGCCGTCGATATCGGAAGCGAGGAGCCGGATCGGAGGCGTGAAAGACTTCACCACCGACGATTTTAGCATCCGCCGAAGCCCGAAAGCCCCATCGACTTCGCTCAGGGAGGCTTCGCCCGAAGGCCGTGATATTCTGCGCTGGCATATTGGGCTGTCCATGGGATCGCTTCTCTTTTTTCTCGGCGGATGGGGATTTGTTCTGCAGGCGGTGGCGATCGTTCATTTTATCCGCCGGCGGCCGGACACTTACTGGATTTTTATCATTTTGTTTCTGGGATGGGTCGGGGCGCTGATTTACATCGTTGCCGAAGTGATTCCCGATGCCGGGCTGCTGCGCGGGTCGTTTCAGGCGTTTCCGCGGCGGCGGCGGATTCATGAATTGGAGCGGGCCATTCTCGACAATCCCTCGGCCGGCAATTACGAAGAACTTGGGCTGCTCTATCTTGACGACGGCGACTTTGCCCGGGCGCGCGCTTGCTACGACCGGGCCATCTCGTCGCGCACTGATTCCTCCGATCCTTTCTACCGCCGCGGCATTGCTGAGGTCGAACTCGGGGATTTTTCTGCGGCGGTTCCTGACCTCGAGCGCGCGGTTGCGGCTGATCCTAACTACGACTTTCAACGCGCGAAGGGGCTCCTGGCTCATGCCTACGCGCAAACCGGACAGGGGGAAAGAGCCGAGGTTCTGTTTCAGCAGGCCACGAAGACTTCCACGAGTTCGGAAACTTACTACAACTATGCTCTCTTCCTGCAGGCGCAGGGCCGCGCCAACGAGGCTCGCGAGTGGGCTCAGAAGATTCTCGACAAAAGGCCAAGCATGCCGGGATACCAGCGGCGGCGCGAGCGTCCCTGGTTTCGCAAAGCGTATGCGCTGCTGGCGAGGTTGCGGCTGCGATAGGAACGGGCTTCGGGCTTCGGCTTTCGGGCTTCGGCAATGCTCTCGACTGAGTCCCAGAAACGTTCTATCGTTGGTGGCCTCGCACTTGCCACTTTGGGAAAAAATGCTATCTACGTTTCTGCTACTGGTGATACCCCCCTCCCCCCGATCTATTGAAATCATCATCTTGGCGAGAAAATGCAAAGTGATCTCTTGGAATCAAGAAGTTGCGGGCAAAATCTTGACAGCATGAGACTTCGCTCAGCGCCAAAGCGGAATAAATCGCATTCGCGCAATCCTTCCGCTGCGATGATCAGATGTTAGGGCTGTGGATGACAAGGTCAGATTTCACATCACGGTAAGCCTGTGCCCTCAGCGGCTAAAGCCGGGGATCTATTGCGATTCTTGGCGGCACGACTGAAGTCGTGCCCTTCCCGATCGTCGTCAAGTTCAAGATCGAGGGTTTAATTGCGGTCGTTGGTGTTGATGTTGAAGCCGAGGATGGCGTTGACCTCGACGGGTTGGGTGCCGCGCATGGCCGGGCGGAACTTCCAGTTGGGTAGGGCGGCCATGATCTTGGCGGTCATTGCGGCGGGGCCGGGTTCGAGCACCTTGAGATTCTGCAGCTTGCCGGAAGTATCGAGTGTGCATTTGATGACGACGCGGGAGTGCGAAAGATTGGCGGGCAAATCGGTGACATAGCCTCGAGGGCCGGTGAGCGCCCCGCTCGCCGTTCCGGCGGGGGTACGCGCGGCGGGATTGATTTCGGCGAACTGCATTACGACTGTGCCGATCGAGGTATCCACATAGACGGTGTAGTTATCGCCGGGGAGCTTGCCGTAGAAATCAAACGCTCCGCCGGAGCGCGATGTAGCGACGATGGTGATGGCGGGGCCTTCGTTGGGCCTTGCCGGGGAGTGGTCGGGAGAACTGGGGGCGCTGCTGTCCGAAGCAAAGCTGGGCAGATTGACAACCGCGGTGCTGCCGCCACGGACGTCGACTCCGGGAACGGCGGGAGATCCGGTAGCTGCGTTACCGGCGCCTCCGGGGCCGGGAGTGGGAGAGATTCCGCCGTGGGCAGTCGAGTCCGACCCGACGCCGTTTCCGGTTTTGCCGGCGCCTGAGCCGGCGCTGGCTTTCTCTGTGCTTAAACCACTGCCGGGTCCTTCGCCGCGACCGATGCTAGCGCCTCCGCCGGAGCCGCCGAGGCCTGGCTTGTCTCCGCCAGAGGGCGACATGGACAGCGAGCCTTTGCCGCCGCCCGGCATTCCAACCTTGGATCCGGGTTGGGACGAGATCACGATTCCAGAACCGTCGCTGCTTGCGGCTTCGCTTTTGGGAGGAGCGAGAACTGATCCAGAATCGCTAGGTCCACCGAGGCCGGAGCCTTTTCGGCCGGAGCCGGAGAGTCCAGAGCCGATTGAGGGAGGCGGCGGAACGATGTCCTTTGCAACTAGCGAGTCGTTACCGGAGCCGGCGGAATTTCCCGCTCCGCTTAGGGAACCATGGGTTGTGCCTGCGCCTGCTACGGATGGAGGCGGAGGGATGACATTTGAGGCGCCCAGGGATGAACCCGGGGCTCTTCCACCAGCCGCGTTGTTGGCACCGCCGACCGACGGCGGAGGTGGAACGATTCTTGCAGCGAGCGATTCGCCGGGCGCTCCGCCGGTTTTGCTCGCGCTTGCTGAACCGACAGTGGGAGGAGGGGGAACGACGTTGTTAGCGAGCGAGCCTCCTGGTCCGCCGTTACGAGCGGTTCCTGATGCGCCAGTTGGGGCGACGATTGGCGGAGGGGGTACGACATCTTGCGTACCGAAAAGCTTGCCGATGACGGTGCTCACGAACGATCCGTTGCTGGTTGGTGTGGGAGGCGGAGGAACTACGGCTTTCGAGGGGTCGGTGCTGCCGCTTTCGAGACGCCGGAGGTCGTGGTCGGAATCGGCGGAAGGTGGCGGTGCGACCACGGATGGAGCGGGCAGGCTTAGCTTCGCATTGCGTGAAGTTTCGCGTTCCGGCACTGATACCGGCGGAGGCACGATTGCGACGTTGTTCATCTCCACTCGGCTTGGCGACACCTCGCGGCTGAGGGCCGCGGGAGAAGGCGGGATCACACTCGCATTGAGCACGGGAGTGGAACGCTCCTGGTCGCTCGAAACGCGCGTGGAGGCCGGGGCGATCACGCTGGTATTCAGGGGCGGCGCAGCCCGGGTGCGCTCCCGGGAAACACTGGGAGCGGGTGCGACGATGCTGGGATCGAGCGCCGGCGCGAACAGTGTGTGCTCAGAGTGGATGCTGGGCGCGGGAGGTACCACTGCTGCATTCAGAGCGGGAGCGGATCGAGATCTGTCCGAAGAAATATTGGGAGCCGGGGGGACGACGGAGTCGAGAGTGCGTGCGGCGCGTGATTGATCGCGCGCGAGGCTGGAAGGTGGAGCAATCACGCTGGCGGGAAGCCTGGGAGCAACCAGAGTAGAGTGCAGGCCTTCCGAGGGCGGCGGGCCGGGGCTGGCGGGTGCTGTCTTGGATTTGAAGGCGAGCAGATTTGCCACCGCGTCTGCGGTGGATGGAAGTTTGACGTCGGGCGCGTCGACGACTTTAGGAGAGAGCGATCCGCCGCGAGCTACGTGAATGGTTTGGGTTCGATGATGGACTTCGTGACCGCCGGCGCGGCCGGTGGCTCCGGACTGGGCGCCACCTAGATCTTCTGTGCGCGGCAGTTCGTCGCCGGAGTAATAGATCACTTCGTAGGGCCGTACTTTGGGTGCGGCGTAAGGACGGAGCCGCGCAATCTCACGGGGAATTACTATGATCACGAACAGCAGGAAGGCTTGGAGAATCCAACAGGCCAGCATGCCTGGGTAGGGGAAAATACCGTGGGGAGCTTCGCCGGCCAGGCGCGCACCGGAGCGGGCGAATGCGGGGCGGATGGAGGTGACGAACTCCTGCCATCGCGGGGACCACTCGACCAGGAGCTTGGGCGCGTCGTGCGGATCGCGAAGCTGGATCGGGTCTTCGAGTTGGACGGTATCGGTCACTGAGGTTTATCGGCTAGTTTGCGTCAGGCTGGTCTGGGTTAGGCCGACCAGCGGCTGGTCGTGGCCGAGGCTGTTAGACCTCCTCCTTTATCTTGATCTCAATTCTATCGCCGAGAGCCGTTCCTGTTGAGGTTAACGTGTTTTGCGGCAGCTCCAAGACCGAGGCTGCCTGCAAACGGATTGGCGCGATGCGCCAGGGGCGCAGACGGCTCTCAAGGTGCACGACCGTGCCGGCGGGGTCGAGGTATACCACGTCGATGGGGAAGCGCATAGCTAGAGTATGAACGCCCCGGCAGGGTTGAATCCAGAGGCCGCCGCCGTTACGGAAGTCATCTTCGGAGGCTCCGAGCAGGCCAACCAAGCGGGACCAGTGCGTCTGAGCCACGCCAAGGTTAGTGGCTAGAAAGAGCTGGCGGGTTTGGTTGAAAGCCTGTCCGCGAGGGGCTAATCCCGGCATTGCGACTCCTGAATTCTTTGTTGGATGCAGGCTACAGGTCATCACTTCAGAGCTCATTGCCTCGATGGGCTCAGAGCCGGCGGGACGCCGGCGCTGCTGACCCTATTTCGAGACGAGTGAGTGATAAGCCTGAATGAGTGCCGGTCCAACGGTGACGAAGAGGAACGGAACCAGAATGAATATCACGAGGGGAGGAACCATTTTAATGGTTGTTTTGGCGGCCTGCTCTTCGGCTCGCTGACGGCGGGCGGTGCGCAAAGAGTCGGAGTGCACGCGTAGAGCTTGGGCGACGCTGGTGCCGAAGCGGTCGGTCTGGATGAGAGTGCCGACGAGCGAGCGAATGTCATCCACACCGGTACGGTCGACGAGATTGCGGAGGGCTTCGGCGCGGGGCTTGCCAGCGCGCATCTCGAGATTGACCAGGTGAAATTCGTCGCTGAGATCGGGATGGGCGTGATGCAGGTCCTTGCCGACGCGCATTAAGGCTTGGTCCAGCGCCAATCCGGCCTCGACGCAGATTACGGTGAGGTCAAGAGCGTCCGGCAGGGCAATGCGGATGCGCTGCTGGCGGTCTTTAATCATGCGCTTCAGGAAAAAACGCGGAAGGAAGAAACCGAACGCAGGCACGCAAACCAGCAGGCCCAGACTGGAGAAACCGGAGAAAAGCACAACGCCCGCGAAGCCCAGAAATGCCAGCAGCAGGCGGGCGCCGAGGTAGTAGCTGGCGTGGCGCGGCTCGCGAAGTCCGGCCTGGATCAGCCAACCGCGGGTGCGGGAGACGTCGGAGGGCGACAGCGGGATAGCTTTGCTGAGTGGATCGAGCGCCTGCTCGAGGCGCTCTTTCATTTTCATCGCAGGCTTTTCGGGAGTCTGCAATCCCTGTCCACCGAGGGCGCGCAGGCGAGCTCCAAGCACGGAACTGGGCGTCACCACCGCTGCGCCGAAGGCAAACACCACCAGCACGACGGTGACAAATACGACGATCGCGAGAATCATCGACGGCATGCTTATACCTGGTCTTAACTGAAGCTGGTGCTGCTAAACGGCTCCTTACGAAACCTCGCCTTGCTAATCTCGTCTCGTTAAACCTGGATCTTAATAATCTTGCGGATCACGAAGTAACCAATGGTCTGCAAGGCAATACTCACCACCAGCAGGGTATGGCCGATGGGATCATAAAAAAGCGGGTGAACAAATTCTGGACTGAACACGGCAAGAATCGCCACCACGGCCGGAGGCATGGCCATGAGCAAGGCCATGGTGAGGCGGCCCTGGGCGGTGTGAACCCGGACCTGGCGCTGGATTTTGAAGCGTTCGCGGATTACGTAAGACAAATTGTCAAGGATTTCGGCGAGGTTGCCGCCGGTTTCGCGCTGCAGCATGACGGCGGTGACGAAGAATTTTACGTCCACAAGGGGAACGCGCTCGGTGAGATTCATGAGGGCGTCGCGCACCGGCATGCCGAACTTCTGTTCTTCGTAAAGTTTGCGGAACTCGCTGGCCAGGGGCTCGACGGTTTCGTTGGAAATCATTTCGAGAGCGGTGGTGAAGGCGTGTCCGGCACGGACTGCCCGGGCCACGGTGTCGATGGCTTCAGGAAAGAGTTCTTCGATTTTTTCAAAACGTTTCTGGCGGCGGTAGGACACCGATGCGTAGGGAATGAATGCGCCAATGATCAGCCCGGCCCAGGCGATGGCGGGATTTCGGCTCCAGATTAAAGCGGCGAACCCCACAACGACGCCGGAGGCCAGGCAAAGCACGAGGAAGTTGCCGGCGCGGAATTTCATGCCCGCCTGCAGCAAAGCTTCCTGCATGGCGGAAACGCGGGCGGAGCGCCGCAGGAGACTGTCGAGGGCGGGGATCTCGCTGAGTTGCTCGTCGCGCAGCAGGGCCAGTTCCTGGTCAGGCTCGCGTTCCGGCGCTTTCTGCACGGTCGCCAAGCGATCTCTGATGAGGCGGGCCTGGGCGCGCCGCTGGTCAACCAGCGACAAACCCGCGAAGGCTGCGAGGGCGACCACGACGAACACCAGGAATGTGATCAACAGTGCGGACATAAGAAGCGACTCGCCAAACCCAATTGCTGACTATTGATTGCTGATTGAACTGCCCACGCGATTCGGCTTTTAAGCAGCAATCAGCGATTAATAGCTCCTTTCAAACTTCAGTCTTCGATTCGAACAGTGCCGGGCGCAGCTTGGTTCCGGCGTTGGCCAGCCGTTCGGCAAATTGCGGGCGGACTCCGGTGGCGCGGAACGCTCCGCGGACCTTGCCGTTTTCGTCGAGGCCCCGGCGATCGAACACGAAAATGTCCTGCATGGTGATGGATTCGCTGTCCATGCCGGTGACTTCGGAAACCGAGATAACCTTACGGGTGCCGTCCGACAGGCGGGCGACCTGGACCACGGCGTGAATGGCGGAGGCGATTTGATGGCGCACGGCGCGCTCCGGGATATTGAGGTTCGCCATCGAGACCATGTTCTCGACGCGGGCCAAGGCATCGCGCACGGAGTTGGCGTGGACGGTGGTGAGGGAGCCTTCGTGGCCAGTGTTCATGGCCTGCAACATATCGAATGCTTCTTCGCCGCGGACCTCGCCGACGACGATACGGTCAGGCCGCATACGCAGGCTGTTGATGACTAGCTGGCGCTGGCGGACCGCGCCTTTGCCTTCAATGTTGGGAGCGCGGGTCTCGAGGCGCACGACATGCTCCTGCTTGAGTTGCAATTCGGCGGCGTCTTCAATGGTGACGATGCGCTCGACGTTAGGGATGTAGCCGGAAAGGACGTTCAGCAAAGTAGTTTTGCCGGCACCGGTGCCGCCTGATATCAGAAGGTTCAAGCGCCCCTTCACCATGGTCGAGAGCAGTTCGAGCATGGGCTCGGTGAGGGTATGGTTCTCAAGCATGTTGCGGGCGGTGACCGGATCGCGTCCAAAACGGCGGATGGAAAGACACGCGCCGTCCAGAGCAAGTGGAGGAATGATGGCGTTCACGCGGGAACCGTCGGCCAGGCGGGCGTCTACCATGGGAGAAGATTCATCGACCCGGCGGCCTACGCGGGAAACGATACGCTCGATGATCTGCATGAGGTGCTGATTGTCTTTGAAGGACAAACCGGTCAATTCGAGCTTGCCGGCGCGCTCGATGTAAACCTTGTCGAACCGGTTGACCAGAATGTCAGAGATCGTGTGGTCTTTGAGCAGAGGTTCGAGCGGACCGAGGCCGAAGATTTCGTCGAGAATCTCGCGCGAGAGCCGCTCGCGCTCGGCGAAGCTGAGAGGAACGACTTCGCTGTTTACTGAGTTGCGGATGAGGACGAGAACTTCTTCGCGGGCAGTGTCGCCGGTAGCGCGGCCGAGTTTTTCAAGGTCAAGGCGATCGAGAATCTTGCGGTGCAGATCCGCCTTTACCTGCTGGTACTCGCCGTGCTCGAAGGTCTGCAAATTGGCCATAACTTCTTATATCGCCTGTCGTCTCGAACCTGAACTGTCTTAAGTCTGTACCGTGTTGAACCTATACCGTCTTGAACAAAGACCACGCGGCGCGTTTCACGTCGATGTCGTTGCGCGTAAGTTCCTGGGCCAGCCCGGAAAAGCAACGGGCAATCTCGGTGTGGCTTTGCTCCATAACTGGTGAGCCGCGGTCAATGGCCGAGGAAATCGCGAAATATTGATTGGGGACGCGCCACAGCAATTTAACGCCGGCAGCATTTTCCGCGTCCGCCTCGCTGAAGCCGGGCACTTTGCGGAACCGATTGAGGACCAGGCGCAGGCGTTCGCGGTTGCCGGTTTCTCCAAGGTACTGCTGCACGCGTGCCGCACTCCACAGCGAGGCCACGTCGGTGCAGGCCACAAGCAGGACACATTCCGACAAATTGGCGACCAGGCGACTGGCGGCGTCGAGGCGGGAAGAATTATCCACGACCACATAGCGGTAGTGGGTGACCAGCATGTCGAACAACCGGACAAACTCCGCCGTCGAAGGTTCGATAGCGGCGGGGGCGTTGGTTCCTGCCAGCAACTGGAGGCCGCCGCTGTGCCGGGTCATGAAACTTTCCAGCAGGGAACTATCCATGCGGTGCAGATTGCGAGTGGCGTCGGCCAGAGTGAAGAGAGGTTTGAGATTCAGATGTAAGGAGCTGTGCCCGAGGGGCGCGAGGTCGACCAGAGCCGTGTGGCCATGGGCCGCCTGAAGAGCGAGAGCGAGATTCACGGCTACAGTGGTGGCGCCGCTGCCACCTTTGGCATTGACCACGGAGAACACCTTGCCGCGTGGACCTTCCTTTTTGACCTTGCGCTGGGCTGTGGTCAGGCGAACGAAAGCTTCCAGAAGATCGGTGGTGGTGGTGGGGCGCTCGATGAACTCGCGAGCCCCGGCGCGCATGGCGCTGACGATGACTTGCGGCTGGTTGAGACTGCCGATGGCGAACACGGCCGAGTCTGGAAGTTCCTGGTGCAGAAGTTCGACGGCGCGCATGGCCGTGTTGGGATTGTCGGCGGGGATGTCGACGAGGACAACGTCAGGGCTGGCGGCCTGAACTCGCCGCGTGACTGGATCGGAGGCAGCCAGCGGGAAACTGGCGCAGGTATGAACCGTGCGGGCCACGCTGGTGCCATCCACCAACACCTGCAACACGGTGCGCTGCTCATTGTCCGTGGCCACGATGACCACTGAAAGCTCGGCCATAACTTATAACTTCTCCACTCCATGAAAACCAGTTGCCAGTGTCCAGTGTCCAGTTGCCAGTACGATCATCGCATCCATAGAAGTTACTTTCCCGAGGGCTTCTTTCCATCGAACTTGTCGTTGTCGATGAAAGGCTTGGGATTCTTGGGGGTGGCCGGTGGTTCGGTACTGGGCGAAATCCGGTGTACGGTGCAGAGCACCATGAGTTCGGAATTGCTCTTCTGGAGACTCTTGCTCTTGAAAAAATTCCCCAGGATCGGAATGTCGCCGAGGCCGGGGACTTTGTTCCAAATATCGGTGACGCGATTGTCGATGAGACCGGCAATCACGAAGCTTTGTCCATCGCGCAACTCGAATTCGGTCTCGGCCTTGCGCGTGCTTAAGGCGGGGACGGTGAAACCAGAAATAGTCAGAGCGTCGGCGAAATCGAGAGTGCTGACTTCCGGCGCCACGGTGAGGTGAATATTGCCGTTGGGCATGATGACCGGAGTGAACTCGAGCCTCACACCAAACTCCTTGAAGGAGATGGTGACGGCGGTGAATCCCTGGCCCGGTTGCACGATGGGGAAGGGAAATTGGCCTCCGGCGAGGAAGCTGGCTTTCTTGCCGTTGACGGCGATGAGATTGGGCTCGGCCAGGATCTGAAGAAGGTTCTTGGTCTCCAGCGCTTCGATCACCGTGCCCAGGTGAATATTGGGCTGGAACAGAAACAGATTGAGAACGTTGCTGATGGTTTGGCTGGCCTGAAACGGGGGACTTTGTCCTTGCGTCTGGGTGATCGTTGGCGCCGTGAAGCCACCGTACTGGCCGGTGGTTGTGGTTCCGACCAAATTGCCGGCGCCGGTGGAGAAAATGTTGAAGCCCATCTGGGTGAGGGCGGTGCGGTCGACTTCGGCGAACTTTACTTCGAGTAAGACTTCCTGAGCGCCCACGGGGCCGAAGGTGAGGACGTTGATTATATTCTTCGAATAAGCGGAAGCCAGTTCTCCGGCGCGCTTGGCGACATCCTCGGTGGTTACGTGGCCGGAAAGCACGATGGCAGCGCGCGACGGTGTGACGGAAATCTGTTCGTCGGGGAATACGCGATGTTCTTCTTCGGCGCAGGCGCTGACGTCGACATCCACGCGGAGGTCGAAGCTGCGCGAACGCTCCAGTTCGTCCCAGATGAGCAGGGAGACTTCGCCGGGGGCTCGTCCGTGAACGAGGATCTGAGTGGGAGTAATTACGGTGGCGTAGGCGACGGTGGGGTCGGTGACCGAGATCCGCTTAAGACGCTCGGTGGTGTTGATGAGGAGGGATTTGTCGACCATGACGCGCAGCGGAGCCGAACCTGACGGCTGGGCCGACTGCGCCGGAAGAGTGGTCTGCGCGGCGGCCGGCACAGTTGGATCCTGCGGCACCTGAGCTGCGGGATCCTGAGTTGCGGGATCGGGGACACGCGCTTCGGCTCGCCCGAAAACCGGAAGCAGGAACGATATTGCGACAACTGCGAAAAGTGTCGTGCGAACCTTCATCGTGTGAATCCTCTCCACGGGAGGAAACCTGCTACGCAGCGTATCCAACGCGCAGGGCGAACTTCTTTTCGACTACTTGGGCTCTTCACCATTCTGTTCCGGGAACTTGACGATGTCCGGCTTCTTATCACCTTGATAAACCTCGATACTGAGGACCGAAGGAGAGGTAGGCGGTGGCTCAGTTTTTTGCTGCTTTACGGGACGACTTGTAACGTGCGGTCGGGTCGCGACCGGCGTGCCACCCATGTAGAGACCCTTGGCGTTCGCTGCCTCGACGGGATCCTGATGGGTATCGAGCGGGTTACGTAAAACAAGTTGAATCTTGCCTTCGGAACTGGCCAGGGTCAGGCGTTCGGCGTCCTCGGGAGAAGCCAGCAGCGTGATCACAGGAGTGGTCTGAGCCTCACCGGCGGCATTTCGTTCGAGGCGTTGGCCGGAGGCAATGACTGCAACATTCTGTAAGACCGTGGTAGTTTGAGACTCGGAGCTGCCATTGGGAGTGCCGGTAAGGAGCACGTCGACCCTGGTTCCGGGACCGACGAACCCCGCGACCGAAACGACCTCATTCACCCGCACCGAGACGGCGCGCATCCCCGGCGGAATCAGCGCGGGCAAACCCGACCCTGCATTCTCGGGAGCCAGCTTGCTGGGCAGAATGAATTCTCCCTTGGAGATGGGAATGATCACACCGCGGTTCATCACCTGAGACCTCTTGGTAAAGGCTCCGGGCGGCAGTCCAGAGGCGGGGAATCTGGCGATTCGCACATCATGCTCTTCGACCCGGGACCCCACCTGAATGTCGTCGGCGGCTACGATTACGTCTGCGCCGGCTTCGACAGTTGCCGGCCGGCCCACCAGGTTTTTGTAGACAAAGAGGCTGACAAAGGCTCCCAAAGCCAAGGCCACCACCCCGATCATCAACAAACGAGTGCGGTTCATAGTGCTCGGTCAGAACAAACAGAGGCGGCGATCCACGCCGTATTCGTGGAGGCTTGCCTAGTTACTCTGCGCCTGGTGCCGTTCGCTTACTGAATGGAACTGGCGACGTTGGAGAACACATTGTTCGCGTTAGAGCCGATCAGCCGAATGGTGCCTACGACGATCACAAGGATCACGGCCAGCATCACGGCGTATTCTGCAATATCCTGTCCTTCTTCATCGCGCCACAATCTCCGAAGACAATCCATAGTTTCCGGCCTCCTAAGAAATATCAGGTTCTGGAACAACCGTTCTAAGCAGGTGAAAAGCGCATGGGCTCGGGGACTTGCGTCCCGCGCGCTCGCGCTGCTGGGAGATGTAATCTCACTCATAATAACCTGCGAAATGCTTTAAGAGGTGTACTTTCTTGCATACCGATGGTAACTGTCTTGCGGCCATCGCAGTGGACCTAACCCACCTTTAGGGACTTGGTTTGCGTATGGGCGGTTTCGCCAAGGCAGGCTCTGGCCCCATTGCGTCAGGAAGAGCAGTCAGGATGACGGCCTGCGGATCTTCGTAGGAGACCGTCCAATCAGGAGAACTCCGTAAACCAGTTGCCAGCGGGGAACCGGGGGAAACAAGTACGGTGTCGATCTCCCAGCGCTGGAAGGGTTGCTGCCAAGTGCCTTTGAACTGATAGGTTTCGGCGAACTGGTCAAACAGTTGTTGCCCATAGAGATCGGCACGGCCGTCGATGAAGACGGGTGTGGAAGGGTAGAGCTTCCAGATCAAATATCCGCCCCAGTCGTAATGGTTGAAGATTGGCCCAGAGGGTGGGTGGAGCTGCAGATAAGCGACCGCGCGGGCGGGGAAGCGCTCGATCTCGACCTGCGGCTGGCGCTTGATAACCTGCACGACGTGGACTGCAGCAAAGACCGCCATCGCCAGCAGGATCAGGCTGTTGAGGAGGATTGAGGCCGCAGCTTGGGAACGCCGCTCGGATTCGCTTCGCGGCCAGTTCCCGAGTCGCGCTGCGACCAGCGGGACCGCGATCAGGACGAACAACGGTATCAGGCGAATTGAAACGAGGGCGGCATAAAGGCTGACGAGCAATAGAAGCAAGTCGCGTAGCCGGATCTGGAGACGAGACCAACTGAGAGTCGCAAACGTGGCCAGCACCGCAAGCAGGAAAGGCCAGTATTCGGGATGGTGGAAGTTGGGCGAGGCCCATTCGGCGATGTATTTCTGCATGGCGGCCGAGCGGAGGGTTTCGATGGGGTAGAAGAACATCCGCAGGCCGTTGGGATTCAGCGGGACAATTAGAACGTCGAGCAAGAGAATCAGCGCCGGAATCCTAAGGGCGGACGGGTTCTTGGGGGAGCGATCCAGTGCGCGTTCGATCCATTCTCCGGTGAGGTACGAGGCTGAAAGAGCCAAGCCTACTGCGAATCCGGCGTGCAGATTCACCCAGAGAAGAGCCAGTGGGAGGGTCCACCAGAGGAGCTTGGGATTGCGCTCGGAGCGATCGAGAATCAGCAGCCACAAGCTGGTCAACAAAAGAGACAGAACCTGGGGGCGCACTCCCCATACAGGTACGGTGGCCCAGGCTGCGGCGAGCGTGGCCAGCCCTGCAACATAGGTGGCTGGGCCGCAGCGCAGGTAGAGCAGGAAGAACGCGGCAGTCAGGATTGCAGCGAAGATCAGGATCAACCCTCCCCAACCTGCAGTGCGTTCAACCTCGTACAGGAGAAGCTCGCTGAGCCATTCATGGGCGACCCAGGGCTCGCCGGCGCGAGTGTAGGAAAAGGGATCGGTGTGAGGAACGCTTTTGTGTTCGGCGATGTACTGCCCGGTCTTGAGATGCCACCAGACATCAGGGTCGGTGACGTTGCGGGCGGCCATGGCGAACAGCCCGGTGAACAGCGCAGCCAGGAAGACGGTTTTCGTCCGCAACAGTTTCTTCACGGTGGCATGGATCATACCGCGACGGGGGCGAAGATATAATCCCGAACATTGCAAGTGCGCAGGGCAAGTGCTGGATTGCGCGGCATGGCATAAGGTCTACAGATCAAAGATTAAGGAATAAGTGAGCCGAAACAGACTCAAGACGTGGATCGCTGTGCTGATCGTGGGCATGCTGTGCATTCACGGCGTGCTGTTCTGGAAGGCGAGAATCCTCGTCCGGCAGGGCTACGCGGACTTTACGATTTTCTATACCGCGGGAAAGATGCTGCACGAGGGCCTGGGCCACCGGCTCTATGACAGCGCCTTGCAATATGAGGTGCAGCAAACTTTCGCTGCAGGAGTGCGAATTCGCAAGGGACCTCTGCCTTACAATCATCCGCCGGTTGAGGCGTTGATTTTTGAGCCGCTTGCCTCTCTCGATTACCCAGCGGCGTACCTGGTCTGGAGCGGGATCAATCTCGCGATCCTGGGATCTCTGCCTTTTCTGCTGCGACGGCATATTCCGGTGCTGGCACAATGTCCTGCTTTTGTGTGGGTGCTGGTGTTTCTTGGATTCTTTCCCGTGCTGGTTGCGTTGCTGCAAGGGCAGGATGTGATTTTGCTGCTTCTGTTGAACGCGCTGGCATTCGTGGCTTTGAAAAGAAATGCTGACACGCTTGCTGGATGTTGGCTTGGCCTGAGCGTGTTCAAGTTCCAGCTCATTATTCCCCTCGTTCTGATTCTGCTGTGCTGGAGGCGGACGAAAGTCCTTCAGAGTTTTGTAGTCATTGCGGCCGGATTGACTGCAATCTCGGTTGCGATTACCGGCTGGGCGGGGGCGTTGCGCTATCCCGGGTTTGTCTTGCATGTTGAAAAATTCATGGAGCGCGGCCGGATCGCGGTGGACATGCCGAACCTCCGCGGACTACTCGAGGGTTGGTCTTTCGCTCGTGGATTCCCTGGCGCACATGCGATCACCATTGCGCTTTCCGTTGGTCTGCTGGTGTGGGTCATCGTGAAAGGACGCGGCAGGACATCTTCGAGCCCGCGGTCCGGACGGGATTTCGATCTGCGATTTTCAGTTGCGATGGTGACAGCGGTGCTGGTCAGCTATCATGCGTTCCCTTATGACCTCAGCCTGCTGGTGATTCCGGTGCTCTTAGTTGTTAACTACGCGATCGAAACATCGTCGCTTCACCGCTATAGAAACCGGGCTCTCATACTGCCCGTGGGATTGCTGTTTCTTACTCCGGTTTACCTGTTGCTGTGGATCCGGCTGGATCACTTTAATCTGTTTGCTACCGTCTTGCTGCTGTGGACGTGGGGAATTGTGCGGGAGATTTCATGGAGCCCGCGAGAGGCCCGGCAAGCTTGAGAAAGCGGGCTCAGATCGGTTCGGTGCTTGCGCTCGTCGCCGCGGCGAGCACGTGGTTTTACGTGGATCGAATTCTGGTGGGTTTTCAGGTCGCGGATGCCGCTGCGCGCGATCGACCGCGCGGCAATCTGTCCGATCTTTATCCTCGCTGGCTGGGGGCGCGGGAATTGCTGCTCCACCAGCGCAATCCCTATGGCGATGACATTACGATCGAAATCCAGAAAGGATATTACGGGCGCGCGCTCGATCCCGCCCGGCCTAACGATCCCAAAGACCAGCAGGGATTCGCCTATCCCGTCTATGTAGTGTTTCTGCTGGCGCCGTTTGTCAGATTTCCGTTTCATTCGGTGCAGCTTGTCTTTTACTGGACGTTGATCGCGCTGACTGCAATCAGCGTCTGGCTGTGGCTACGCGCACTGCGATGGCGACTACCAGCACTGGCGACTGCGAGTTGCGTCGCGCTTACGCTGGGAAGTTTTGCCGCAGTGCAGGGAATCAAGCTACAGCAGTTGAGCTTGCTGGTATCGGCGCTGCTGGCTGGCGCGGTGGCTTGCGTGGCCGGCGGGTTCCTGTTTTGCGGAGGAGTCTTGCTGGCCGCGGCGACCATCAAGCCGCAACTGGCGTGGCCTTTGGTGGCTTGGCTTTTGGTGTGGGCATTGAGCGATTGGAGGAATCGGCGGCGCTTTTTCTTGGGATTTGGCACGGTGATGGCGCTGCTGCTCGGTGGCGCGGAAATCATTTTGCCGGGTTGGTGGCGGCTATTCGCTCACGCGTTGGGGCAGTATCATCGGTACACTCAGAATCAATCGGTGCTTCTGGTGCCGTGGGAATATTCGGGGATTGTTATCGCCGCTGCCGTGGTCGCTTGCGGGTTTCTTCTTTGGAAGCTGCGGACGGTCCCGGCCGATGAGCAAAACTTCGGTCTGGGCATCTCTTTGGTGCTGGCTTTGACTGTGCTCGTGGTTCCCATGTACGCGCCCTATAACCAGGTGCTGCTGCTGCCGGCGATTCTGGTGCTGGCGCGGGATCGAACATTGTTCACCTCGCGGTCGCGTGCGGTTCGCTTTCTGTATCTGGCAGCGGTTTTTGCTTTGGCCTGGCAATGGATCGCGAGTTTGAGTTTGAGCAGCGTCTATTTGCTGGGATGGCGCGCGTGGGCAATCAGTGCCTGGAAAGTGCCTTTTTTTGCGACGTTCAGCTTGCCGGTATATGTCTTCGCATTGATTCTTCTTGCTGTGCAGGGTGCGCAGCGGGGGGCGGGAATCCAAGAGAGCTCACGTTAAACCGCACGAGCTTCTTCTTTCCTCGACAGAATCGCCACGGTTAAGAACAAGGCCAGCAAAGGAATACTCACGAGCGCATACACCCCAGCTCTGAGCGTCCAGAGATGAAGCGGAGGCAGAAACAGGATTCCGAGCAGTGCCACTGTCATCCAATCCGCCGAAATCCGAGCGCGCGGTGCTTGGGCAAATGCGCTGTGCAAGAGCAGGGCAATGGGCAATAGCAGAAGACTCAGGTCGTGCGGGTTGAGGTGATAGCTGACCAGAAGCGCAAACACCACGGTGTTGGCGAAGGCCCGGTCGAACTCGTCTTTCTTATTGTTGATCTTATTGTTGTTCGACCCCGCCTGATTCCGTCCGGTCTCATTCCATCCCGTCTCATTCCATCCCCTCAACGTCATGGTCAGAGCGGCTGCGCAGAGAATCAGCAGAGCCATGACGGTGCGTGAGGATTGGTCGCTGCGAATTAAGAGGTAGATTAATCCTCGGAAGTTCGCCATGGCCTGGGGAACGACTCCGGCGAATGCCTGGCTCTTGAGATGGAGCAGAAACTCTGGATAGACGAGGAAGACCGACCATCCGGAGATGGCGGCGGACAATCCCGCGAGCGCGAGTGCGACCAGGCTGAATCCCTTCAGAAGTCCCGTGCGGACGTTTCTGCTTTGGGTCACGACCAGGACCAGCGCTAGCGGCAGCGCCAGTTGAAACTTGAAGAGTCCGAGGCCCAGCCAGCAACCGGCGGCGAACCCGCGGCCGCTCCGGAGAGCGGTGAAGGCCAACACTATCAGCAAAAGCAAGAGAAGAGAATCCTGACCTTGCAGAAAGCAAAGCAGCGCCGGAACGAAGGTGAGCGCGGCGGCGAGCAACAGGCGCCAGTCCCATGGCAGCATTTCTCTAGCCAGGCGGCGCGTTGCAATCCCTAGAAATACCAGATTCAACAAAGACCACAGCAGATAGGCATAGCGCAACGGCAGCCACGCCACGGCGACATACAGTACGGCTTCAAAAGGGGGGTGAATGTAGAGCGTGCCTGCTCTTCCGGCGTAGCGAGCCTGATATTGGCGTTGAAGGTCGGGATCATAGAGTTGGTGGGCGTGGCCAGCTGCCAGCAGGCGCGCGGCGCAGTAAAAATCCGGAAAATCAGTGCCTTGCATGGAAGACAGCGAGCGGGTCGCGGCGAAAGCCACCAGAGCGGACACGAACACAGCAGTGATGAAGGTCTTGGCTGCTGAGTTGAGCGGCCGCCTGCGACTTGGTTCCGGGGAGAACACGCCGCCGCAGTCTATCGAACCGCTGTGGGAAGCGCTACCAGCAGTCTCGACGAAAGCTCGCCCGGCGGGGCATAATTCCTGTGATTATTCTTATTTGGGCTATTTCCGTGTAGTCTTGGGCAGGGGGCGGCGCCACATCTCATGGTCTTAAACGCAATAGGCCGACCGCAGTCATCGGCTTCGGGAGTGTTTCCCGGGCTGGTGCTGGTGCAGGGCAATGAGCAGAAGAACATCGTGCTCAACCGCACCCCTTTCAGCGTCGGGCGCAAAATCGATAAGGATCTGGTCATCGCCGATCCGCGCGTGTCGCGCGATCATGCGCTCATTGTGCTGGAAGATGACGGATTCTTTCTGGTCGACCAAGGCAGCAAGCATGGCACGTTCGTCAACGGGGAGCGAATTCAGCGGCAGAAGCTGGAGCGCAATGACCGGCTGGAGTTTGGGGCGCGTGACTCTGCGTACGCCATTTTTAATCCGGCGCACGGCACTTCGAACACGGCGCGCGAGTTCCTGAGCCAGATCTCCGAGATCCAGATCTCGCAGGAAGCGAATGACCTCGAGAAGCTGACTCTGTTCCTGGAAGCTGCTCGCAAGTTGAACACCGCCGGTGTGCTCGACGAAATCCTGATGACCATGCTGGAGGTAACGCTGCGTCTAACGCGGGCCGAGCGTGGTTATGTCTTTCTAAAAGACGAGGATGGCAGCTTGCGGCTAGCCGCGGGACGCAACAACAAGGGCGAGCCACTGCTGGATGACAAGACCATCTCCCATTCCGCGCTGGACGAATCGCTGCGTTCGAATTCCGAGTTTCTGCTCACGGATACGGGCAGTTCGCCGGAGCTGGCTGGCAGGCAGAGCATTGTCGCCTACGATCTGCGCACCGTCATTTGCATTCCGCTGCGGAAGCGGCAGGTGCAGTCCAAAGTACGCGAACAGATGACGATGGTCCCCGGCGCGCCGTCCGCCGAGGTGACGGGAGTCCTGTACGTCGACTCGCGTTTCGCCTCGCGCGAATTCTCCGGCGTGGGTCACGACATTCTGCGGGCGATCGCGACTGAAGCGGCGTCTTTGATCGAGAACGCTCGCCTGGTGCAGGCCGAGGAAGAATCCCGGCGCTACCAACAGGAACTCACCATTGCCGCCAGCATTCAGCAGCGTCTGATGCAGGTGAAGATTCCCGACGTGCCGTTTGCCAAATTGCGCGGGAAGAACCTGTCTTGTAAAGAAATTGGCGGAGACTTTTTCGATGCGGTCATTACCAAAGAGGGGCTGGCGGTGGTGCTGGCCGACGTCAGCGGCAAAGGAGTTTCGGCGGCGCTGCTGGCTTCCACTTTGCAGGGAATGATCTATTCGCATTTGAGTTCCGGCATGCCTTTGCTCGACGTAGTCTCCGCGGTGAACCATTTCTTCAGTGAAAAACTGGTGGGAGAAAAGTATGCGACCGTCCTGCTGGTTCTGCTGCGGCGAGACGGCGATCTGGAATACGTCAATTGCGGGCACGTGCAGCCGTTGCTGGTTTGCGCCGGAGAAGTGATGCGCCCGCCGCACGGCAATGTGCCGGTGGGCTTGCTGCCCGATGCCACGTTTGAGAGCGCCCGCTGCCAGCTCAAATCGGGTGACCGCTTTATCCTCGTGACTGACGGAGTGACCGAGGCGGAAAACGGCATGGGCGAGTTCTTCGAAGACTTCCGGCTGGAAGCAGCCGCGGCCAAGGCTCCGACCCTGGAAGGAATCTTTTCCGCGGTCTCGGAATTTTGTGCCGGAAATCCGCTCAGCGACGATTGCACGGTGGTGGAACTGGTGTATTCGTATGCCGGCCCGGTGTCGATAGTCTAGGCTACCGTGACGATGTAGTCCTTACCTTCCCAGCGATTCTCCTGCGTCCAGTAAAACGTGAATGCGATTTGGCTTCCCGAGGGCAGCGAAGCTGTCGGCAGGTCGAGTAAGTGGAGGCCCAGTCCGGTGTCGCGGGTGTTGGTGTCGTGCGCGCTCTGCCAGCCGTCAATGCTCCAGTGCACGAGCGCAGGATTGAGCAATTTGATGCGCAGCATCTTATGCTGTGGGATGGACCTGGGTTTGTTGTTAATCCTCCAGCCTGAAACTTGCCGCATCGGCTTTTCAACCTGGTAGCGCTGTACCGTCTGCGGAGGCTGGTCGAAAATCTTGCCGTCGCGCAGCGAACGGCGCAACTTGATGTATTCAGAGTGAGCCCAAACCAGCGGACAGGCAGAGCCGGTGGGCTTGCCGCGGAACAGTTCGAGGTTGGGGATATCGTCGGCATCCCAGACTTGCTCAGGCAGGAGTCGGCTCTGACCGATGGTGCAGTTCTCAATCATTGTAAGCAAAGCATCGGCTTCCCCGGTGCGACCTGCGGCCAATTCAAAGTGAGCGCGTTCCCCGGTTAGCAAAGGCCAGGGGCGGCCGATGCCGGTGCCGTTGAACGGCGAACCGTCTTTGTGCTCACCGTAGCCGTCGCCGTTATAGCGGTACCAGCCGGGGCCATGCGGCAGTTGCACGCGCAGTAAAGCGTCGATGACTTTGACGGTATTGAGGATGCGGGGATCATCGGGCGCGCGCAATCCGAAGCGCACCAGAGCCAGCGCATCGGGGCTGATGATGTGAGATGCGCGTTCCGGATTTTCCCCCGGAGGGCGATTCTTGATCGGCACGAAGCCCTGAGTTGGAGACGCTGCGCCATCGGTATCCGGCGGAGCGATGCGCACGTAGTAGCCTTCCACCCCGACTTGCTGGGCGAGGTCGCCGCCGGTCGCATAGACCCAGCGCTCGATGTTGTCGTTCCAGGCATCTGCAGTGTCACGCAGTATAGGAGCGGCATCGGAGTGACCGGTTAACTCGGCAATGTCCGCCGCGGCCAACAGCGCGGAAATCTCCGCGGCCAGAGTGAAGGGAGAATAGCCTGCATCTTCCTCCCAGCGATCCTGCTGCGTGACCGGACCGTTGCGCAAAATGAAGCTCGCGGCGCCGCGCACCATTGGCCACCAGCGCTCCAGTTTGCCCAGGCCAGGCGCGGCTTCGCGGCGCAGCAAATCGAGCAGTAGGATCGGGAAAGCGGTTTCATCCATCTGCACGCCGCTCCAGTAGGAGCGCCCGTCGAGCCAGAGATTCTGCGCCCAGTTGCCCTCAGCTTCTTGCGTGGATTCGAGGTAGCGAAGCACTCTGACGGCCTCGGCGCCGGCGCCGGCGGCCAGCAATGCTCCCGCAGTTTCGACCAGATCGCGGGGCCAGACCAGGTGATAGCCGCCGAGGTCTTCGTCTCCCTTATCGAATCCCCACGGGATAGAAAGGCTGGCGATGATGCCGCCCAGAAAATCTTTGGATTCGTGGGTGCGCAAGACCGCGGTGGAGGCGCGGTAGAGATCGCACTCGCGTTTCGGTTCGTCCAGTTTGAGCAGCGTATTCTGCCAGTCTCCCCATTCGGCCACGTAGTACTCGCGAATCTTGGTGTAGTCCTCGAACAGGCTCGAGCGCACGTGTTGTCCAGCTTCACTCCAGATTCCGCCGAAGCCCAGGGCCAGCACGAATTCCCCGCGGCAGGCCGCGAGGTCGATCTCGCCCGTGCAGGCGAGGTTGCCATTCTCCGCGCGCTGGTACTCCCATTCCATCTGGAAGTGATCGGACAGATCCTGCCATCCGTCAGAAACGCCCACGAATCCGACTGACATTTTTTCCCAGGCTGCCGAGCAGCCCAGTGCCAGAGCCGTTCCGTCGCGCTCAGCGAAGAACATGGGCACGCCTTTGTAATCGCCCACCCAGCCGGTATTTTGGTAACCGCAATTGGCCAGATGCGGCGAGAGCAACGCGTAGAGACGATAGTCGGCAAGCTCTCCCTGCAATGGTTCGAAGCGGACTTTCTGCAGCACCACATTGCGGAAGGGAGCGGTTAAGACTTCTTTGTGGATGCGATAGCGGCCGCTGCTATCAGTGTTGGTGAGTTTAAAAGCCGGGATGCCGGGCTCGAACGGCTTGTTCTCAAAAGTGCAGTGTCGCTTTTCCTCGGAGAAGAAATCGCGGCCATTGGTAACGATGAAGCCGAGATCGCGGGTGCAGGCCTGATCTACCCGGGGAAAGTACACTTCATTTAGAATGCCGTGACTCAGGGTGAACCAGACCTTGCTGTGCTGGTTCAGCGCCGTGCCGGCGCCGCTTTTGGCGCTCGAGGTCCAGCGCGGTGGAATGCCCGGCCAGCCGGGGGCGTAGCGTATGGAATCGCTCATGAGATGTTCGTCCTGGGGCATACCGGATTGCAATCTAGTTGCGGAACGCGGATACTCCGGAAGCGCGCGAGCCCCAACAATGGGATAGACCTAGTGCCAATTAGTGGCATCGAACCGGGATGTGTAAAAAGTGATTTTGCATTGCCGAGCAAACCAACGATAATGGAAGAATCCGTGTCAATACGCATGCCACCCACTGCCTCATCCCGATCAGTGTTAGTCATCAGTATGGTAGCAGCCTTGTGGCTTGGCTTAGGGCTGCCCGCAGCAGCGGGCGACGGCGCACCGGGCGGGTCCCCTGCGCCGGCCGATTTCGCCGCCGGTACGGAACTTGACCGCGGGTTCGTGGGACTCTACAACCTAGATTTCGCGGGCGCGCAGAACGATTTTTCCTCATGGGAGACTCTGCATCCCGATGATCCGGTCGGTCCGGTCAGCCAGGCTGCCGGGTTTCTCTTCTCAGAGTTCAATCGCTTGGGCGTGCTGGAGGGGCAGTTCTTCGAGAACGACGATAGTTTTGCGGCACGCTCGAAACTCAGCCCTGATCCTGAGGTGCGGCGCCGCTTTCAGGCCGCGGTGGACCAGGCGCAGGTGCTCGCGCACTCCCGCCTGACCAAGGATGCAAAAGACCGCGACGCATTATTCGCTATGACCCTGGCCTCGGGGTTGCAGGCGGACTACGCGGCCTTGATCGATAAAAAGAATCTGGCTTCCCTGCACTACACCAAAGAGGCTTCGGTGTGGGCGCAGCAGCTTCTTGCAATTTGCAACGACTGTTCCGATGTGCTGGTGGCTACGGGATTCAGCAAGTACATTATCGGCAGCATGTCGGCGCCGATGCGCTGGGTGCTGCGTATGCGAGGATTGCCCGGCGACAAGCAGGGCGGTATCTCCGACCTGCAGACCACCGCGCAACACGGACATTATCTGGCGCCGTTTGCGCGTGTCCTGCTGGCGATTGCCTACTTGCGCGATAAAGATAACCTGCGGGCTCTCGAGCTGCTTATCGCGTTACGCAAGGATTTTCCCGGCAACACTCTCTTTCCGCGGGAGATAGCGCGTTTGCAGCCCTCGGTAACGTCTAGGCCTTGAATGCAGGCCCGTTCATCAGAAATTTATCCGTTTGTAACCATCCTGTAACATAGCGCCGATAGAACCGAGGATATCCATCTTCAGGAGGAATCATCGAGCCATGCGCAGACTCACCCTGTTTTTGTTGTGTGCTTTTGTAGCCCTGCCCGGAGTAGGGCAGACCACTCTGAACGGAGCGGGCGCGACGTTCCCCTATCCTATGTATTCCAAGTGGTTCAGCGAATACCACAAACTGCATCCCGACATTCAGGTGAACTACCAATCCATTGGAAGCGGCGGAGGCATCCGCCAGGTGACGGAAGGTACGGTAGACTTTGGCGCCAGCGATATGCCCATGACGGACGGCCAACTCGCGGAAGCAGAAGGGAAGTTGAAAAGCAAAGTTCTCAACATTCCCAGCGTGCTGGGTGCGGACGTGCCAGCCTACAACATTCCAGGAGTCAGCGGGGAAGTGAAGTTTACCCCCGACGCTCTGGCGGGAATTTTTCTAGGTAAGATCACCAAGTGGAACGACAAATTGATCACCGGCGTAAATCCCGGGGTCAATTTTCCCGACAAGGACATCATCGTGGTTCATCGCTCCGATGGGAGTGGAACCACCTTCATCTGGACCGACTATCTGTCGAAAGTCAGCCCGGAGTGGGAGAGCAAGGTGGGCAGGAACACCTCTGTGCAATGGCCGATTGGACTGGGTGGGAAGGGCAATGAAGGAGTGGCCGGTTCGATTCGGCAATTATCGGGGGCGATTGGCTACGTCGAGTTGATCTACGCCGTGCAGAATAATATTCCTTACGGCGCCGTGAAGAACTCCGCGGGGAACTTTGTGAAAGCTTCCCTGGATAGCGTTACGGCGGCGGCGGCGTCATCTCCTAAGATGCCGTCGGATTTTCGCGTCTCCATCACCAACGCTCCAGGCAAGGATGCATATCCTATTTCCAGTTTCACCTGGTTGCTGATCCCGGAGCAGTCGAAAGATGCTGCGAAGGGAAAGATTCTCGTCGACTTTCTGAGTTGGATGATGACCGACGGGCAAAAGATGACGGCTGCTCTCTCTTACGCGCCGTTGCCGGAGGGGGTTGTCCAAAAGGAAAAAGAGGCGATCAAGGTGGTCAAGTAGAACAATCCAGAAATGCGCTCCGTTTGCGATTCGCTCCGGTGCATCAGACGGTAAGAGCAGCCGTCTCTGATGCGCCGGATTCCTTTTCCTCGAAGTCTCCATTATCTATCCGACGATAGCGTTGCGTGTCTCCCTTGATTCGCCGTCCTGCGCCCGGCAGGGCGGATGTTTTATACTAGATGGTGGCTAAGCGGACCCCCCGTCGGTAATAAAGATCGCACAAATGAAGGCGTAGCACCCTCGCAAATGGCTCGTATTTCGCTGGAAAATCCTGAGTACTATCTCAACCGCGACACCTCCTGGCTGGCGTTTAACCGGCGTGTGCTCGAAGAGGCCGAGGATGAAGGTAACCCACTTCTGGAGCGGCTGAAGTTCCTGGCCATTTCCGCCAGCAATCTGGATGAATTTTTCGAGATTCGTGTGGCGGCCATGGTGCAGCAGATCGAGGACGGCTACAACGAAGCCGGACCCGACGGTTTGACACTCACTGAGAAACGCGACGCTCTCGCGCGGCTTAGTCACAAGTTTGTTGATGATCAGTACGAATGCTGGAACGCGCTGCGCCCGGCTCTGGCCGAGCATGGCATTCGCTTGCTGAGCCTGCATGAGCTGGACGCCGAGGCGCGGCGGTTTGTTGACCAATACTGCGAGAAGGAACTGGATCCTCTGCTCACACCGGTTACCGTGGATCCCACCCATCCCTTTCCGCGGGTGATCAATAAGGCGCTGTGCCTGGGATTTCTCTTGCGCCGGCGGCGTCGCTCCGCGCTCACTTATACCGGCGTCGTATCGGTGCCCCGCGCGTTGCCGCGCCTGGTGCGGTTGCCCTCGGATACTACGACTGACTTCATCTTCCTCGCCGATCTGGTCGCGCACCACGCCCAGAACATGTATCACGGCTACGATATCGTTTCCTCAGCGCCTTTCCGGGTCACGCGCAACAGCAATCTATATCTGCAGGAAGAAGAAGCACGGAATCTTCTCGAATCTGTCAGGGCGGAGTTACACAATCGCCGCAAAGGCGACGCGGTTCGCATGGAAATCGAGGCGGATGCTGATCCCGAGATTATCGACCGCTTGCGAACCGTGTTCGAACTCGATCCATGGCAGGTTTTTCCGGTGAATGGCCCGGTCAACCTATCGCGGCTGTTCAACGTCTACGACCAGACGCAGCGCCCGGATCTGAAGTATCGCAGCTTTGCCCCGCGCGAATTGCGGCTTACGGCCAAGTCGCAGAATCTTTTCGAGGAACTGCGCCGGCACGACGTTCTGCTGCACCATCCCTACGATTCCTACGATGCAGTCGTCTCATTCATCGAGTCTGCGGCGGAGGATGAGCACGTACTTTCAATCAAGCAGACCCTTTACCGCACAAACGAGCACTCGTTGATTGTCCCGTCTCTCATGGATGCGGCTTCGCGCAAGGAAGTTACGGCTGTGGTCGAGCTGAAGGCGCGTTTCGACGAAGCCCACAATATTCGCTGGGCCCGAGAAATGGAAGACGCGGGAGTGCAGGTATTTCACGGGCTGGTTGGGCTTAAGACGCATTGCAAACTTTCGCTGCTGGTGCGCCGCGATCCCGATGGCGTGCGCAGCTATGCGCACATCGGAACCGGGAATTACAATGCCACCACGGCGCGCATTTATACTGATCTCAGCTTGTTCACCGCGAATCCAGAGATTACTCGCGCGGTGCATGACGTATTCAGTTTCCTCACCGCTTACGCTGAGAATCCCAGCTATGACCCGTTGCTGGTGGCGCCGCTTGATCTTGCGGAAAAAGTGATTGCGTTGATCGATCGCGAGGCCGAGCACGCGCGGCTCGGGCGCCCGGCGCGGATCATCGCCAAGATGAACGCCTTGCTCGACAAGAACGTCATTCAGGCTTTGTATCGCGCTTCCCAGGCGGGGGTGGAGATCGATCTGATTGTGCGCGGCATTTGCGCTCTGCGGCCGGGCGTGCGGGGAGTGAGTGACCGCATCCGCGTGCGGAGTATTGTGGGGCGTTTTCTCGAACACAGCCGGATTTACTATTTTGCAAACGGCGACGAGGAAGAAATCTACATCGGCAGTGCCGACTGGATGCCGCGCAATCTTTACGAGCGGGTTGAAGTGCTGGTACCTCTGCGCGACGAATTCCTGCGAGAGCGCGTGCGCCGCGAGATTCTCGATGCCTACCTGGCAGATAACCGGAAGGCCCGCATCCTGCTGCGCGATGCCACTTACATTCGCGCATGGCAGCCGGTGCAGGGCCAGCGCAATCGTAAACCGCCGACGGGAGCAGCCGCCTTCAGCGCGCAGGATTTCCTGATCGGCGTAGCGGAAGGCAGACAGCCGGCGGGCTTCGCGATACCTCAGCTGCCGACGCCCAAGCGCAAAGCTCCCGCTGGAAGAGTACGATAATCCAGAGAACGATAGCCGAAGGTACGATAATTCCGAATGATCATTTATTTCTTACGTCATGCGAGCGCCGGCGAACCCTTCGCTAACCCGAAGAAGGACGAGAAACGTGCGCTCGATAAAGATGGCATCGAACAGTGCGGTTACGTGGGTCGCGCTCTGGCCGCGATCGAGGCGCAGGTGGATTGCATTATCTCGAGCCCGCTCAAGCGCGCCACGCAAACCGCTTCACTGGTCGGGAACGAGATGGGTTACGAAGGCAAGCTGCAGATCGAGGCCGGGCTGCGTCCGGGGGCAACCTCCGCCGACTTTCGGCGTCTGCTGGAAAAGTATGCGAAGCAGGAATCGATCATGGTCGTGGGACACAATCCCAATCTCAGCCAGTTTCTCGGGACCATAATCAGCGAGTCAGGCTGCGAAGCTTCGGTGGAACTGAAAAAAGGAGCTGTGGCCCGAGTCGACATGCGCCGCAGTTCAGGCACGCTGATGTGGTGCCTGACGCCGAAAGCGTTGCGCACACTTTACACGGCGGCGGTCGAGAGTTCCCGCCCGAACACTTCGCGGAAATAGGCGCAATCTTTCTCGATTGCCCACAGCTCCAGGTCTACTCCCATGCGCCGGCGGGGAACCAGCGTCAGGCGAATTTCCGCGGCGCGCTGGTTGACTCGCACCTTTTGCACGGCGCGGGTGCGGCCGAGATTCAAGGCGCGCGCCAAGCGCAGCAGCAAAATCGCTTTCTGCACCCCGTCGCGTTCCGCGGGGTCGATCACCTTTATGGGGCCATCTTCCATCGCAGGTCGCGATTTTCCGAGATAGCGCGCGATGGCCGCAATAATCCGCCGCTGCTGCGGAGTGTAGCCCAGAATCTCCGAGTTCGAAATGATGTAGTACGTGTGCCGGTGATGGCCGTTGCGGTTTACGTAGTCGCCCACTTCATAGAGCATGGCCGCCGCCGAGAGCCACTCGCGGAATTCCGGGGGCAGCCCGTGCACCGAGCGTAGCGCTGAAAACAAAAACATCGCGGAGTCCCGCACATCAAGCGCGTGCTTCATGTCGACGTTGTAGTGAGCGACGGCCCTAGTGATGGATTCCCAGCGCTCCGATTCAATCTGCTTTCCCGAACGCGTGCTGTGGTCGTGCTCAGCCGCCATTTGAGCCAGCAGCCCATCGCGCAGGCCCAGCGAGGAATAACGAAAACCTTTGAGATGGCAGCGATCGAGCAATTCGTGATAAACGATCGCGCCAGCCACAATGATTTCCGCCCGCCGCGGACCGATGCCTTCTATCTGTTGCCGTTTGTCCACCGGCAGGCGGGCGAGTTGCTTGGCGATGCGCGTCATCTCACCACGGGAGACGGCTGTTCGCTGGCGGCTGCCGTTCTTTCGGAGATGGCTCGCCGCGGCAGCCAGCGCCGCGGCGGTTCCAGATGTGGCAATCACATTCTTAACTTTTGCCGCGACCACGCGCGATGCGATGCGGTTCACTTCGCGGGCGACGAAGCCTTGCAGCCGTTTGAGTTCGCCCTTGCGGGGTGGATCGTGGCTAAGAAATTCATCAGTCAGACGAACCGAACCCAACGGCAAGCTCACCGTGTCGCGGATGTGTCCGCGCCCCGAGACAGTCAGTTCGCAGCTGCCGCCTCCCAGATCCATCATCAAGGAGGGCGAACTATCGACGCGGAGATTAGCGACCAGCCCCAGATGAATCAGGCGAGCTTCTTCCAATCCCGAGATGATTTCAACCTTCCAGCCGGTGGCCGAACGCACCCACTCCAGAAAAGCCTGAGAATTGCGGGCGTCTCGGAGTGCGCTGGTGGCGACCACGCGGACGGGATCGGTAACGACTTGCTGTGTGGCCCGATGAAAGCGACGCAGAACCTTTACCGTCTCGGCCATCGACTCGGGAGTCAGAAAGCCGGAACGAAATACGCCTTCGCCCAAGCGCGTGACCTCGCGGTCTTCATGGATGGAACGAAGGCGTCCACGCGTAAGGCGCGCGATCTTCAGCCGAACGGAATTGGAACCGATATCAACCGCGGCGAACGTTGGCATGAGGCAAGGCCAACAGTTTACATGTCCAATGTCATCCGGTCATCAGGCTCATGTCAGCAGAAGTATGTCAGCGTCCGAGTGCCTGGATTTGTGGGGAATAACCCAGCCATCACGCCGCCGAAGTTGCGGGTTGGTCGGGTCTTACCGTGGCTCGAGGGGGAGCCGGTGCAGCGGGTTTGGGCGAAGCGATTAGATTGCCGCGCATCAATGACAGCACCGCGACCGCATGGCGAAATTTTGCTCCGGTGACGTTGTGCAGTTCCGCGACCAGAGGTGACTCCCGAACTTCGCCGAGATGATCGGACGCGGTTCGCGTGAGCGTGAGCCAGTCATGCCAATCGCCTAACGCGTCCTGGAGGCGTTTCACTCCGGTTATGAACTGTTCCGCTTTCGCCGACGGCAAGGCGAATTCGGCCGCGTAGCGGGCGCGCTTACTCAGGATTCTGTACTGATGCAGCAGCGCCTCGGTGACGGGAGCGTCATGCCGGCGAATCCCTTCCAGCATTCCTATGGCGACTGTCAGGGGATCGCGGCTCGCTTCCGGATCGATGTTCTTCCCAGAGCGCTTCAGCCGTTTGCGAATCCCGCGGACAGTGTCCTTATCCGCAGCCTTCCGCAGCTTCTTTTCCTGCTGCGCCCGCAGTTCGATCAGACGGTTCACCAGTTGCGTTTTGCGCCGTGGCTCTCCCGGGAGTTTCAAGCTGCGCAATGCAGCCAACTGGACGTCGAGATCGCGCACCTTGCCTGCGCGCTTGCGAATCCGGCCCAGCAACTTCAGAAGCTTTTTCTGATTGCGGTCCAGCTTGGGCGAGAGTTCGCCCAGCAGGATCTGCAAGCGGCGCGTGCCGGTGCGGAAACGGTGGACGTTCTCCGCGCGCGGTTTCGAGGAAAGCTTGACCAAGTCCTGTTCAAGCTTCTGAAAAACCACACGGCTTCGCTTTGGCGCGATCGGCATGACGAAGAAAAACAGAATCGAACCGGCAGATGAAAATACAGGCTTGCGGGGGAAAAGGCAACCTGAAAACCTCTTGATTTTAACATCCTGTTAATAGGATTCTGCTACCCTTAGCCAAGCATGGCCTTTTCTGCACTACCTCGGCCCGATATGCCGGCTCCGCAACCTGTTGAAGCGACGAAGGTTAGTAGCTTCCCTCCAACGGGACGGCAAGCCGACCCATTTCTTCGTGGGAGGCGCGGGGAAACCGGCGACCAAGTGTTCAAGGCCGCCATGCTGCTATGTGGCCTGGCTGTGCTGGCGACGCTCGTGCTGATTGTGTACGAGCTGACGTTGCGTTCCGGACCTTCGTGGCACGCCTTCGGATTCAAGTTCTTTGGCGGGCATGATTGGGATCCGGTGAATGAACACTTCGGCGCGTTGCCGTTCGTTTACGGAACCTTGGTCTCTTCGTTCGTTGCTTTGCTCATTGCCGTGCCGCTTTCGATTGGAGTTGCGGTGTTTACCACCGAGATGTGTCCCAAGGCGCTGCGTGGGCCGCTGTCGTTCTTTGTGGAATTGCTGGCCGCGATTCCGAGCGTGGTCTACGGGCTGTGGGCGATCTTTGTCCTAGTTCCGATCCTCAGCGGCTATGTTGAGCCTTTTCTCGCTCGCACCTTAGGCTGGAGCGGTTTCTTCGATGGTCCGCCTTACGGCATCAGCATGCTGGCAGCGGGAATCATCCTGGCTATCATGATCATCCCCATCATTTCTTCGATTACGCGGGAAGTGCTGATGGTGGTGCCGCAGCACCAGCGGGAGGCCGCGCTCGCGCTTGGCGCCACGCGCTGGGAAATGATTCGCATCGGGGTGCTCCGCAATGCGCGGGCGGGCATCATGGGCGGCATCATCCTGGGGCTGGGCCGCGCCCTCGGGGAGACTATGGCCGTGACCATGGTGATCGGTAACCGGCCGGAGATTGCGAAGTCGCTGTTTGCTCCGGGTTACACCATGGCAAGCGTATTGGCTAACGAGTTCAGCGAGGCTACCGGCGATGTCTACCTCTCCGCTCTGATCGAGATTGGGCTGGCTCTGTTCCTGGTTACGATCGTGGTCAACGCTCTAGCGCGATTGCTGGTGTGGACGGTGACCCGCGGCCAGCCTTCGAGGGCCAATGCCTGAGACTTCCAACAGCTCCGCGCTGCACAGCGTTGCGCCGATTGCCTTGCGGCGCCGCATCACCGACCACGTCATGACTGGCATGGCCGTGCTCACGGTCATCCTGGTGCTGGCGCCGTTGTTTGCGATATTCGCATACCTCGTCTATCGCGGCGTTGGGTCGATCAACTGGGCCTTCCTCACGCAGACTCCGAAGCCGGTTGGTGAAGCGGGCGGAGGAATGGCTAATGCCATTGTGGGCTCGGCGTTTATCCTCGCGCTTGCGAGCATTCTGGGAGTGCCGGTGGGCGTGGGCGCCGGCATCTACCTGGCGGAATACGGCCGCAACCGTTTCGGGGATGTCATTCGCTTCACCGCCGACGTTCTGAACGGTGTGCCGTCGATCGTGATCGGCATTGTGGCTTACGCGATCGTCGTTCTCACCCAGAGACACTTCTCCGCGTTGGCGGGCGGAGTTGCGCTTGCCATCATGATGATTCCCACGATTACGCGCACCACGGAAGAGATGCTTCTGCTGGTGCCGCAGGCTTTACGCGAAGCCGCGTACGGGCTGGGGATTCCGCGCTGGCGCACAACGCTCTCCGTCACGCTGCGCACCGCGACCTCCGGCGTGATTACGGGAATTATGCTGGCCTTTGCCCGGGTTGCGGGCGAGACCGCTCCACTGCTGTTTACCGCGTTCGGGAATCAGTTCTGGAATCTGAAAGTCAATGAGCCAACTGCCGCACTGCCATTGCAGATATTCAGCTATGCCATTTCTCCTTACGATGAATGGCACCGGCAGGCGTGGGCGGGAGCACTCGTGCTCATCATTCTCATCGTGACTGCGGTCTCGGCTGTGCGCTTCGCCGTACGCCGTGGTACCTTCGGAGCGGCATAGTTTATGGGCGTTGGAATCCAGGTCGAAAACCTGAATGCCTGGTACGGCAAGACCCAGGCGCTGTACGACGTCAAGCTGACGGTGGCGGCCAACCACGCCACGGCGCTGATTGGACCTTCGGGCTGCGGCAAGTCGACGTTCATTCGCTGTCTGAACCGCATGCACGAAACCATCCCTGAAGCCCGGGTCACGGGCAGTGTGCACATCGGAGAAATCAACGCCTATAACGGCACTTCAGCGACCCAGCTTCGCCGGCGGGTCGGCATGGTGTTTCAAAAAGCCAATCCCTTCCCGACCATGTCGATCTACGACAACGTCGCTTCGGGGCTGAAGCTGAACGGTTTTCACGATCGCGGCAAGCTCGACGACATCGTGCATCGATCGCTCGATTCTGCCGCGCTTTGGGACGAAGTGAAGGATCAGGTTCACAAGAAGTCGGGCGCCAGCCTATCCGGTGGCCAGCAGCAGCGGCTCTGTATCGCCCGCGCTCTGGCAGTGGAGCCCGAAGTGCTGCTGATGGATGAGCCCTGTTCGGCGCTCGATCCCATCTCCACGGGAAAGATCGAGGAGTTGATCTTTCAGCTGAAAGAGCGGTATACGATAGTGATCGTGACACACAACATGCAGCAGGCTGCGCGCGTCGCCGAGTTTACCGGGTTCTTCCTGCTGGGCCGCATGATTGAGT
>Ga0070765_100000241_pt1 | contig 32992 bp, 34 predicted proteins | sample HubBroMetageWFT5_FD_71516 | JGI IMG/M metagenome (GOLD analysis project Ga0070765, IMG submission 71516) | Warmed and freeze-thawed soil microbial communities from the Hubbard Brook experimental Forest, New Hampshire - Hubbard Brook CCASE Soil... | ecosystem: Environmental > Terrestrial > Soil...
GCACGCCAAGGGCGGCCTGCTTTATATGGATGGCGCGAACATGAACGCTTTGGTGGGCAAAGTGCGGCCGGGCGATTTCGGCGTGGACGTGATGCACCTGAACCTGCACAAAACGTTTTCGACGCCGCACGGCGGCGGCGGGCCAGGATCTGGGCCAGTTGCGATCAAGAAAATCCTCGAGCCATTTCTGCCCGCGCCGGTCGTGGTAACCAAGGCCGACGGTACGCTGGGTTTTGAATACAACCGTCCACAATCAGTGGGACGGGTTCGCGCATTCTACGGAAACTTTGGAATGTTTGTCCGCGCGCTGGCCTATATCCAGGCTAATGGGCCGGACGGATTGCGGCAGACCACGGAAGATGCCGTGCTCAATGCCAACTACATTCGCAAGGGACTCGAGGGCGCCTACGACTTGCCTTATTCGACGGCGACCATGCACGAAGTCGTGTTCAGCGACAAGCTGCAGGCGAAAAAAGGCGTGCGCACCATGGATATTGCCAAGCGCCTGATCGACTACGGCTTCCATCCTTATACGACCGCGTTTCCGCTGATCGTTCCGGGGGCGCTGATGATCGAGCCCACCGAAAGCGAGTCCAAAGAAGAGATGGATTTATTTATCGACGCCATGAAGTCGATCGCGGATGAGGTAGAAGAGGATCCGCAGACGGTGCTCGACGCCCCGCATTCGACGCGGGTTTCGCGGCTCGATGAGACCTCCGCCGCCCGCAAGCCGGTTCTGCGGTGGAAGCCGGCGGTGTAAGTTTGTGGCGCCGGCGTCTCGCCGGCTGTGGAGGTTGGACGCTCACGACAGCCGCCGGGACGGCGGCGCTACAAAATCCACAATCAGCAATTACGTACAGGCTCCGAATGTCACTTCGCGGATATGTTTACTGAAGCGCGCGTGGTTGCCCAGTCGATGTGCAACGTGCAGCCGCCCGCGGACTTGTCATAAGCAATAGTAAAGTTCTCGAGCGCTGTCGGCAGCTTGGAAACGCTCATATCCACGCGGGCCAGTTCGTCGCTCTCATATTTGTATGGGATGCCCCATTCGCCGGTCTTCTTATTGATGATCAGCGTCCACTTGTCAGCTCCGGGCACGGTAAAAACCGTGTAGCTGCCCGCAGGCACGGTCTTGCCGCCGACCACTACATCGGCGCTCGCGACCAAAGTGGTGGCCTCATTGGCGCCGGTGCGCCACACTTCGCCGAAGGGTACGAGGTCGCCATAAATCTTGCGGCCCTTCATTCGTGGACTGGAGTAGTCGGTCTTGACGGTCTTGCCCCCACCGAGATCGCACGTGGCAGAGGCCGCCGGACTGGGCCGACTCTGGCCGAAGGCAGCGGCAGTGAACAGCATCACGATTAGCGTGGAAAAAGCAATTCGTTTTTGCATGGATTCTCCTTTCGATTACGTAACAGTAGACAACAACGTTAGACGCGCCTTAAAGGGATATGTCAGCAGACCGATGATTATGCGCCATCGGCCGCCGCGGTTACAATCTCCAGATGCCGGTATTCGACGAGAAGCAGGAAGAACTGGAACACTACGAGACCATGATGGGCGTGCCGCGCGGGCGGCTCGCCGTGACCATGGACACGATCACAGATGCAATGGCGCTTGTTGGCCAGCACGGCGTCTATTGCCAGAGCCAGCGCTGGCCCGGCAGGCCCGTGATGGACATCCAGATCATCATGAAGAGCCTGACCGACGCCAAGGAACTGATCCAGAGCGTGATGGAAGAGTTGAAGAAGAATTCCTAGCATTTGATTTTAGAGTCCGAACAGCCGTGATTACCAGGAGGAGCAGGAATGACGACATTGCAGACGCAGAAGATTGCCGCAATTCTGGTTCTATTGGCCGCTCTGACGACAGTTTCAGCGTGGGCGCAAACCGCGCCTCCGGCGACCCTTACACCGCAGGAGCGGGAGTTTGCCCTGAAGAGCCTGCAGACCACGCACGATAAGTTTCTGCAATCCATCGCGGGCCTCTCGCCGAAGCAGTGGACGTTCAAGCCGGGGCCAGACCGATGGTCGGTTGCCGAAGTTTCGGAACACATCGCCCTGTCCGAGTCCGCGCTTCTGGGGTTAGTGCAGAAGCAGGTCATGACTTCTCCCGCCGCTCCTGGGAAGCGCGAACAGGTCAAGGGAAAGGACGAAATGATTCTGCAGAAACTTCCGGATCGCAGCCACAAAGCGCAGGCTCCGGAATTCCTGCGTCCTACGGGTCGCTGGGCAACGGAGGCGGACCTGACGAACGCATTCGAGGTGAGCCGCAAAGTCACGATGGACTACGTACGCACAACAAATGACGACCTGCGAGATCACTTTTTCGATCATCCCGTGTTCGGGACCCTGGATGGCTACCAGTGGCTGCTTCTACTCTCAGCTCACAGCGAGCGGCACACAGCACAGATCGAGGAGGTCAAGGCTGACCCAAATTTCCCGAAAGAATGAGACCGTCCTCGCGGTCTAGGGATCCTACGCCAGCGTGTACTTCCCGCGATCGATCGTCTTCTGCGCGATCTGTTGGCGGAGTTCGACGGTGTTGAATGGCTCATGCTTGGCCAGGCGCCGCAGGATGGCAATCTGCGTGCGAAGCATGTCTCCGTCAGCAACTGCGGCGATCACCTTCCTCGCCGCTGACTCTACCTTCTCCATCGCTTGCGAGAGATAGACGCGTGTCATTGCGATGGGAAGCGCGGCCGCGGCCTCACCCTTCGTCTCCACAATCTTCTGCGCGCGCAGCACGGCTGATTCCATCGCGTAGGTTTCGATCGTCATGTCGGCGATGGCGCCCATGATCTCCTGCTGGTCCTGGATTGCCTGCATGTATTTCTGCGTGGCAGCACCGGCGGCGAACAGGCCGAGTTTCTTAGCCTGCCCAACCAGTTTGCGTTCTTCCGCCAGCGCACCTTCAATATCTTCACTCGTCGACGGTCCGGAGAGCACTTCATCCATCAGCTTCTTGATGGCGGGCATGAGCGGCAACTGCCCAGTCATGGCTCTCTTCAGCAAGAAGCCAGTAATGATAAGCCGGTTGATTTCGTTCGTGCCTTCAAAAATGCGATTGATGCGCGCGTCGCGGTAAGCGCGCTCGGCAGGATACTCCTCGACAAAGCCGTAGCCACCGTAGATTTGCAGAGTCTCATCGACCACGTAGCCGACCATCTCCGAAGCCCACACTTTGATGATGGAGCACTCGACCGCGTATTCCTCAATCGCCTTGCGAGTTTCCTTCATCGCGTCCGCGCCGGATTTGTCGACTTCATTGAGCGCGCCGTCCATCATGCCCACCGTTCGGTAGATGGCCGATTCCCCTACGTAAATCAGGGTAGCCATGTTGGCGATCTTCTCCCGCACCAGACCAAAGTCCGCAATGACTTTGTTGAAAGCCTTGCGCTGCTTGGCATAAGCGATAGCTTGCCCGAGAGAAATCCGCCCTCCGCCCACGCACATCGCGCCCAGCTTGAAGCGACCGACATTCAGAATGTTGAAGGCGATGATGTGGCCCTTGCCAATTTCTCCCAGCACATTTTCCACCGGAACTTTGCAATCGTTCAAGATAATCGGGCAGGTGGAGGAGCCGCGAATACCCAGCTTGTGTTCTTCGCCGCCAACCGAGAAACCAGGGAAAGTCTTCTCCACCAGAAACGCCGTAAATTTCTCGCCATCGATCTTGGCAAAAACGGTGAACAGGTCGGCAAAGCCGGCGTTGGTAATCCACATCTTTTCGCCGTTGAGGATGTAATGGTTGCCGTCGGAGGAAAGCTGAGCCCGGGCGCGGCAATTCAGTGCATCGGAACCGGAAGACGCCTCCGACAAGGCATACGCGCCAACGATTTCGCCGGCAGCCAGGCGCGGCAGATATTTCTTCTTCTGCTCTTCGGTGCCAAAGTAAACCAGCGGCAGCAAGCCGATGCCCGTGTGCGCGCCCCAGGTCGTCGCGAAACCGGCGTACTGCGCAATATGATCGGCGATGACGGCGGCCGTCACCTTATCCATTTCAAGGCCGCCGTAAGCTTCTGGGATCTCGACGCCAGTAAGACCCAGGTCCCCCGCCTTCTTCAGCAGATCGCGGGAAATGGAAAAATCCTTGTGCTCCATCTTCTCCACGTTCGGCAGGATTTCATTGACCGTGAATTCTTCCGCCGTCTGCCCGATCAACCGCTGCTGCTCGGTAAAGTCCTCGGGCGTGAACACTTCGTCAGGACGGCGGGATTCAAGCAGAAAGCTGCCGCCGGCGATTCTGGTCTTGGGAACTGCTATCGTTGTGGCCATCACTCATCCCTTCAAATGCAAATTCTGCCCCGGAGGCGAGAGACAGAGAGCCTTCCTATTGTAAGCGAGAGGACAGATACGGGCGCGTTGCTTTCGTAATGCGCTGGATGTTACGAGAGATTCTCGAAAATTCCTGCCGCCCCCATGCCGCCGCCGACGCACATGGTCACCATGCCGTAACGTCCGTTGCGGCGCTTGAGTTCGCGAATGATCGTCGCCGTCAGTTTGGCTCCGGTGCAGCCCAGCGGATGCCCCAGAGCGATCGCGCCGCCGTTCGGATTAACTTTCTCAGGATCGAGCCCCGCCTCTTTCGTCACTGCCAGCGACTGCGCGGCGAACGCCTCGTTCAATTCGATCACATCGATGTCAGAGAGCTTGAGCCCAGCCATCTTCAAAGCCTTCGGAATCGCGAACACCGGGCCCAGTCCCATTTCTTCGGGCTTGTAGCCGGCGGTGGCGAAGGAGACGTAGCGCGCCAGCGGTTTGATGCCAAGAGCTTTCGCACGGTCAGCGGACATCACTACCGCGGCCGCTGCTCCGTCAGACATTTGCGAAGAGTTCCCCGCGGTCACCGTACCCTTGACGTGGAACGCAGGCTTCAGCGCGAGCAGGGCTTCGAGTGAGGTGTCGGCGCGCGGGCCTTCGTCCATCTTGAAAACAATTTCCTGCCGCTTGGGCTTCGATCCGTTCGGAGTGGTAAAGCTGACGGATACCGGCACAACCTCCTCATCGAACTTGCCGGCCTGAATCGCGGCCAGCGCCCTCTGGTGGCTACGCAGGGAAAACTCGTCGGCGGCCTCGCGTGTGATGCCGAAGCGTTGGCCTACGCGCTCGGCGGTGAGGCCCATGTTGAGGTAAGCGTCAGGGTAGTGGTCGACGAGCCAGGGATTCGGCGAAACTTTGTGCCCGCCCATCGGAATCATCGTCATCGACTCCGTGCCGCCCGCAACAATCGCCTCTGCACCACCGCTCATGATCCGTTCAGCCGCCATCGCAATCGCCTGCAGTCCCGACGAGCAAAATCGATTGATGGTGAGCGCCGAAACTTCCACCGGCAACCCGGCGCGCAGCGAAGCGATGCGAGCCACGTTCATCCCTTGCTCGGCTTCCGGCATTGCGCAGCCCAGGATGACGTCTTCGATCTCCTTGGGATCAAGTTGCGGCACCCGCTCCAGCGCGCCCTTAATGGCCACGGCGGCCAGTTCGTCGGGACGAGTGGCGCGGAGCGTTCCCTTGTAGGCGCGTCCCACGGGTGTACGCACGGACGAGGCAATAACAACTTCTCGCATAAAGACTCTCAGTTCTCAGTAATCGGCTCCCGCAATAATCGGCTACACCAATCGCCCCATTGGATGCTCGGCATCCTGCAAGAGCTTCACTTGGCCGGAGCGTAGAAGTAATAGTCCGCAGAGTAACTGCTCTTGGTTTCAGCGTCCCGATGAGCCGCATCGCAGCCCTCGGCCGGCGGCTGGCCGCCATGCGTGCGAACCCGTTGAATCGTAGTCACATTGGACAGAAGACCATTTCCCGAATGACTCACGACCTTCACCAGCAGCCAGGGAATCGACTGAGCATCAAGGGAGTCCACGTGCGCCGCAGCTTTCCCGGTCACTTCGCTGCCGTCGTTCAGTTTCCACGCGGGCCCGGCAAAGTGTTGTCCGATCACTTTGTCTTTTCGATCATGCAATTGCGCATCGGGCGCCTTGAGCGCCCAACTGAACTTGCCGTCCGCCGCGGCCTGGCAGATATAGATCTGCGATCCGGTCGCATGCGCCAGCAGAACAACTTCTTCACCGGAAGGCGCCTGAATCGCATCCGGCACGTCGGGTGGAACCTCTTTCTGGGAAGGGTTTTGCGGAGAATCCTTGGCTTGGGCACCTGCGAGTGAGGTTCCGAGAATAAGGACGACGATCCCGACGAACACGGCAACAGTTGAGAGAAGTCTTCGCATAAGCCAAATTGTAGCAGGCATCAATTCTGGGGTAACAGCAGCGACCTAATTCCTCAGCGTCTTCCCCGTCTTCAGCGTGTACTGAATCCTCTCCTGCGTTTTCCTCTCGCCGCAAAGTGACTTGAAACCCTCGCGTTCTAGATCGAGGATGTACTGCTCGCTCACCAGCGTCCCCGGAGTAACGTTGCCGCCGCAGAGCACCTCGGCGATCTTGGCGCCCAGCTTCACCTCATAGTCGGTGATGTAATCGCCCTGACGCATCATGTGTACGCCCATCCTCAGCGTAGCCAGCAGACCTTCGCCGGGCGCAGGGATGTCAGTACGGGGCACTGGCGGCTCGTATCCGGCGCGAACCAGCTCAAGCGCGCGCGCCTTGGCATCGGAGAGCACGCGTTCGCGGTTCATGGTGATGCGGTCGCTCTCGTTCAGGAAGCCGAGGCTGCGGGCTTCGTGCGCGGAGGTGGCAACCTTGGCCGTCGCAATCGCTTCAAACGCGCGCTTCATCGCTTCGAGCATCTCGATCGATCCGGCGAGCGCCTCTCCGGAAACTTTGCCGCCGCGCGCGGCCGCGGCGCCGTCGACGGCGCGCAGCAGCATTTCCTTGCAGCCTCCGCCGCCGGGCAGCAGGCCTACGCCGACCTCAACCAGCCCCGTATAAAGCTCGGCATGAGGCTGGCGAGCCGCGGCATGCAGCGAGATTTCCGTGCCGCCGCCCAGACACAACCCGAAAGCCGAGGCCACCACTGGCTTGGGCGAGAACTTGATGGCCTGCGTCATGCCCTGAAACTGCCGGATCGCGAGATCCACATCGTCCCACTCTTCATCCTGAACGCTCATAAGCAACAGCATGAGATTGGCGCCGACGGAAAAATTCGCGGCATCGTTGGTGATGACGAAGGCATCGAACGCGTCGCCGGGGCCGCCGGGCTTGAGGGTTTGCAGAATCAGGCCAACAATGTCCGCTCCGAGCGAGTTCATCTTCGAATGAAACTCAATGCAGGCCACGCCGTCGCCCAGATCGACCAGCGATGCTCCGGAATTCTTCTTGACCACGCCGTTGGGTTTCTTCGCAACCGTGACCGACCACACGCCGGCGGGAACTTGAATGGGTTTCCGGCTTCCAGATGCTAGGTCGAAGTAAACCCTCCCTGACGAAGTCTTGGAATCATCCCCGTACCAAGACTTCTGACCGGATGCGAGCAGCTTCTCAACGTTCGCCGCCACCGGCTTGTCTTCTTTCTTCATGCGAGCGACCGTAGCCTCCACGCCGGCAGCATCCCAGAGCTCGAAGGGGCCGAGTTCCCACGCGAAGCCGAGGCGCATCGCCCGGTCGATCCCCACGATCGAATCGGAAATCTCAGGCACGCGGTTGGCCGAGTAAGTCCACAAATCAGACAGTGACGACCACAAGAACGCTCCCGCCTTGTCGCCTTTCTGTGGACCGCTGCCTTCCAGTCCAAGCAGCATGCGCAATCGTGTCCCGGCGTCCTCGATATTCTTAGCCATATCCAACGCCGCGAACTTAGGCTTCTGCCGGGGATGGTATTCGAGAGTCTTCCAGTCGAGCGCCAGGCGCTCATCGTCTTTGCCCTCGCTGCCTTTTGCTTTTTTATAAAAGCCACCCTTCGTCTTATCGCCCAGCCATTTGCGCTCGATCATCTGCGTGAAGAAGCCGGGCAAGCGAAGATCGCTGCGCTCATCGTGCACGTTCGCGGTCATGTTCCCGACCACATGACCCAGAATGTCCAACCCCACCAGATCAATCGTGCGGAAGGTTGCCGACTTCGGCCAGCCGACGGCCTGTCCTGTCAGCGCGTCGACGTCTTCGATGGTCAGATCCATCTCCTGCATCAGACGCATCACATTCAACACGGAGAAAGTCCCAATGCGGTTGCCAATAAAGTTTGGAGTATCTTTGGCCAGCACCACGCCCTTTCCCAGTTGCACGTCGCAGAAGTGCGAGACGGCATCCATTGCGGCCCGATCCGCCTCGGGAGTGGGAATGAGTTCCAGTAAACGCATGTAACGCGGCGGATTGAAGAAGTGGGTCCCGAACCACAACCGCCGGAAGTCGTCAGAGAACCCCTCGGCAATTTTCCCCACGGGCAGCCCGCTGGTATTGGTGGTAACGATAGTTCCGGGTTTGCGCACAGCTTCAACTTTTCGAAGCAGCGCCCGCTTCAGGTCGAGATTCTCGACTACAGCTTCGATGATCCAATCCACCTCAGCGAGCTTCTTCAAGTCGTCATCGAAGTTGCCAACAGTGACCAAGCGCGCAATCGAGCTGTCCATGAATGCGGCGGGCTTGGATTTCTTGGCCGCGTCAAGACCTGCAGCGGCGATCTTGTTACGAGCCGCCGAGCCCGCGCCGGGCGCAACGTCCGGTGGAACAATATCGAGCAGGTAGCTGGGAACGCCAGCGTTGGCAAAGTGTGCAGCAATGCGCGCACCCATGGTTCCGGCCCCAAGAATTGCGACTTTACTAATGTGTTTCATGATTTGAACCTCAGTTGATAACTCGCAGTACCCAGTGCTCTCCTGTGTCCTCTGTGGTTATGGTTTTGCAGCGGACAATTGGCAGTCGGAAATGGCCTATGGCAGTTTATCCACCGCCCAGTCATTGTGGCCAGTGTTCACCACAATAATGCTGGAAAAGCGGCGGTGGGCGCGGGAGTCTTTCGCACCCTCCGTGACCAGGACGACCGGAAACTCATAGCGGCCGCGCCTAACCAACTTGCCCCGATCGATCTGATAAGCAGACACCATGGCGCCTGAGAAAAACTTTTCGATGTCGTCCGTAGTAGCCGCTTCCTTGGCGTGACTGCTGAGCAGCGCCGTCCCGTTTTCCAGGTCGCCAGACTGCCAGGCTTGAAGAAAGTGGTCGGCGGCGGCGAGGGCGCGAACGTAGCCGGCGTCCAAAGAAGCGGGAGTCTTGGCTGCCAAAGGCGACAGCAGCAATAACAATAGCAACCCAACACAGAGAATCAGCGGCGGCAATCGATGAAAGGCAGAACGGACGGCTCCGCGAACAGACATGAAACCATTATGCTGGATCACACGGCATAGAGGGAATTCGGCAATGCCAACTGCTCTAAAGTTCGGTGTGCAATTCCACGTACTCCAGCGCCCGCTGTGCCATCTGTTTCTCTCCCTTGTAAGCCAACAACGTAGGAGCATCTTCCAGCCGGACCCAACGAGCCTGCGCAACTTCAATTCGCATAGCAGGTGCAATATCGTTAATGCGCCCGGAGCGGTAGCGCATGAGGTAGAAACTCACGATCTTGAAAACCCGCGCTCCGTCGCCCCACGCGCGCGTATATACATACTTACTATCGCCGAGCTTGGCGACTAGATCGGCGGTGACCCCGGTCTCCTCGTAAACCTCTCGCACCGCGGTCTCCGGCGGGTTCTCGCCGGGATCCACCAGGCCCTTGGGCAGCGCCAGCACAGTCTTTGGCCCTCCGTCTTCGCGTTTAGGTCTACCGCGTCTGGCACGTCTAGGAGCATCGGCTGGCTCGATCGCCGCCATCCACCAGGCTCCGTCCCGGAACCGGATGACCACTCCGCCCGCCGATACCTCCCGCACCATAATCGGCAAGTTATCAGGATCACGGGAGTTAGTCATCCTCGCCGGGGAAAGGGTAACACCCAGGTAACATTCGCTGGGCACGTTCCGTAGCTTAAATGGCACCAACGTGCTCTGCAGCCTTCCGCGATATCGTGGCATCTTATAACTAAGAGACGCGTTCGGTTCCCGCAAGGGACGTGGAGTTCCGGTGAAGAGTCTTGGAAGAATCATCCGGTCAGTACAGGCCTTTGGACGGGAACTATCCGGCAAGGGCGCCCCGGCTGAGCTTCGTGTTCCCACCATCGGAGTAGCGCTCGGCGGCGGCTTCGCGCGGGGCATGGCGCATATCGGAGTCCTGAAAGTTCTTGAAGAGGAAGGCATCCCCGTCCGCGTTATCGCAGGCACGAGTGTGGGAGCTCTGATAGGCGCTTGCTACTGTAGCGGCCTTTCCATCGAAGAACTCGAGAAAGTTGCGCACTCGGTTCGCTTCACCACTTTCGCCCGCTGGACCGTTTCACGTTACGGCTTCGCCTCGAACGACCGCATGGTGCAGTTCCTGAACCGCACCTTGAAGGTGAAGACCTTCGAAGAGCTGCGCATTCCTCTGGGCGTTACCGCCACAGATTTCAAGACCGGCGAAGGCGTGGTCTTTCATTCTGGTTCCATAATCGATCCGATACGCGCCAGTTGCGCCTATCCCGGGATGTTCCTGCCGGTCAACATTCGCGGTCGCTGGCTGGTGGATGGCATGCTCTCCCATCCCGTCCCCACATCGCCGCTGCACGAAATGGGCGCAGACCGCGTAATCGCCGTGCATTTGAGAGGACAGTGGACGAAAGACGGCGCTCCGCGTCATCTCTTCGACGTGATCGGACAATCCTTCGCTATCGCCCAGGACCAGATGAGCCATCTCTGGCGAGGCGCCGCCGATGTGATCGTCGAGCCCGACGTAGCCGGCTTTGCCTATGACGATTTCAAGCGCGCTGGCGAGCTGATCAACGCCGGCGAAATAGCCACGAAAAAAGTTCTGCCCGAAATCCGCAAGTGGCTGGAAACGCCGCAAACGTCAACTGCCCCGAAGGCGCGTCCCGCAGTGGCCCAGCCAGCACCGATGCCTGCCGATTGAGGGCCGCAACCCAGGGTCCGCCTGCGATGTAGCAGTTACACCTTATCTGCCTCCTCGCAAATCCGCGTCCAAGCCTTCTCCACATGCCGGGCCTCTGTATTATTCTGCCCAACGCACAGGCGCAGCGTGAACTTTCCGCCCAGCTTGGTATGCGTAAGGAAAAGATCTCCGCTGCGGTTCAGTTGCTCCATGATGGTCTGATTCGCCGCGTCCCCACCCTTATGGCGAAAGCAGATTAGGTTTAATGGCACGGGCGCGGCCAGTTCAAAGCGAGAATCCTTGCGAACCCACGCCGCGAATCCCTGCGCGAGTTCGACATGGCGCCGGATGTGGTGCTGCAGGCCCTCGATGCCGTAGTGCCGGATCACAAACCACAGCTTGAGCGAGCGAAAGCGCCGCCCCAGCGGAATCTGCCAGTCGCGGTAATCAATCACCGCGCCCGACTCCGTCGCCTGGTTGCGCAGGTATTCCGGAAGTATGCTCAGCGTCCGTATCAGCGCCTTGCGGTCGGCGACCCAAAAGCAATCGCAGTCGAAGGTCGTGAACATCCACTTATGCGGATTGAAGCTGTAACTGTCGGCCATCTCAACTCCGTTCTGCAGATGCCGAAACTCCGGGCACAAAGCCGCCGTTCCCGACATGGCCGCATCAACATGCAGCCAAAGATTGTGCCGGCGGCAAACCTCGGCGATCGCTCCGATCGGATCCATCGCATTTGACGACGTTGTGCCGACCGTGGCGCAAACAAAGCAGGGAACCAGCCCCGCGCGCTCGTCGGCTTCAACTTGGCGCGCCAGAGCATCGGGGCGCATGGCGAAGTTCTCGTCGACATCAATCAAGCGCAAATTGGAGACGCCGATCCCCGCGATCATCGCCGCCTTCTCCAGCGACGAGTGCGTCTGCGAAGACGCATAAGCAACAATGCGCCCGTCGCATCCCTTCTGATTGCTGCCGTAATCAGTGGCGCGTTCGCGCGCGGCCAGCAGTGAGCACAGCACGGCGCTCGAAGCTGTATCTTGAATAACACCGCCGCCCGTGCTCGACGACAGAAACTTCTCCGGCAAGCCCAGCATGGGCACGAGCCAGTCGAGCACATGCGTTTCCAGTTCTGTGCACGCCGGACTCGTCGACCAAAGCATGCCCTGTACGCCCAGACCGGACGAGAGAAGATCGCCGAGAATTCCAGGTCCGGAGCCATTCGACGGAAAGAAAGCGAAGAAGTTCGGAGATTGCCAGTGCGTGATCCCCGGCAGAATCAACTTCTCAACGTCCTTTAGCAACGCATCGAATGGCTCGCCCCGCGCCGGAGGATCCGGCGGCAGCGATGCGCGAATCTGTCCCGGCTTCACCTGCGAGAGCACCGGGAACGACTCAATGCGAGAGTGGTAGTCGGCGATCCAATCCACCACGGTGTGGCCATAGCGCCGGAATTCGTCGGCCGTCATGTGAAAAGATTTTTCGTCAGCCATTCTTCTCCAAAGGATGTTCTCCAAGAATCTTCTCCGAGAAAGCTCTCCAGGAAAGCTCTCCAGAAAACTAACGAAGAGAGAGATATGAACTCGGGATTCTACTCGCGCCCAAGCTGTCCAAAATACAATCGCGTCTTGTATTCGAAAACGGCGCGGCCCTCGACGGCATTGGCCTCGAAGATGCGGCGCAGTTCGCGCAGCATGGGCGCGTGCTGGGGATGATCTGGGCCCGGCGCATAAGACGACGACAGCAGACGGCCTTCCACGCCCGCGTAGTCAACCTCCTGACGCATCTCAAACACTCGCGCCTGAAACGGCGCGGGATCATGGAATTCGTTGATCGCTGACGTCGTGTGTTCATGGCGAATGTCCTGATAGTCAGTCGCGTAGGTCAGCAGCAGTTGCTCGTAATCACGCAGGAAGGCAGAGGAGTCCGTGACGCGCTCGTTCCACAGAAGCACAAGCCAGCCGCCGGGCTTGAGGATGCGAACGAACTCGCTCCTTGCCCGCGCCCGATCGAACCAGTGCGCGGCCTGTGCCGCCGTGACGAAGTCCACACTCTGGTCCGCCAGCGCAGTCGCCTCCGCCGTTCCCACCACGCTGGTGAACTTGGGAAACGTCGCCAGCAGACGCTCGCCGGCCTTCCGCATCTCAGCATTAGGCTCGACACCAAGCACCGGATTGCCATTCTCCAGCAGCATGCGAGTCCAAATCCCTGTACCCGATGCGATGTCAGCAACCACATGTTCAGCCATCAAGCCGCACTCGGCCTTCAGTTCCTCTATCACTTCCCGCGGATATCCGGGCCGGTAGCGCACGTAATTGTCTACTCGATCGGAGAAGCGGCTGGTGGCATTGGAGGCTGGCATGGGAGTTCAAACCGGCAAGCAATTTGTCTTGCCTCAAAGCCATCTTAATCGCAGACAGTCAAGTTGCGATACCATTCCAACTAAGCTGGGTCTAATTAAGCTAGAAAAGTTTGATCGCATGAGAATTGTCATCAAAGTCGGCACCAGCCTGATCGCTCCCGGAGGTCAGATCGATGCGAATGTGCTGCGCGCCATGGTGGATCAGTTCGATCTCAACCAGAACGAGTACTTGATCGTCACTTCCGGCGCGATCGCCGCAGGCATCTCCGGACTGGGATTGAGCCGGCGCCCGACCGGCGTTCCCGGCATGCAGGCCTGCGCGGCCGTCGGGCAAAGCCAGCTGATGCACACCTACGAGCAGCTGTTCTTCGGCAAGAAGGTTGTGGCGCAGCTTCTACTTTCGAGTGACGACTTCACTTCGCCCCTCCGCTACCGCAACTTGCAGAACGCACTCGCCGAACTACTGGCGCTCGGCGTAGTGCCGATCGTGAATGAAAACGACAGCGTCAGCGTCCGCGAACTGGAAGGCGCTTTCGGCGATAACGACGAGTTGAGCGCGCTGCTGGCCACCGCCGTGAAAGCCGACTGGTTATTGCTATTGACCAATGTGGATGGCCTGCTCGTCCCCAATGGGCGCAAGAAGCCCAGACTACAGCGCGTGGTGCGCAAACTGACTCCGGCATTGGAGGCGCAATGCAACGGCAAGAGTGCGCTGGGCCGCGGTGGCATGATTTCCAAACTGCGCGCCGCAAAGCTGGCGAGCGATGGCGGTGTGCACGTCGCTATCGTCAATGGCCGCCATCCGCAGGGAATTACGCTGGGCATTCAGCGCAAGATCGGAACATATTTTCCTCCCCGGCAGGGATGAGACAAGTAAGAGCAACGCTGATGGCCGCAACTATCGCCAACTCGGCTTCTACGCAGGAAAAGCTTCTGCGGGCACGCGCGGCCGCTGCCAGGCTCGGACTGCTCTCAACTGAGCAGAAGAACGCATTGCTGCTGGCGATCGCGGAGGCGATTGAAGCTCATTCCCAGACAATTCTTGCGGCGAATCGCGAAGACTTGGAGAGTTCTGGCCTCGAAGGCGCCATGCGCGATCGCTTGTTGTTGACTCCAGAGCGGATCAGGGAGATGGCTCAGGGTGTTCGCGAAGTCGCGGCGCTCGCCGATCCAATCGGCGAAACCGTGGCGGAGTGGACGCGTCCGAACGGCCTGCGCATCCGCAAAGTGCGCGTTCCCCTGGGCGTGGTCGGAATCATCTACGAGTCGCGGCCGAACGTCACGGTGGACACAGCAGTGCTCGCTCTGAAAACCGGTAACGCCATCGTGTTACGTGGCGGCAAAGAAGCGGCGCGCAGCAATCAGCGGCTGGCGGAGATTCTGGCAGCCGTGCCCGGAATGCCGGAAGGCGCAATCGAACTTCTCGATTCGAACACGCGGCAGTCCGTGCAGGAGTTGATCAAGGCGCGGGGATTGGTGGATGTGATCATCCCACGCGGAGGCGTAGAACTGATCGCGTTCGTCACCGAGAATTCCGCTGTGCCCGTGATCGAAACCGGTGCAGGGAACTGCCACATCTTCGTCGACGAATCCGCCGACTTCGAGATGGCCGACAGAATCGTGATCAATGCCAAGACACAGCGGCCATCAGTATGTAACGCCGCGGAAAAGCTGCTGGTGCATGAGCGGATCGCTGCGGAATATGTCCCGCGAATCACGAAGAAGCTGATCGATGCCGGGGTCGAAGTTCGCGGGGACGAAAAATCTCGTAGCCTGGGTGCGGGACTGAACATTGCGCCTGCCGCCGAGCAGGACTGGTACGAAGAATATCTGCGGCTGTGCATTGCGGTTCGCGTGGTCGCAAGCGTTGAGGACGCGATCTCCCACATCAACCGTTATTCCACGAATCATTCGGATTCCATTGTGACGCACGATGAAGCGAATGCCCGCAAATTCTTGCGCGGAGTAGATTCGGCGGCCGTGTATTGGAATGCTTCGACTCGCTTCACCGATGGCACCGAATTCGGCTTCGGCGCTGAAATGGGCATCAGCACCCAGAAGTTGCACTGCCGCGGACCCTTCGCGCTGGCCGAACTGACTTCTTCGAAGTACGAGATTGTAGGGACGGGGCAGGTGAGGTAAGAAAATTTCGACACTCGGAACAACATCCTCCGATGAAGCAGACACTCGCGGAAGCACTTGGAACACTCGTTGGACCGGCGCTCAGCTCGGTGAAGTTCATGGCGGACTATGTTCAGCTATGGTTCGACGGTCCTTGTCTGACTGCTTACACGCCACTCGTTGTCACGACGGAACTTGAAGGCATCAGCTTGGGACAGTCTGGCTATCGGGATATTCTCTGCGCGCAAATAGGTTGCCGAGTCGAGCGCACCGAGGTTAACAAACAGCATGTGTCAATCATTTTCGAGAGCGGCGCCGTTGCTTCAATCTCGCTGCGGGACGACCACTATCGCGGTCCCGAGGCTTTGGAGTTCTGGCTGGATAAGAAAGATCGTATTTGGGTTGTTTGAGCACCGATGCCGCCCGCATGTTTCAGGGCATCCGTAGGCGCATGGTCAAGACGGAGTCCGTCACCGCCAAACCGCGACGCGCATCACATCAAAGTGATGATCGTAGGTCCACACTTCCAAATTGAGGCGCGTTGCTAACGCCGCGACGGTAGCGTCGAACAAGGTAATGGGCTGCCCGGCCAGCGCTCCAGTTCTGGCAACGGCCTGCCTATAGTCTTCCAGCGTGGGGTTGACCAGGGTCGCATCGCTCATATCGGTAAGCCAGTCTGAGGCGGCATTCCCTCCAAGGCGGCGCCGGACCATAGTGTAGGCCTCAAGCAGGATTGGGTACGCCACCACGACCTCCCGCTTCTCCCGATCCAACTGGCGCAGCTCAGCCAGGGCTTGCTTGTGGTGCGCGTCATGCGGGTCGATGGCCGCGTAAAGCGGGCCAGTATCCGCTAGTACCGCGCGTGTCACTTCTTAAGCCCCGCCAGGTAGAGGTCGTGATTCTCACTTACATCGCTTCGACCACTTCCACGTTTGGCAGGCCTGATTTTCAAACTCCGGCGAACTCGCAGGAATCCCCGCTCGGCCAGGTACTCCCTCAATGCCGCCTGCACCACAGTCGTCAGCGCGGGAGGAGCTTCCTGGGCGTGAAGATAGTTGTCTACGGCTTCAGCTAAGTCGTCCGGAAGAGTCATTGTCGCCCGTTTCATGCCCTAAGTATAGCATCAAGTGGTGACGATGGTGGTAAAGATGACGACGGTGAAGATGGTGATGCAAATCAATTGGTTGCTCCAACCCCGCGAGTTCTCCTAAAGCAAATCAGCAGCGGCAGTCACTGTGTTACCTTACTTACTTTCACCACAGGTGCCCAATGCGATTCTTTTCAGCGGTACTTCTTTCCTCAGTTGTCCTGCTCTGCTGCCTGCCGATCAGCGTTAGCGGTGGTGGGCCGCAGCCTTCCGCTGGCGCGCAACCCATTTTCGGCTTTCGCGATGCTACCGCTGAAAATGCCGCCGAGGCCCGTTTTATTGCCGTGCCTGATCCCAGCCTGGCGAAAGAGCATCTGCGCACCCTGACGCAGGCGCCTCACATGGCGGGCACTCCCGAGGACAAGGCCACCGCGGATTATGTGGCAGAAAAGTTTCGCACAGCAGGTCTTGAAACTGAGATCGTCGAATACAAAGTGTGGCTCAACTATCCGTCGGAGATCAGCGTCGACATCACAGCGCCCGCCGGAGTCGAAATGCACGGGCCCACGCGCGAGCACGTTGCCGGCGATCCCTACGACAACGATCCGCGCGTCGTCATGCCGTTCAGCGGCATGTCTCCATCGGGAGATGCCGAAGCCGAGGTCGTCTACGCCAACTATGGCACGCCGGAAGATTTCGAGAAGCTGCAGAAGTTGAACATCGACGTTCGCGGCAAGATCGTCCTCGTTCGCTACGGCCAGAACTTCCGCGGAGTAAAGGAATTCATCGCGCAGGAACATGGCGCAGCAGGAGTGATCATCTACTCGGATCCTTTCGACGATGGCTGGCGGCGCGGCGATAAGTATCCCGAGGGCCCATGGCGGCCTGATACCGCCGTGCAGCGGGGATCCGTAGGCTACATGTTCGAGTTTCCCGGCGACCCGACAACTCCGGGAGTTGCATCGCTGCCGTCGTTGCCTGATAGCAAGCGCATTTCTCCAGAGCAGTCGGCGCAGATGCCGAAGATTCCAGTTACTCCACTCTCCTATCACGATGCCGCGCCTATTCTTCAACATCTCGGCGGGCCCGACTCGCCGCGCGAGTGGCAGGGTTCGCTGCCCTTCACCTACCACGTAGGACCGGGACCAGTGCGGGTGAAGATGCATCTCAAACAGGATTATCAGTTCCGCACGCTCTGGGATGTGATCGGCCGCGTGCATGGCAGTGAGTTCCCCGACGAGTGGGTGGTTGCGGGCAATCACCGCGACGCGTGGGTATACGGCGCGGTCGACCCGAACAGCGGCACCGCGGCGATGCTCGAAACCGTGCACGGTGTTGGCGAGTTGCTGAAGTCGGGCTGGAAGCCGAAGCGCACGATGATTTTTGGCAGTTGGGATGGCGAAGAAGAAGGATTGATCGGCTCCACCGAATGGGCCGAGCAGCACGAATCCGAACTCAGCGGCGCTGCTGCATATTTCAACATGGACGTCGCGGTCTCTGGACCGAAGTTCGGCGCGTCGACCATCCCTAGCTTGAAGCAATTTTTGCGCGATGTGACCAAGGCTGTGCCCAGTCCCAAGGGCGGAACTGTCTATGAAGCGTGGCAGAAGGCTGAGCAGCAGTCGTCCGCCGAATCGGCTGGAGAGTCACGCCGCAAGCCCGCTGCTCCTGCCAACGGCGACGTTCAGGTCGGCGACCTCGGCAGCGGCTCCGACTACAGCGCGTTCCAGCAGCACTTGGGCGTGCCTTCCAGCGACATCAGTTCCAGCGGACCATATGGCGTGTATCACTCCGTGTTCGACAATTTTGCCTGGTTCACAAAATTTGGCGATCCGGATTTCGTCTACGAGCAGCAGATGGCGCGAGTCTTTGGCCTAGAAGCGTTGCGCATGGCGGATGCCGACGTGCTGCCTTACGACTACGAAGAATATGGAAAAGAGATTGCCGTCTACCTTGATGAGGCCAGGAAAAGAGCTGAGAGTAAATTCGAAGAGCATGGGCTCGATCTGAATGCCGTGACCTCGGCAGCGAAACATTTTCAGGAAGCGGGAGCGAAGATCTCGGCGAAGCAAAAGAATCCGCCGCGAGATCCCGCGCGCATAAACGTGGCGTTGCGCAGCGCGGAGCGTGCTCTGCTGGTGCCTGAGGGTCTGCCGCACCGTCCCTGGTTTCGCCATGCGATCTATGCTCCGGGTGAATACACTGGATATGCCGCAGTGGTGATTCCGGGAGTGAATGAGGCGATCGACAAGGGCGACGCGGAGCGGGCGCGCCAGCAGCTCGCAGTGTTGACGGCTGCGCTCGAGCGTGCAGCCAAGGTGCTGGCGGATTACCGGTAGGATTCATGACACCGACTACACATGCGCTCGGGCAATTCCTGCGCACTCTGCCGCGCTCGGCGGCGGCGACATTTCTCGCATTGTTTCCCATCGTCGATCCCTTCGGCGGCATTCCGATCTTCTTCACCATGACGTCTTCCTGGACTCCTCAGGAACGCCGCAATACTGCCCTGAAGACAGGATTGTGGGTCTTCGTCATTCTGGTCACATTTCTATTCTTTGGCCGCTTCGTCCTGCATTTCTTCGGCATCTCTCTGCCCGTCCTGAAAATTGCTGGAGGACTGATCGTCGCCAATACTGCCTGGGGCATGGTCACGTCTCATGCGCGCATCACGCCTGAGGAAAGCCACGAGGCGCAAGACAAAGAGGATATTTCTCTGACTCCGCTCGCCATGCCGCTGATGTCCGGTCCAGGGGCCATCGGTGTGGTCATGGCGCTCGCAGCCAACGTGGACAACGCCGCCTCGTACATGGGCATGGTGATCGGCATCGCGGGCATTGCGCTGACTGTGTTGCTTTTCTTCTGGTGGGGAGGGCCGCTGGTGCGGCGGTTGGGACCCAACGCAGTCGGAGCCATCAACAAAATCTTCGGTTTTCTGATTCTAGCCATCGCCGTGCAACTGGTGTGGGATGGCGTGGCCGACTTCAACAGCTAGCGCTCGTCGAGTCTGGAGGGCGACGCGCCTCTGTGGAAATCTACCTAAAGAAATAGTCCGGAAGGCTCCTCGAACGCCACTGTTTAGGCTGATCCATTCCGGGAAATCCAGGCTTCTCCAGGTATACCCCCCTCCCCCCCCACCCTCTGAATGCCTTGACTGGCGCGGGGTCTGCAAAAAGTGTCTGCAAAATCTTGATGTCAAAGAGCTTAGAGGTCAAAATCTTGACAACAAGGGAGTTAGACCCTCTGCCGCGGCATTTGTCAGTACCGCCTCCGCCTCGACTATCATCCGCTCGTTTTGCGACGGCGGCAAGGTTACATGTCACATGCGACCTGTGGATTTCGCGTTTGGCTCACGCTTCTCGCCAAAGGAGGCCAGAAGTGGGCACGCATCCGTACGTGGAGCTGCCTAGCTCTGATTTGCCTTTGCCCAACTTGGAATAGGCTCGAACCACTGACTTTCAGACGGCCCGAGAACCGCGATGAGCCGGTAGCCCTCTTCGGTTGAGTTGTCGAACAGGATGGTGTGGTCGGCGCGCGCCAGAGCCGTCGGAAGATTCTCGAAGCTTCGTTGGTAGCGCCGTCGGACATCATTTCTCCGGGACATCATGGCCGCCCGCGAGAACTCGGTTTGTGATTCGAGCCAGGTTAATCTCAACATTTTCTGTGCCGATGTAGACAAGCACCACCTCGAAACCACGCTTTCGCGCATCAACCATCATTCGCAGGTAGAGCTTTCCGGAGAGCGTGGTCTCAACGGCAAAGCTCTCGCGCCGGCTGATGTGGTCCTTTGCGGATTCTAGGACGCGCCGCGCTGCTGCGATCGGGAAGGTGGAGGGCATGCTGGACTGTAGGGTTACGGAAATCTTGTCGGGGTCGAGAAGCGGTATCTGTCGGAAGAATCTTTCGTCTGAAGTCAGTGTGGTTTTCCCGGAGCCGTTTGCTCCAGCGACAAGAGTCAGTCTGGGTTGGGTCACTGAGAGCGCGAAGAGGACTGCGCAGGGGGCTGCTTCCGCTGGCGTTCAGCGAGAATTTCCCGCAGCCGTTTTCGGTCGGCTGCCACACGCGCCCGCGCCGACTCAGCCATCTTATGGGCGAGTTCAATCCAGTTCACAGCCATACTCATAGGATACGCCCATCATGGTCTCGGTTGTCGGTGTTTTCGAAAAAGCAGGCCATCCCGCTTCTCGCAAAGGAGGCGAGAACTGGGGCACACTGCTAAGTGAGTCGAATGCTTATCGCTCGTCCAACTCCATCCCGCTAGCATGCTTTCTTACTTCTCGCTCGAAACGCGACTGCCCAACCAGCAGTGGCGAAAACGAAACTGGTCGACCTCCGTTTCGGCTCTTGACATAGGTGGTTCCGGTGTTGCGGCCCCTCTTCATCCAGGCAATCTCATTCCATGAGATCACCCGATCTCCGCGAAGCCAGCGGTGCTGGCGAATGCCGTCGTGGTCGATCAGGACTGTTCTAGGTTCGGCAAGAAGAATTGCGACCAGCACCGAGACAGGAATTAACGCCGCATACGATCCCTCCCCCTTGCGAACCGTCTCCCACACGGTCAGAGCGGAGAAGGCCACCAGCGAGACGGTGACTATCTCGATAAGAACATGCATTCGGGGAGCAAGCGAGAACTCTACGTAGGTGCCGTCTTCGCGCGGACGAAGCCCCTTTGTGGAGCGGCGAATCCACCAGAACAAAAGCATGAATGGAGAGACGAACAGGAATCTCAAAAGAACCGCGGCAAAGATTAGGGCGATTGCCTTCATCTGACACCTCGTGCATGCCTCGGGATGGCGGTCCTCAAGAGCGCTTACTTCAGCGATACCAGCCGCTCCACCAGCTCCGAATAATCCTTCTTCTCGATGCCGTGCACCTGCTTGTTGTATTCGTCGACCTTCGATGAATAGTTCATCGAGCAGAATTTCGGGCCGCACATGGAGCAGAAGGCTGCTTCTTTGTAGAAGTCGTCGGGCAGGGTTTCGTCGTGCATGGAACGCGCGGTTTCGGGGTCGAGGGAGAGCGCGAACTGCTTTTCCCAATCGAATTTGTAGCGGGCATAGCTCAGGGCGTCGTCGCGGTCGCGGGCTCCCGGGCGTCCGCGGGCGATGTCTGCGGCGTGGGCGGAAATCTTATAGGCGATGATGCCGTCTTTCACGTCTTTCTCATTTGGTAAACCCAAATGCTCCTTAGGCGTGACGTAGCACAGCATGGCCGCGCCGTACCATCCAATCATGGCCGCGCCGATCGCCGACGTGATGTGATCGTAGCCGGGAGCGATATCGGTGACCAGCGGGCCCAAGGTGTAGAACGGGGCTTCGTAGCAGAGCTCGACTTCTTTTTCGACCTGCTCTTTGATCTTATCCATGGAGACGTGGCCGGGGCCCTCGATCATGACCTGCACGTCGTGCTGCCAAGCTTTTTTTGTTAACTCGCCAAGGGTACCCAATTCGGAGAACTGAGCTTCGTCGCTGGCGTCGGCGACGCAGCCCGGGCGCAGACCGTCGCCGAGTGAAAAGCTGACGTCGTACTTTTTGAAAATCTTACAGATCTCGTCGAAATGCTCGTAGAGGAAATTTTGTTTGTGGTTGTAGGCCATCCACTGCGCGAGAATGGCGCCGCCGCGGCTCACGATGCCGGTAATGCGTTTCGAAATCAGCGGCAGATACTGGATCAGCACGCCGGCGTGGATCGTCATGTAATCGACGCCTTGCGCAGCCTGCTCTTCGATTACTTCGAGCATGACTTCGGCGTTCAGGTCTTCGACACGCTTCACGCGCGCGATGGCTTCATAGATCGGAACCGTGCCGATGGGAACCGGAGAATGGCGCAGAATCGCTTCGCGAATCTCATGAATGTTGCCGCCCGTGGAGAGATCCATCACGGTGTCGGCGCCGTAGTGCACGGCGGTGTGCAGCTTCTTCAGCTCCTCATTCACTTCGGACGTGACTGCGGAGTTGCCGATGTTGGCGTTGATCTTGCACAGCGACGCGACGCCGATCGCCATCGGCTCCAGTTCGGGGTGATTAATGTTGGCGGGAATGATCATGCGGCCGCGCGCCACTTCGTCGCGTACCAGTTCGGGCGTGAGCTTCTCGCGGTGGGCGATGTACCCCATCTCTTCCGTGACTACGCCCTGACGCGCGTAGTGCATCTGGGAAAAGTTGCCGTCAGTGTTTGTCCCCTTGCGCTGGTCCAGCCATCCTGCGCGGGGCTTGGGGACGCTGTGGCCGTTGTTGCCATTGGTGGGAGTGCTGCCAGTTGGAGTCATGGAAGGCTTTCCTCACATCTGTTGGATGACCCGATTATATACCTGCAAATAATTAGTTAGGATTGCGCGGGAATGCGGAGGCGCCGAGGATTTTAAGCGCCTCTTCTAGAGCGGCATCGCGACTGTCACGCAGGTCTTCCCGGGAAAAGAAGTTGAGACGAATATCGGGAGGAACTCCGGTGACATCAAACGCCTTTCCGGCGCTGGTCAGGTAAACTTCATTCGGCAGATCAAACCGCCATCCATTCGAAAGGTGGCGGACGAGCACATCGGAAAAGACGCCCTGAGTGTTGAGGCCGATGCGGGTGACGTGAGGCTCCCGCTCCATCAGAGCCATGGTGAAGGTTTCTCCGGCGCTAACCGTGTCCGGACCGGCCAGCAGAACAACATTTCCTCGAAAGCCGGGCCGTTTGGCTGGCACAACCCAGATCTGCTGCGGGTCGGTGAAATGCAACGGGCCCGTGAGATTGTTTCGGGTCATCTTCGAATAAGCCGGGTATTGGTGATCGGTGAGGCGTGTAGCGATCTCGATTCCCAACGGATCATCTCCGCCGTTATTAAGGCGTAGGTCGATAACCAGCCCGCCCAGCCTGCCCGCATCCTGAAAAATCGTGTCCAGAGCGGACTGCAGCGCATGAAGTGCATCCGCGTAAGTGTACTTGTCTACGTAGCCATAAAACGCGGTGACACGAAGATAGCCTACCGAGTGATCGAGCATTCCAAATTGCATGTGGCCATTGCAAAATGAACGTAAGCCTCCACGCACGTAGTGCGAGTCGATAATGCTCTCCGCCTTCTTCCAGTCCCCTGCTTCGAGGTGGCCGGGATCCTGGCGCCACCCGTCAAACTCCTGCTTGATTTCTGGCGCTTCGATTCCGGTATGCGTGTCTTGAAGCGGTTCAATCATTTGGCGGAATATGACGAACAACTCTTCCGCCTTTGTTGCCGCCGTTACCTGAGGATGGAATTTGTCGTCGATCGATTTCCAGTCAACATGGCGCAGATCGAAAAAGGCATACTGCTCGGCAAAGGTTTGCCAAAAGATAGCATAGTTTTCTTCGGGGTTGTTCTCCGGAGCGCGGTTGCAGGCTTGCGGACGCTGCGCAGTTCGATGCAGGAAAATGTCGGCGGCCGTGCCATCGAGATGGAGGCGTCGAACGCCGGCAGACGGCCCTTCAGAAAGCCGGAAGACGTTGTTCCCAGTGAAGACCATCTCCCGGCCGCCTGAAGCGGGATCGCGCTTCGCGCTCCAGCTGGCAATGCAACTGACGGAAGTCAATTCATACGCTTGCAGGTTCTGGTCGCTGACTTCCAGCAGAAGGCCGTAGCCATCCGATAGCCACAGGCCATTCGCAGAGGCTGCCCCTTGCTGAGCTGACAAGGGTGATATGGCTAGACAGGAAAGTAGAGTTGCCCCGGCGAGCTTCTTCAACCAAACCATTGTTGACCGTTACCTCTGTCTGACTTTGACTCGCCGACGAACGCAAAGTCATCAGGAGATCGACACTCGTGATCCTAAAGTTCCTGACTGCAAGACTTAGCGGTAATTTTTCGGAGCGTTATTTTCCAGAAAAATGACTACTGCGACTGCTCGGCGCATTCTATCGAAGTGCAACTCCCTGGGCCTTGCGTGCGCACATTGCCGATGGCGTTCTTGATGTGGATGGCGGTCATCCCGGCGGGATAGGCCCACCAGAGTTTGCGGATGACGCGGTCCCCGGGCAGCCAGGAGTGCGACTTCTTGAGTTCGTAAGTCAGCAGGAACTCTGCTGCATACAGCGTCAAACCCTTGGCCATGACGGGTTGGTTTGCTGGCGCGCGGGTAACCCATGGAGCCCCGGCGGCGAACTCGTGGTCGAGTACGAGCTGGCGGCTGGTGAAGCGGAAACTTTCGGCTCCGCCGAGTGCGCCCATGACCACGATGAACTTCTTGTCGAACACTCTTTCCGGTTTCTTAGACGAAGCGGTGGATGTTGTCTCCATCGGCGCAGCGGGAAGAGATTCAGGCGCGATTTTGTCGAACTCAGCGTTCTGAGCGGCGAGCCGAGCTGCTGGCAGTGACACAAAGATTAGAACCAGTATCACAGCCGCGGTCAAACGTGGTTTCATTCCATTCCTGTCGATTTGGGCGCTGCAGCAGGGAGGATCGGCAGTCGCGGGATGCGCCGGGCAAGCTTTCTTCCGGCGTGACTTTATGGGAGCAAACCCGTGTCCAATCAGTGGAGGATGGTTTTCAACGAACTGGCCCGTTTTCCGGCCTTGGCAGGATGAGCTTGCAGCTCAGCGCGCAGGATTTTCGTCGAAGGTATGTCTAATGTTTCCTACCGCGCACTCAGTGCCTTTCTAATGTTGAATCGTCTAATGTTGAGCCCGCTGTTGAACCACCGACCGGAATTGGAGCCGCAGTGCAGCTGTTGTCACGCTTGCCCCATACTGATTGGCGGGCCTAAAATCTGAAACGTTCCTAACAAAGGAGAGATTTCATTATGCGAGTGTTCCGGCTCTTGCCGCTCTTTTTGCTTCTCATGAGTATCGCCAGCTTCGCGCAAACATCTTCGTCGGCTAAGCCTGCTTATGGTTCCAGTCTCGATACCATCGACAAGAGCGTCGACCCCTGCGTGGATTTCTATCAGTATGCCTGTGGCACCTGGATCAAGAACGCCGAGATTCCTGCCGACCAGTCGAGGTGGGGCGGCTTCAGTGAAGTCCGCGAACGCAATCGCAGCATCGAGCACGACATTCTGGAGAAGGCGGCTGCCGGCGGCGCGAGCCGCGACGCCGTGGATCAGAAAATCGGCGACCTTTACGGCTCCTGCATGGACGAAAAAGCCGTGGACGCCAAAGGCATCACGGCGCTGCAGCCTGAGCTCGACCGCATTGCTGCGGTGCGCGACAAAGGCGCGCTGATCGATGAGATTGCGCACGTGCATCTGATCGGACCAAATCCGCTGTTTAATTTTTATTCCAACTCCGATCTCCACAATGCGGACCAGGTCATCGCTTACATCGATCAGGGCGGTTTGTCGTTGCCCGACCGCGACTACTACATCAAGGAAGACAACCCGAAGATGAAGGAGATGCGGCAGCACCTGGTGGAGTACGTTACGCAGACGTTCACGTTGGCAGGCCAGACGCCGCAGCAAGCCGCCGATTCGGCGCAGGCTGTGCTCCGCATTGAGACCTCGCTCGCGAAAGCTGCGATGGACCGGACGGCGCGCCGCGACCCCAAGAACCTGGATCATAAAATGAGCCGCGACGAGGCGGTCGCACTCGGACCTAATTTCTACCTCAACCGCTACTTCATCGCCGTGGGTGCGCCCAGCTTCACCCAGATCAACGTGCCGAATCCCGATTTCTTCAAGCAGGTGAACGGCGTTCTGGAATCCGAGAGTCTGGACGCACTGAAGACCTACGTGAGTTGGCATGTGCTGAACGCCGCGTCCCCTTGGCTTTCGCAGCCGTTCGTCGAGGCCAACTTCAAGTTCCAGCAGAACCTCAACGGCCAGAAAGAAATCCAGGCGCGCTGGAAACGCTGTGTCACCCTCACCGATCGCGCACTCGGCGAGGCGCTGGGGCAGAGATACGTAGAACTCACCTTTGGTCCGGAAGCCAGGCAGCGCATGCTCAAGATGGTGGATGCTCTCGAGGAGTCTCTCGCCGATGACGTTCACGAGCTCTCCTGGATGAGCGACGAAACGAAAAAGCAGGCCAAGGTGAAGCTCGATGCCATTCGCAACAAGATCGGCTATCCCGACGTGTATCGCGATTACAGTTCGGTGGTGATCAAGCGCGACGACCTGTTGGGCAATGTGGCTCGGGCCAACGAATTCGAGTCGAAACGCGAGATTGCCAAGATCGACAAGCCGCTCGACCGCAAGGAATGGGGCATGACTCCGCCAACGGTAAACGCATATTACAACCCGTCGTTTAACGAAATCGTTTTTCCGGCGGGCATTTTGCAGCCTCCGTTTTTTGACAATGCCATGGACGACGGCGTGAACTTTGGCGGCATCGGATTGGTCATTGGGCATGAACTCACGCACGGTTTCGACGACCAGGGACGTAAATTCGATCCGCAAGGCAATCTGCATGACTGGTGGACGGAACAAGACGGCAAGGAATTCGAGAAGCGAGTCAGTTGCGTGGCCGACGAATACTCAAACTTTGTCGCTGTCGATGACGTAAAGCTGAATGGCCGGCTCACGCTGGGTGAGAACACGGCTGACAACGGCGGCGCGCGTATCGCGCTGAGTGCGCTCGAGCGCATGATCGCCGAGGACAAGACCGGAAAGGAGGGGCAGAAGATCGACGGTTACACGCCCCAGCAGCGCTTCTTTCTGGGATTCGGACGGGTGTGGTGCGAGAAAGTGCGTCCTGAACAGGCCCGCGTGTGGGCCCTCACCGATCCTCACTCACCTGGGAAATTCCGGGTCGACGGCGTGGTGCAGAACATGCCGGAGTTTCAGAAGGCCTGGGGTTGTAAGGCCGGGCAGCCCATGGTGGCTGAGAACGCCTGCCACGTCTGGTGAGGAGCGCCACCTAGCTGAAAGAACTGGGGCCGGAGTTGTCTCCGGCCCCATGGGTCATAACGGCTGATCCCAGGCCCGCAGCCGCGGCCACCAGCGGTTCACATGGCGGCGATATTCTTCGTACTGCGCCCCGAACTTCCTCTGCAGCGTGGGCTCTTCATAGAACACAACAAACAGATGTACGCCGAGGGCGACGGCTGCGACGGCCGCAATGACGCGCGGATCAAGATGCCCAAAAATCACCCACAGCCCAATCCATCCCGCCGCGAAGCCGACGTACATGGGATTGCGCACGTAGCGGTAGAACCCGGCCACGACCAGGCGCTGCGGCGGCGCGATCGGTGCAGGCGTGCCGCGTCCCGCCCATCCGAAGTCCCAGATACAGCGCAGGGCAACAGCAAACCCCAGCACGGAGGGAATCGCTGCCAGCCATCGCCACCGCGCTGCGCCGGCCGTTTCCACCGTGAAACCGAGCCATCCCGGAAGCAGCCAGAACCACAAGCCAAGAAACGCCGCGCCTACTAACAGCGATACCGCCGCCGTTAGCCACCGATAGCCGCGCCCGGCTTCCAGACTCCGCATGGAATGTGCATCGGTCATAAGTCCCTCCGCTAGTTGCTGCCAACATGCGCAGCGGGAGAGCGACGTTCGCCCCTGTTGTTACTTCGTTGCTGGAGCAGAGCGCCGAGCCAACTCCATTTCAATACCTTCCGGAGAGACTACCGTTCCCGCTTGCGATGTCTTTGGTTGATCGGTTAACAAAGTTACACTCAAGACATGGGCTGCGTGTGCTGCATCCAAAACCTTCACCACACTCGCGTAAGGCGCTCTGGCGTCCGCCTTGATATAAAGAGTCTGTGTGTGTTGAGACTGGCGGGCTTTGAGTTTTTCCGCCAGCGCTTCGGGCGTGACGCGATCGACTCCTAAGTAAAGTCCTCCGCTATCCGTCACCGCGATAATCAATGCTTCCTGGTCGTCGGCGCTGGGTACCGGTACCGCGCTGCTGGTGCGGGCCAACTCTACGCTGATGCCTTTTTGCATCGCCGGTGCACTGCTCTGTGCTGCAGCTGACATCGTAGTTACAACTGCCAGTAACGCGACGCTCCACACTCTGTTGTTCAGTCTCGCGAGATTATTTGTCTTAAACCAAGTCATAAGTTTCTCCTTCATAGCCGTTTCCGGCGGGTTATTCGTTCATTCCTTACTACGCCTTAGCTCCGCCCAGTGATGCGGTTGCGAGTGTTCCACCCAGGCCCATCGTCTCTACTGCCGAAGACGGCACAATGACCATCGAGCCTTTTTCCTTAATCGCCTCGTAGAGCATGTTCATGGCGCGGAGGTGCAACGCCACGGGGTTTTCCGCGTAGGATGCCGCAGCCTGCACAAAGCTGTCGGCGATTTCCCTTTCCGCCTGACCCAGGATGATGCGAGCCTGGCGTTCCCGTTCGGCCTGAGCCTGGCGTGACATGGCATCCTCCAGCCCCTGCGGAATTCTTACGTCGCGAATCTCCACTGACTGCACCGTGATGCCCCAGGGATTTGTTTTCTCGTCGAGGATGCGTTGCAACTCGCGGCCGAGGGTTTCGCGCTCAGTGATCATCTGCGCCAGTTCGTGACGGCCAATCGACTCGCGGAGCGCCGTCTGAGCGCTCATGTTGATGGCCTCGATGAAGTTCTCCACTTCAAGAATTGATTTCTCCGCATTCCACACCAGCCAGAACACGATGGCATCGACGTTGACGGGCACGGTGTCGCGGGTGAGCGTGGATTCCGCGGAGACGCTGGCCACGCGGACGCGCTGGTCCACGTAGGCGCTCAATGTCTCGACGATGGGTACGATGTGGAAGATTCCTGGCCCGCGCAGGCCGACATAACGCCCCAGGCGGAGAACTGCGACCTTCTCCCATTGACGCACGACCTTGATCGCGAACAGGAAATAGATGCCCAGCGCGGCGCCGGCGATGATCCCGGCGGGATGATGAATGGCGGCGGTAACGATTGCGCCTGCTAACAGGCAGATGACGAACAGTGATCTTCCGATGCCGCTGATCTGACCGATTTCGATCTTTGTCATGGCTCTATCTCCTTTGCGTGGAATGCGGAATCAACTCGTACAGCCGGTCCAGCAGTTCTTCAACCGTGAACCCGGCAGCGCCGGCACGGGAGGCGAATTCGCCCGCCAGTTGGGCGAGTTGCCGCTCGCGCTCCGCGTTGTTCCGGGTGATCTTTTTCTCGCTGATGAATGTGCCGGTTCCCTGGTGGGTTTCGAGCGCGCCGCCAAGTTCAAGCTCGCGGTAGGCGCGCAGAACCGTATTCGGGTTGATGGCCAGGTCGACCGCAAGTTGCCGCACGGTGGGAAGCTGATCGCCGGCGGAGAGCGTCCCCGCCGCCACGCCGCCTCGAACCTGGTCGATGATCTGGCGGTAAACCGGAACTCCGCTGCGCAGGTCTAGTTTGAGCTGGAGAAACTGGGCGGGGGTGGAATTTCGTGCCATGTGAGTCAGTGTACTAGATAACTAGTACACTAAGTCAAGAGAAAAATCACTGACCATTCGTTTTCTTTAAACCGCAGTCGAGCGCCAAGGAAAGATTAAAGAAGGCGAGAGAAGAAAAAAGGCCCGGCGGAATGCCGGGCCGTTCTCGCTCCGGTGAAGTTTATGTCCACCCAAGCTGCGGAAGCTTACGCGTGTTAGTAGTTGGCTGCCTGGACGATCAGGTGGTCGACGATGCGGTGCGCTTCGTCGATGTGGTGGAGAGCGCGATCGCGCAGACCACGCACCGCCGGATCATCTTCTTCGCGGGCGATATCGTTGTGCGCCTTGTCGAGCAGCTCCATCGCGCGGTGATAGCGGCCGGCTCGGTCCATGTGCGCATCGACCGGAGGATGATCGTTCAGATTCTTGCCATCGTCGATGGAAGCATTCTTGATCTCTCCAATGGCTTTGTCGATCTCGTCAATGGCATGCTCCTCTTCCTTGTCCATGTGGTGAGTGGGAGCCAGGTTCTCCAGGTGAGCGCGCGCATGACGCAAATCGGTGAGCGCGTGCAGGTATGCCGGATGCCTTCCCGGTTCGTCGGCGAAGGATACCGCGGCGCAAAGAGCCACAATAAACGCGAGTACGGCGCAATGTCGTACAGTCTTCATAGTCTCCTCAAATGCCATCTAGGCAGAATGGACTTCGCTAGTAATGAACCCGGGCCTGGAAGGTTTGACTCGCTGGATTCTAGGGCGCGGCCCCAGCACGGGGTAGTTACCTCAGGACATGTCCCGCTTCAAAGCCTGACTTTCAGGACACTTGCCGCTCCTGATGGTCTTTCATGGTCTTTCATCGAGGGTGCGGAAGAGGCGTAGTCCGGATCAGTGCTTTTCTGGCGCCTTGAAGCCTTTGCGGCGTTGTTCGCTATATCGGCGCAGGGCATCGAGGATGATGGGATAGGCTTCGTCGGCGGGCCGTATCTCGTCTACTTCGACAGCCTTGCCCTCGAGCTGCTTGTAATCCTGAAAGAAGCGCCGCAGCATGAGGAGGCGGTGCGGAGGCATTTCCGCGGCCTCGTGGTAGGAGTTGAATTCGGGATCTTCCGTGGCGATGGCGATGATTTTGTGATCTTGCTTGCCAGCATCGATCATGGTCATCAGCCCGATGGCGCGTGCGTGGATGATGGTAAGAGGGACGACGGGCTCCTGGCATAGCACGAGAACGTCGAGCGGATCGTCGTCCTCGGCCAGAGTCTGCGGGATGAAACCATAGTTCGCCGGATAGTAAACCGCGGAATACAAGATGCGATCGAGCTTGATCAGGCCGCTGGCTTTATCCAGTTCATACTTCACGCTCGATCCGAAAGGGATCTCGATCACGCAGTCAAATTCCTGCGGGAGCTTGTCACCGGGAGTTACGTCGTGCCAGGGATGAATCATGGGATTGTTTAGCTAAATTCCATTCTATCGGAGGACCGGGCCGAGCAAGCGCGTCCTTCCAGAATCTTGATTTCCGGGCGCGGCGTCGCGTATGGTCTTAGCTGATGGGGAGTTTTACTCCATCAGGTGGTTGCTTATGTCGAGCCAAGGGAAGACCTATCTAAAATTCGGCGGGGCCACGCTTTTAATTCTTTTCCTGCTCGGCTACCTCGCATATACCGGTGTTCAGGACAGCAAGAGCTACTACGTCACCATCAGCGAACTACACAAGATGGGGAACGGCGCTTACTCCAAACGCTTGCGGGTCGCGGGGAATGTGCAGCCGGGCTCGATCAAGCGGACCGGAACCCACGTCGAATTTGTGCTGATGGAGCAGAATCAGCTGCTTTCTGTAGATTACACCGGGACCGAGGCGCCTCCTGATACTTTCAAGGACGATTCCCAAGCGCTGGCCGATGGCAGCTTTGGCCGCGATGGCGTCTTTCATGCCAAGGGACTGCAGGCGAAATGCGCCTCGAAGTATGCGCCGCAACAGCCGGGCGCTCCCGCCAATGGGGCTCCATCCAACGAACCGGGTAAGAGCATGACGCAGGTGCAGACCGGCTCTCAACCCGCCACGGCCTCGAACTAGCAAGACGAGCTAACAAGACACGCTTGTCATCCCGAGCGGAGCGAGGGATCTTGGTGTGTGCTCGCAGTGACCCAGGCGGTGCAGGCAAGAACCAAGATCTCTCGACTTCGCTCGGGATGACAGTTCGCTATCAGGATACGGTTTTATCAGTGTCCTCGACTTCGTCGCAGGCTTTCGCTATCTTCTACCTTTCAAGTTGACCCCATGAATGTGAGCGTCCCCGAAATTCCGTCGGCTGGAATCGTCTCCGTCAGGAATCTGGTCAAACAGTTCGGACGATTCGCCGCGTTGCGCGGAGTGGACGCCGAGTTTGATGCCGGCAAGTTCTATGTGATTCTCGGCGACAACGGGGCAGGGAAGACGACTCTGTTGCGCGCGCTGGCGGGATTGGCGCATCCCACGCGCGGGGCGGTTTCCATCCTGGGCAAAGCTCCGCGCGAGGCCAGCCGTGAGATCGGTTACATGGCTCATCCGTCGCTGCTTTACGACGAGATGAGCGGCATGGAGAACCTGCGCTACTTCGCGCGCCTCTACGGCATTGCCGGCGACAGTCGTTGCCAGCAGGTGATTCAAGCCGTGGGACTCGATCCAGAATTGTCGCGGCCGGTGGGGAAATATTCGCAGGGCATGCGGCAGCGCATGTCGCTCGCGCGGGCCATTCTGCACGACCCGAAGATTCTGCTGCTGGATGAGCCGTTCTCCAACGTCGATGTGCACTCGGCGCGGGAGATGGTTGGGCTGCTGAAGGGCATGCGCGATGCAGGTAAAACTATTTTCGTGGTCACGCACCAGACCGCGCTTCTGGAGGGCGTGGCCGACGAATTCTTGTGGATGCAGGCGGGGCAAATTATAGACCGCACCCGTCATCTCACCCGCGATCTAAACCCGCCGGTGCAACCATGACGTCGTTCTGGTCGATCACGCTGTTCACGCTGGCAAAGGACATCCGTCTGGAGTGGCGCTCCAAGGATGCGCTTAACGCCATGTTGTTTTTCTCTCTGCTTGTCGTCGTGATCTTTGTTTTTTCCTTTGATCCGCTGGCCGAAGAATCACGGCACATTGTTGGCGGCCTGGTTTGGGTGGCGTTTCTGTTTGCCGCAGTCGTTGCTCTCAACCAGACCTGGGCGCGGGAGCTGCGCAACCAGGTGCTCGATGCCTACCGCGTGTCTCCGGCTCCGGC